>JAEEGL010157677.1_pt1 | contig 13772 bp, 10 predicted proteins | sample 9134231 | NCBI WGS metagenome assembly JAEEGL01 (sample SAMN16246548, study PRJNA631951) | gut metagenome | biome: gut microbiome; feature: rumen; material: fiber-attached | host: Bos | place: Iran: Karaj | collected 2018-10 | reverse complement strand
TATATAACAAAATGGGAATGTGATGAATATGGAATTGATACAGATGAAGAATGGAATGACTAAATTTGGGGGAAACAAAATGAAAAAGGGAAATGTAAATCTAGAAGAAATAGATTCTGTTGTAAACTCATTTAACTTGTCAGAAGAAAAAGCCAAAGAGCTAAGAGAACGATTGAAAAATAATTATACAAGTTTTCTTCCTTGTGATATTCCACAGGAAAAGATAATTTCTCGAGCAATGTGCAGTGAATATTATGGGGATATAATTGACTTTATGTATGCTTCAAAGTCTTCTCCAAAAGATATGGAAACAGCCTTTTTATATAAAAAACATTCTGTAAATATAGATTTCATAGTAAAAAGAATTTCAAAAATCTATTCTGAACCTCAATACTGCGACAGAATAAAAGAACTGTATTATCGCGAATCTTTTTGTAATGAAGATATGATTGGAACATCAACTGGATTCTATTATAAATGGTATTCAGCAGTTATCGAATATTGTAATTTTGTACAAAACAAAGTATCAATAAAAACAACCTTTGATTTATTCCAAGAACTTCTTCTTTCTGGACTTGAGTTTGCAGGAAATAATATTCACGAAGTATTTTCTCAAATCTTAGACATTGATTTCCTTGAATACGCTGAAAACAAAAATGCACAAATCATAATAGATTTGCTTTCAAATCAATTATTTCAAATCTCAGGAGATTTTTCGTCTGCCTTATACAAAAATATTGTAAAAACAGGTTTTTCAACACCTAATTTGAATCCTGAAAAAATGATTTTGGACGAATGGGATAATTCTGAATATTATTGCGGCGATATTACAAACATTGCTTATCATTTTGGGATTCAATTCCAAGAAGTAATAGATTTGCTCCTTGAAAAAGGAAGAATAAGTGGAGATACGATTATCGACAGTTGGGACAAAGGCGATGAAGTTGATGAGATTTCATCAGAAACTGGTTTTCTAACAGAAGAAGTACAATATATTCTCAAAAAGAATATTGGTAGATTAAAACGCACAGATGATTTGCACAAACTAGACTGGGATTATAATTGGGACGATGATTATTAAACATATCTGACGAACATACTCGCCAAGAAAGCAACATACTTTTTTCACTAAAATCTTCTGCTGTTAAAATGCGAACAAATCGAAGAAGGTGTGCGATTATGCTTCCACCTTTCCATTCGGATTATTATAATAGAAACGAAACAGTCAAAATAAAATGAGGTTTTAGCATGAGTTCAAATTTTCCACTTACTCACGAAGAGCTTGTAAAGCTCACAGAGAAGTTCCCCACACCTTTCTACATTTATGATGAGAAAGCAATCCGTGAGAATATGCGCTATTTCACAAAGGCATTCTCTATTTTCCCAGAATTCCGCGAGTACTATGCGGTAAAAGCCTGCCCAAACCCGTACATCCTCAAAATTCTTGCCGAAGAAGGATGCGGAACTGACTGCTCAAGTCTTCCTGAGCTTATGCTCTCAAAGATGGTTGGCTTGAAAGGCGATTTCGTCATGTTCACATCGAACGAAACGCCAGCGTCCGAATACAAATACGCGCAGGCAGAAGGTGACATAATCAATCTTGACGATATAACCCATATTGATTTTTTGAAAGAATCGCTGGGAAAACTTCCCGAAACAATCTGCTTCCGCTACAATCCAGGCCAGGCAAAACACGGCTGCAATTCTATCATCGGAAAGCCGGAGGAAGCAAAGTACGGTCTTACCCGCGAGCAGATGATTGAAGCATACCGAATCTGCAAGGAGAACGGAGTAAAAAAATTCGGGCTTCACACAATGGTGGCATCAAACGAGCTGAACCCGGACTTTTTCGTAGACACTGCAAAACTCGTATTTGAGCTTGTTCTTGAGGTCAAAGAAAAAACAGGCGTCAAAATCTCGTTCGTGGACTTGGGAGGCGGCGTAGGAATTCCGTACCGCGAAGACCAGAAAAAAGTCGATTTGGAATATGTCGCGCGCAAAATCCACGAGCTTTATGAGAGTCTTATCGTTCCGGCGGGCCTTGATCCAATGCGAATCTGCTTTGAGTGCGGACGGCCGATTACGGGGCCTTACGGCTGGCTCGTAACCAAAGCAATCCACGAAAAGCACATCTACCGCGAGTACATCGGAACGGACTCGTGCATGGCAGACCTCATGCGCCCCGGAATGTACGGCGCGTACCATGAGCTTACGGTCTCAGGAAAGGAGAACGCCCCGAAAGACCATGTTTACGATGTAGTAGGAAGCCTTTGCGAGAACTGCGACAAATTCGCCGTCCAGAGACCTCTCCCCAAAATTGACAGGGGCGATATTCTCATAATCCACGACGCAGGCGCGCACGGCCGGGCTATGGGCTTTAACTATAACGGAAAACTCCGCGCAGGCGAGCTACTTCTCCAGGAGAACGGAGAAGTAATTCAAATCCGCCGCCGTGAGACAATCGATGACCTTTTCGCCACCCTTGACCTTGAGGGCGTTAAGAATTTTAAGTAAGGAAATCGAGTATGAAAAGTCGTTCAGCACTTGTTTCGGAATTTCAGCACGATATGATTCAGAACCGAGTGCTGCATGACAGTAACGAATCTTTAGCGGACGGAAATCTGCGGACAAAAAATCCGTGCATTTTGCTCAGAAATAGAGTATACTGAATAAGTGCCGTTTTTCTTCGGCGCATCCGCAACAAATTTCCGTGGGCGTTGCCCTATAATTTGCAGGATTCACTACTCACACATACAAGGAGTTTTTATGTCACTTACAGCACTTATCATTATGATTCTTATCGGTGCGCTTATCGGATGGCTTGCGAGCCTTATTATGAAAAGCTCGCACGGCTTTATCGTAAGCTGCATCATCGGTATCGTAGGCTCATGCTTGGGCGGCTGGCTCGCAGGTGTTCTCGGAATCGCAGGCGGCGGACTTTTGGGAACAATCATCATCGACATCGTCGGTGCATGTATCCTCATTGCACTTCTTCGCCTTATTCTCGGAAAGAAGTGGTAAAAAACAGGGCTGGCCAATAAGCTCTTTACATAGTGTCATTCCGAAACGAATTCAGCATGACCATACTTTTTGGACAGCCCCTTTGACTTTCTTCTATCAAAAATCATACAATTAGTCTGTATGAAAAGAGAAATACCGATTTTTTTTGCATCGGACAACAACTATGCACCATTCCTAGCCGTTGCAATGCGTTCGCTGCTTGAGAACGCCTCAAATGAATCAATCTACCGAATCTATGTGCTTTATATTGATTTGAGCAAAGAAAACATCGAAAAGCTCAAAAAATCAGTCGTTGACTCCCCCGTAGAATATTCAATTGATTTTAAATCATTGCGAGAGGAAATGGAGAACTCGGACGGAACATTCCACCTGAGGGACTACTACACGCGCGAGACTTACTGCCGTCTTTTTATCCCAAGGATTTTTCCTCAGTACGACAAGATAATCTATATTGATTCAGACACTGCCGTTGTAGGCGATATTTCCGAGCTTTACGACACCGAGCTTGGCGACTGCGTTCTGGCAGCAGCCCGAGAAGATGTAATAGACATAGTCCCTGCTTACGGCAAGTACATCGAAAAGAACCTTGGTCTTGATACAAAAACATTTTTCAGCGCGGGAGTCCTGCTGATAAACGCAGACAAATACCGAGAGAGCGATTTTGAATCATCGTTCATACAGCTTCTGAACAGCTACACATTCCTGATTACACAAGACGAGGACTACTTGAATGTGCTTTGCGGCGAAAATCACATTCTGCTTGACCAAAAATGGAACAAAGGCGCATTCGACACGCCGGGGTTCGATGACAAAAGCGTAAAAATAATCCATTTCAAACTAAACTATAAGCCCTGGCATTTTCCGAATACGAAGTGGTCGGATGTATTCTGGAAATACTCCGAGAAAACAGATTTTTTTGAGGAATGTGAATCAGTCCTGAACAATTACTCAGACGATGACAGAGAAAAAGCGCAAAAAGGCTTTGAGATTCTTGTTGAGAACATTGAGGACTGCATCGATGACCCTTATTCTTACGCAAAAACAAAAGACAAGGCGATTGACCGAGTTAAAATCCTCCGTAAGATTGACGAGTACGAGCGGGAAGGTCGTTTTTCAGAAGATGTTGAGGACGATCCTCCAACAATTCCTCTTCTCCCGAACCAAGTTGACTACATGAACAAAAAGTTCTCCAACAGGGTTCTAACAAAAATTGCGAATGCGGCAGGGCGTTTTTTCATAAACAAGCTCATAAAAAATCATAAACTGATAATAAAAGAAGTCCGCGGGATGGAAAATTATGTAGGCCTAAAGCACACAGGCGCGATTCTCACTTGCAATCACTTCAACGCATTCGACAACTTTGCGCTGTACAAGGCGATTGAAAAGCATGTCTACAAGAAAGAGCTTCTGAAAGTCATCCGAGAAGGAAATTACACGAATTTCCCCGGATTCTACGGATTTTTGTTCCGCCACTGTAACACGCTCCCGCTGAGCCAGAATCCTTCCACCATGAAAAAATTCATCGAAGCCGTAAGGCAGTATCTTTTTCAGGGAAGGCATATCCTTGTGTACGCGGAGCAGGCAATGTGGTGGAACTACAAAAAGCCCCGTCCGCTTACGAACGGTGCTTTCAAATTCGCGGCTGACAACAAAGTTCCCGTAATCCCCTTTTTCATCACTATGAGCGACTCGAATTTTATCGGACAGGACGGTTTTCCGGTCCAAGAATACACAATCCATATCCTTGAGCCAATCTACCCGGACCAGTCGCTTTCCGTTCGCCAGAATGTAGAGGTAATGCGGAACAAGAACTTTGAGGCATGGAAAAAAATCTATGAGGAAACCTACGGAATCGCGCTTGAATACAAGGCAAAGAAAGAGAAAAAAGTCGCCGAGTGGTCGAATTAGCCGCTTCTAGCGCATAGCTTTCTGAACTTTCTCGCGCTTTCTGTTGTCGTTGAAATCGTAGAGCGAAAATCCCAGCGAGTTTATTTTTCTGATGAACGGAATATACCGAGTCCCGGGCAAGATTTTTTCCGCATCTGAAAGATAAACTCCGGCATTTGAAAAGTCTTTTTGCTCAAACAAAAACTGGGACAAATAAATTGCGGAATAGTATTTTTCGTAATCGTTAGAAGCGTACTTTACCGCATTCCTGAAAAGCTCCCCCGCTTTTTTTGTGCTTCCGCCCGCAAAGGAAGGCGCAAAATAATACCAGAGCGCGGAATTTATGAGCGCGAGCGACATCTTTGGATTTTTTTCCAGAACAGCGTCGTAGTCCTTTTTCTCCTGAAGACCAAGCTTCATCGCCTCCGACATAGGCAAAAACTGAACCATAGAGTTGATTATGTCAGCCGACGAGATTATGAAAATATCGGAAAGCTCTTCTTTTTTGTGGCTCTCATTGTGGGCAAGGATTTTTTCAAAAGTCGCCCTTAAAATTTTTTCAAGTTTTTTCGATTTTACATCTTTTTCGTACTCACAGTTGTATTCTGCCGTCCTAAGCATATTCTCCGAAACGAGCCGTGCCTCTTCGCCAAGCCGCCCGATTTCTTCCCGCTGGGACTCCTCGAACTCATGGATTTTTTCAATCGCTTCGTCCGCAGAGTCGTAAGTTCTGAGCGACAGACGGAACGACAAGATTTTCTGGATGTATTCGTCCTCAGCCGGAGAAAGAGCAAAAATCATCAGTCCTGAAAAAAGAAAAATCATAAAGAAAAACAGTTTCGATTTCATACCTCATTAGAATAGAGAAAAAAAGGAAATATTAAAATACACAGAAGAAGCAATACTGAATATAATGTAGCTACACACTTTAGAATAATACAAAATTTTTGATTATTTCTTCTTCATGCCTTATAATCAGACACAGGAAAAATGACAAAATGACACAAATCGAACAATCAAAAGCGGCGAAAAAATTCAGCGAGGACTGGAAAGACAAAGGATATGAGAAGGGCGAGAGCCAAAAGTTCTGGCTTGATTTGCTCTGCAATGTTTTCGGGGTAAAGGATTTTTCCAGTTTTATCAGTTTCGAGGATCAGGTAAAGCTTGACCACACATCATTTATAGACGGTTATATTTCTCAAACAAAAGTCCTTATCGAACAGAAAAGTATAGACAAAAACCTTCGTGCCCCTATCAAACAGTCAGACGGCTCATTCTTAAATCCGTTCCAGCAAGCAAAAAGATATATTACGGAACTTCCAGTTTCAAAACATCCGCGTTGGGTCGTAACTTGCAACTTCAAATCATTCCTTGTCTACGATATGGAACAGCCGAACGGCGAGCCTGAAGAAATCATGCTTGAAAATCTTGAAAAAGAGTTTTACAGGCTTTCGTTCATTACGGACACTGGAAGCATTCATCTCAAAAAAGAGCTTGAAATCTCCGAAAAAGCCGGAGACATTATCGGTGAGATTTACGATGCGATTCTTGCACAGTACAAGGACGCAAAAAATCCAAGCCCTGCAACTCTACGAAGTCTCAATATGCTCTGTGTCCGCATTGTGTTCTGTCTGTACGCTGAGGATGCTGGCATTTTTGGTCACAAGTCGATTTTTGGTGACTATCTAAAGCAGTTTGAAGCAAAAGATTTGCGCCGTGCATTGCTTGACTTGTTCCAGGTCTTAGACCAAAAAGAAGAAGAGCGTGATGAATATCTCGAAGAATCATTGGCGGCTTTTCCGTATGTGAACGGCGGACTTTTTACCGAAGAGGACAGGACAATTCCTCCGCTTACGGAAGAAATAAAAGAGCTGCTTGTTAAGCACGCTTCAAGTGAATTTGACTGGAGCGAAATAAGCCCTACGATTTTCGGAGCTATCTTTGAATCAACGCTGAACCCCCAAACACGTCGTTCTGGCGGAATGCACTACACGAGCATCGAAAATATTCATAAAGTCATTGACCCGTTGTTTCTTGATGATTTGTGGAACGAATTCAACGAGCTAAAGCAGATAAAGCAGGCTGCTGTTCGCGTAGCGAAAGTAAAGGAATTTCACAAAAGGCTTGGAACGCTCAAATTTTTAGACCCCGCCTGTGGCTCAGGAAACTTTTTGACAGAAACTTATCTTAGCCTCCGCAAGCTTGGAAATGAATGTATCAAAGTAGAGCTTTATATAGATGAGGGCGACCTTCCGTTACTTTATAGGGATGAGAATCTTATTCAAGTTTCAATCCAGCAGTTCTACGGAATCGAGATAAACGATTTTGCAGTAGTCGTCGCAAAAACGGCTCTCTGGATAGCAGAAAGCCAGATGATGAAAGAAACTGCGAAAATCCTGAATAAAGAACTGAATTTTCTGCCGCTCAAAACTTATGCGAACATTGTTGAGGGAAATGCTCTGAGGATTGATTGGTCAGATTTCTCAGAAAACAATATTGGTAGATATGTTTTTGCTGAAAAACTGAATGTGTACAAAATTGATAAGGATTTTGGAAAACTTGTGATTCATGATAGTGGCTCAGATTTTGGCAGTGATTCCGAACTTAATTCAGAATCTCTTGCTGGAAAACATTTCAAAGAATTGAATGTGATAACAACAGAAGTTGAAGAAAAACAATTACCTGAAAATCCAAGAGAGAAAGTAACTTATGATTATATAATTGGGAATCCTCCGTTTGTTGGATATGGTCTGCAAACAGAAAATCAGAAAAACGATACTTTAAGTATTTATATTGATGAAAAAGGCAAAACATACAAAACAGCTGGAAAAATTGATTATGTTTCAAACTGGTTTTTCAAGGCCTCGCAGATAATTCAAAATTCAAAAACAAAATGTGCTTTTGTTGCAACAAATTCAATCACTCAGGGAGAACAGGTTGCAAGCGTCTGGAAACCGATTTTTGAGCGTTTCGGAATTCATTTTGATTTTGCTTATAAGACTTTTAAATGGGGCAATGAAGGTACTAAAAAAGATATGGCTGCTGTTCATTGTGTTATAATTGGTTTTTCTGCGTTAGAAAACAAATCAGAAAAGACTTTGTTTTTAAACGAGATTCAATCTATAAAAGTTAAAACAATAAATCCATATCTCATAGAAGCTCCAACTGTTTGGATTGAGAGCCGTTCAAAACCAATTTGCAATGTTCCTTTTATGACAACAGGTAATCGTCCTGCTGATGGCGGAAATCTAATTATTGAAGAAAAAGATTATGAAGATTTTATTAAAAATGAACCTGACGCTTTAAAATACATAAAAAAACTTACTGGTGCGGAAGAATATATCAATAATAAGAAACGATATTGTTTATGGCTTGTGGGAGCTAATCCATCTGAACTCAGAAAAATGCCTCTTGTTATGAAGCGTATTGAGGCGTGCAGACAGGATAGATTGAATGGGGCTGAAGACAGACAGAAATTAGCGAATACTCCGACCCTTTTTAGGGAAATAAATAATCCTGAACAGTATCTTATAATTCCTCGTGTTTCATCTGAAAACAGGCGTTATATTCCAATTGGATTCCTTGATTCAGATACCATACCGACAGATTCTGCAACAATAATAACAAATTCAGGATTATATGAATTTGGAATCCTTACTTCCAATATTCACATGGCATGGATGCGCGCTGTTGCAGGTCGTCTTGAAATGCGCTACCGCTATTCAAAAGATATTGTCTATAACAATTTTCCGTTTATCGTGCCAAAAATGTCACACGGATTGGAAACGCCTAACGGCGTTTCTGAAAAGGAAAACTCAAATAAAAATGGAAAATCGTTAGATTTTCCGAATCAGTATGGCAATCTTTTCTGCACACCAGAGCAAGCTGCAAAAATCGAACAGACCGCTCAGGCAATTCTTGATGCGCGCGCAAAATACCCAGGCGCATCGCTTGCAGATTTGTACGATGAAACTCTCATGCCACCAGAACTCCGCAAGGCTCATCAGGAAAACGACAAAGCTGTTATGCAAGCATACGGATTCACCCCAAAAATGACCGAAAGCGAGTGCGTGGCGGAACTTTTCAAGCTGTACGAGAAATTGACAATGTAGGTAAGAGAATGCCCAAGAAAAATTGTTTCATTTGCCGAGAGCTGATTTTTGTGTTATCCTAATGTTTCTATGAATAACAACACCATCGGGAGCGCAGAAAAAAATATGCTTACGGACGAGCATAAAAAATCCCTCTCACAGATTTTCTCAGTTCTTTCAAAAAGCCACGACCCTGTATTTATAGAGGATTTTTTCCAATGCCTTTTCACTCCGTCAGAAATAAAGGACATAGCCACAAGATGGCTTCTTGTTCAGAAACTGGACCAGGGAATACCCCAGAGGCAGATTTCAAAGGAGCTTCACATCTCACTTTGCAGGATTACCCGCGGCTCAAAGGAGCTGAAAAAAGACGAAAGCGCGTTCAGAAGGCTTCTTGATAAAATCAAGAAAGACGAGTAAATTCGGACATTTCCGAGCTGCCCTAAAGACAAAAAAATCTTTATCTGCTACGATTTGCTCTTATGGATAAAAACAATCGCATTTCTTTTTCAAGTTCGTTCGGCTTTGTTCTTGCAGCAGCAGGAAGTGCCGTTGGTCTTGGTAATATCTGGCGTTTTCCGTATCTTGCCGCAAAAGACGGCGGCGGATTGTTTTTGGTCATATACCTTGTCCTTGCCGTCACATTCGGCTTTGCGCTTCTAACAACAGAAGTCGCAATTGGGCGCAAGACTAAGCAGAGTCCTCTGACAGCATACCCAATGCTCCGCCCAAAATGGAAGTGGCTCGGAAAAGTCGCCTGCATTGTCCCGATGATGATTATCCCCTACTACTGCATCATCGGCGGCTGGGTTCTAAAATACGCGCTTGCGTTCCTTACGGGACAGGGACCAGCCAGTGCCGAATCAAGCTACTTTTCGGCGTTCATCACATCCCAGGTTTCGCCAATCGTTTATACCGTGGTGTTCTTGTTCCTTACATGCTTTATTGTCTATCTCGGAGTCAAGAAAGGAATCGAGTTTCTTTCCAAGATCCTTATGCCTATACTCGTCCTTCTTGTGGTTGGAATCGCAATCTTCGCCCTGACGATGAAAAGCACGGACGGCGGGCAAGTGCGCACAGGACTTCAAGGCTTGAAGATTATGCTTATCCCGGACTTGTCTACGCTTACGGTCAACTCATTTATGACTACGCTCATGGACGCAATGGGCCAGCTGTTCTACAGCCTGGGCGTGGCGATGGGAATTATGATTGCCTACGGCTCTTATGTTCCTGACAAAAGCAATTTGATTGGGTCAATAAACAGAATTGAGATTTTCGACACGGCAATAGCCATGCTTGCCGGAGTTATGATTATTCCTACAGTCTTCGTCTTCATGGGGCGTGAAGGTCTTCAGGCATCAGGTCCAGGACTTATATTCGTGGCGATTCCGAAGATTTTTGCGCAGATGGGGGCTATCGGAAACATTATAGGCGCACTCTTCTTCTTGATGGTGTTTTTTGCCGCGCTCACCAGCTCCATCTCAATCCTTGAGGCTATTGTCTCAAGCTTTATGGACCGCTTCCATATCTCGCGCCGCCGCTCCGTAGTATGCGAAGGCGCGATTGCGCTTGTTATTGCAATCGTAATCTGCTTGGGCTACAATGTGCTCTATTTTGAATTCAAGCTTCCGAACGGCGTTACCGCCCAGATTCTGGACATCATGGACTATATCAGTAACAATATCCTCATGCCGATAGTGTCAATCGGAACTTGCGTGCTTATCGGCTGGATTTTAAAGCCGAAGACGATTATAGACGAAGTAACAAAAAACGGGGAATCGTTCTCCAGAAAGAATTTGTATATCTTTATGGTCAAATTCGCATCCCCTGCCCTGCTCCTCGTCCTTTTTCTTAAAAGTATTGGAATCTTGAATTTCTAGATTTTTGCCTGCTCTAATACAAAAGCACGGTAATCTCCAGAACGGACCGGAGCAAAACCGTGCTTTTGTGTTCCACTTATTCTCAGCTCTCTTTGTCGTGGTTCGGAACTGAGATTGGGTACTCGCCCGTAAAGCAGCCCTTACAAAATCCGTAGGAATCCGGGTTCACAGCCTTGCACGCTTCCATCATACCGTCCGCGCTCAGGAATGCGAGCGAATCCGCACCAATCATCTCTTTTATTTCTTCCACCGTGTGCTTTGCCGAAATCAGCTCGCCTCTGGTAGGAGTATTTATTCCGAAATAGCACGGAAACTTAACTTGCGGGCTTGAAATCCTAAAGTGGACTTCCGTTGCACCAGCCCGGCGGAGAATTTGCACGAGCCGCTTGGATGTTGTTCCGCGCACAATCGAGTCGTCAATCACCACAACGCGCTTTCCCTTAACATCGCACGGAACGGCGTTCAGCTTTACGAAAACCATGTTCTCGCGCTCTTTCTGCGTGGGCGCAATGAATGTGCGCCCGATGTACTTGTTCTTGACGATTCCCGTTGCGTATGGAATTCCGCTTGCGTTAGCGTAGCCCACAGCGGCTCCAAGCCCTGAGTCCGGCACTCCGATTACAACATCGGCCGGCACTCCGCTTTCGCGGGCAAGGGCAGCTCCGAACGCGTACCTTGCCTGCTGCACGGAAATTCCGTCTATGATACTGTCGGGGCGGGCAAAATAAACATATTCAAAAATGCAAGTACGCTTACTTGTGCGCTCACCGAACTCAAAGCTCAAAACTCCGTCATCGTTTATGATGACGATTTCGCCCGGCTGAATATCGCGCACATAAGTTCCGTTCACCGCATCTATGGCGCAAGTCTCGCTTGCAATAATCCAGCCGTTTTCAGTTTTTCCGAGACAAAGAGGGCGGATTCCGTTCGGATCCCGCGCGGCAATAAGAGATTTTTCAGTCATAACGCCAAGCGCGAAACTTCCTTTCACAATCTGAATCGTATCGGTAAGGGCGCGCTCAAGCCCTTTCTTGTAGCCGCGGGCAATCAGCTTTACGATAACTTCGGTGTCGCTCGTTGACTGAAAAGTACAGCCCGCATCCTCAAGCATCTCCCTAAGCTGCTCGTAGTTTATGAGGTTTCCGTTGTGAGCGACGGCAATCGTTCCGAGCTTTGACGACTGAACCATAGGCTGTGCGTTCTCAATGGAACACGAACCTGCTGTGGCATACCGCACATGACCAAGCGCGATTCTTCCTTGAAGATTCCCAAGATTCTCAGGGTTGAATACCTCGCTTACCGCCCCCATTGCTTTGTGGATTTTTACTCCAGTTCCGTCGGAAACGGCTATTCCCGCACTGTCCTGCCCCCTGTGCTGGAGCGCATAGAGCGCGTAGTAGACTTTTTGCGCCGCATTGAACTCGGCTGTGGAATATGGCTCGTTTTGGTCAGAAGGAGCTTCATTTTCCTTGGGTGCATTCTGGAAAATTCCGCAGAATCCACATTCGTCGCGAAGTTTGTCCTCTTCGTGGTCAAAAAAATCCTTTTCGTCTTGTGTCATATGCGCTCCTTGTGCTTACAGCTCTACATCAAGCCCTGATTTTTCAACATCCTCGGCGAGCTTTTTTCTGAACGCAAGGAGTTTTTCCTTATACTCTGGATATTTGAGAGCGAGAATCTGAACGGCAAGGTACGCCGCATTCTTTGCCCCCCCGATTGAAACAGTTGCCACAGGAATCTGCGGAGGCATCTGCACAATGGAAAGAAGGGAATCAAGACCTGCAAGCCCGTTCGATTTTCCAGGATTGATACATTCCAAAGGCACTCCGATTACAGGAAGAACCGTCTGTCCGGCTATGACTCCCGGAAGAGCCGCCGCAAGTCCCGCGCCCGCAATAATCACTTCGCAGCCGTCAGCCTCAACCTGCTTTACGGTCTTTGAAAGAAGCGCGCCAGCGCGGTGCGCCGAAATGATGTACGCCTTAAAATCAACGCCGAATTCGCGGAGTATGTCCGCCGATTTTTTCATTGTTTCTGTGTCCGATTTTGACCCAAAAAATATAGCTACTTTTGCCATTATGTACCGCCTGAAAAAAAATAAAGATGAATCAATTTTATATCGAATGATTTTTGTTTTCAATTGCATTGGAAATTTGATATAGTAATTCTAAATGGAATTTGACATTCGCACAAACAATTCTGAGCTTAATCCTGATATTCTCATAACGGCCTTTTTCCAAACATTCCCGGATTTTTCGGAAGATGATAAGGAAAAATTCAAAAAGGCATGGGCTTTTATCACAGAAAAATCCGCTGACCGAACGCGTGCCTGCGGAAAGCCCTATTACCTCCACCCAATGCGCGTGGCAGCAATTCTTGCTGAAGCCAAGATGGACATAGACTGCGTTGTGTGCGGGCTTCTCCATGCCGTGCTTGAGATTGACAGCGTGAGTGAAGCAGAGGTCAGCTCATTGTTCGGGGACACAATTTCCAGAATTGTCCACGACACATCGCGCATAACGAGCCTCAAAATCAATGCCTCCACAATTCAGCAGGCCGATGCAATCCGAAAAATGCTTTTTGCGATGATTGACGATATCCGCGTCATTCTCGTAAAACTCGCTGACCGCCTTGACCGAATGAGGAACCTAAAATCAATAGAACCAAAAAAGCAGAGGCTCGTAGCGGCTGAGGTCATGGATATATGGGCTCCGCTTGCGGACAGGCTCGGAATGCAGAACTTAAAAAGCGAGCTTGAGGATTTGAGCCTCAAATACGCAAACCCAGATGTTTTCCAGCAGATAAAAGCCATCGTGGCGCAAAAAAAAGACGAGCGGGCGGCTTACCTTGAAAATGCGGTCTCAGCAATCAAAAAGCAGGCCGAAAAAGCGGG
>JAEEGL013829375.1_pt1 | contig 13773 bp, 11 predicted proteins | sample 9134231 | NCBI WGS metagenome assembly JAEEGL01 (sample SAMN16246548, study PRJNA631951) | gut metagenome | biome: gut microbiome; feature: rumen; material: fiber-attached | host: Bos | place: Iran: Karaj | collected 2018-10 | reverse complement strand
GTCGGGCGGATTGGCTCGCAGGATAATTATCAGCAGCGTAAAGCCCTTATAGCGGAATGTGCTACAGTTGTTCGCCGTATAGCATCAGACTATCATGCCACGCTACTTGATTACGAAAAACTGTTCAACGAACTTACCGCGCAAAATGCCTCCTACTGGATTTGGGACGGTATTCACCCAACGGCAGCAGGTCATCAGAAGATGGCCGATTTGTGGCTAAGTGCTATCAAGTAATTTTTATTCTTTTATCCCATAAAGTTTGGAAGATAAACAGAAAAGCGCTATCTTTGCAGGCATGAAGAAAAAACGCGAGACTGCAATGCTATTCGTACAGAATCTCTCCGTACACGGAGGTCAACCGGTTCCGGCTGATGAGCGTGGCATGGACGCACTAATTGAGGAGAAATACGACAAATGAAACCTGTCACACCATAATGATATAAGGAAGTTCGCAGGCTTCCTTATTTCTTTTCCCTACCCTCTCCTTCCTTTTCACAAGGCTTGTGAACAATAATTTTCCACATTTTTATCCCGAAAAGTTTGGAAGTATAAAAATAAATTCCTATCTTTGCAAATGACTCAGTTAGTCCTGCTAGGGGCGAGAGGGTCAAGACATGTTGGAAAAAGGACGTTTACAAACGTTATCTTCGAGGCTCCACTTGGGATAAGCGTGAAGTAGTGACTCCCACGTCTTTTATTTATAATCTAAAATTAAAAGCCGAATATCTTCTTATCATAATATGAATATTAAAAATTAAAAAAGGAATTAAAACAAAAGGGACTGACAATACAAAGTCTTATATCCTTATGGTCGGATGTTCAGTTAGGCAAATATAAGTATCAAGAAGACGGAATAAGTCTTTGTACTCCATCCAGTATTGCATTTATCTATAGAAGTGAACTGGACTATATATCACGTTGCATATTAGATTATAAAAACATTGAAACTGGAGGTCAATTATTTGGCTATTGGACAGCTGGTGGCAGTCCCGTAGTAGTATATGCTATTGGTCCAGGGAAAAAAGCCAATCATCAGGTGGCTTTTTTCAATCAAGACATTGATTACCTTACTTCAATAGGAAATGTATTAGTCCACCATTATGGACTCCATCATATAGGAGAATGGCATTCACATCACAAATTGGGGCTAGCTAGGCCAAGCGGTCATGATGCTTCGACTATGGCTGATAGTATCAGGCAGAAGAACCTAAAGAAGTTCCTTCTATGCATAGGTAATTGCACAGACAAAGAATCCTCTTTCAATCCGTTTAACTTTACACAGGATTGCGGATACGACTATAGAGAGTCAGAATGGTACATGTATGACATTGAGAGTCCATACAGAAGGATGATCGATGAAGACATGAAAGATTATATCATTAATCCAATCTGTAAAGTCCCCTGTTTTAACTTAAATAATATCCACAATCTAACATCCTATCAGAATGTGAATTCCAAAGGTTATTGGTTTGAGGATAAAAAAAATCGCATAACACTCAAGAATATGATTGAGACATTACAGGACAATGATGAGATTAATCATTGTTCTGTTCAGCTAGATGACAATCAGCATATACACCTAAACATTGTCTTTAACAATGGAAAGAGTGAGCATATATATTTTCCTTTAGGGTTTCCTATAAATCCTCCTTTGATTTCTTCTGTTGACTTCAAGGAATTATCACCTTGGCAATATGATGGAAATATACTATCATCTTTTATCAATTATTATAATTTAAATCATTATGATGGACGAAAAAAGACTTTCAGCTGAAAAAAAGGTTCTGGCTTCTAAGCTGCCACCATCTTCATATAAGTTTATGGACATGGATACAAATAACCCTTATATAGTTATGGCAGCAAAGACAAACAGCGGGAACATTTATACAATCAGGATTGATTTGGTAGATTTCCCAAACAGTAAGCCCGAAGCATTTGTACGCAAAATGCTGCAGACAAAGACTGGCGCGCCTATGAGTGGGGCAAGTGCTGCAATGCACACTTTAACTTCCAAATATGGTTTCACCCAGATTTGCCATTACGCAGATTCCGCATGGACTTCCATGGAATCAATCTATAAGGTATATATAAAATGCCGGTTATGGCTGGAGATGTACGACCTTCATCTTAAAACCGGTAAGACAATGGATTATTATTTAAATCATCAACATTAATTTGTACTATTATGACAACTCAAGAACAAGAAAATCTCGGTGAAGTAATCCGTGATCAAGGCATCAATCAGGGTCATAGTATGAAAGACCTCGTGTTTGACCCTATTTCTGGTGATTTCGTCCTTGTTGACAAGGGCTCGGCGCATGAGGGAGATGTAGTTACTGAAATGACAGAAAAAGGATTTGCATAAATTATCATGTCTATGGATCCGATACTCTATATCGACAAGGAAGAATTGAAGGAGTTTTACAGCATTATTCCTTCTGACCAGGTTGGAGTATATTATGAATGGGAAGGTGAGAATGTCGTTCACCTATGCCTTAAGCAAAAAAAACACAGCTTTGGCAAAACGGGGAAGGTACAATTCTCAAATGTTAGCCCATCAGAGTATAGTGGCCAGCTTTCTGACAAGGATTACTTTGTCAAAGTCTATTCTGATAGTGGCGAGATAGTATCAGATGTTTATCTTAAGAAGGATTCCGATTGGATCAAATGTGAAATAAACTACATTCCATCCAAAGAAGATTTATATTCAAGAAACAAGGGGATTTTAGAAATAAACATCCTTGAAAACAAAAGAGTCATGGTTGTCGGGTTAGGTAGTTTCGGTTCAAATATTGCTATTGAACTGGCAAAAGCTGGTGTCGGTTCTTTCGCCTTGTTTGATTTTGACCGCGTCGAGTTGCATAACCTTGCGAGACATACATGTACCACAAACGATCTTGGACGTCTCAAAACGGATGCCATTGAGGATGCAATAAAAGGTAAGAACCCGTATGCGACTGTAGACAAATTCCCAATCGATATCAATAACGACATCAAACTCCTTGAATCCGAAATAAGAAAAGCTGACATCGTTATCTGTGCCACAGATAACAACAAAAGCAGGTTCAATATTTCAACAGCATTGGTCAAACTCTCGAAAACAGGTATTTTTGGGCGAGCCGTAACACGTGCTGAGGGAGGAGACGTTTTTCGTTACAGACCTGGAGGGCCTTGTTACTGCTGTCTGATAGGTGCAGGGTTCTTTGACTCCACCCAAGAAGAAATAACCGATGTTCAGTCAGCAAGACGTGATGGCCGCATCGCAGCATATGTATCAAGTGAAGATGCCAATGCAATGGTACAGGTCGGATTGTCAGCAGATATTGAGCCCATTTGCAACCTTATGGTAAAACTGACGCTTGTCGAGCTTTCAAAAGGAGCCGAATCCGGCATATCCTGTCTGGAATCCGAATTGGTATATGATTATTATATGTGGGCTAACAGAAGAGAACGTCGTCATGCAAATTGGGCACCTCTTCCCAATGCGGCGAACCGTCCATCCATTTTAAGATGGTATGGTGCCCGGATTCCACGCAATGAAAGTTGTCCTCTTTGCTCTAATGCAGAAATTCAACTTGACGAAGGTGAGGAATTTGAGCAGATGCTAGACAACAATGATTTAAGTGACATTGACATAGATAAATTATAATAATGGATTTTTCAAGATTTACCGATATATCTAGAATTACCATTCAGAAAGCCCATCAGCTTGCGAGGGAATTCAGTTGCAGCTCAATTGAACCGCAAATTATGATGATTGCCCTTATGCAAGAAGGGCAGGATATGGTATATTTCATACTTAACAAACTGAATGTTGACAAGACGGCTTTCTTCCAAGCTATCAGTGATTCTGTCTCCGGATTGCCTACTGGAGGAAATGACCATCCTAATATATCGCCTAATCTTGAACTGGTCTTTTCTAAAGCAGAGTCTTTTGCAGAGCAGACTGGTTCTGCAGTAGTCGCTTTGGAACACGTTTTCTGGGCATTCAGGAAAGTCGATGGTCCAATAGCCACTATTATGAAAAGATTCGGAATAACTCCTGATCAACTTAGGGATGCTGTTATTTCCTTCCGTAACGGGAACTTCATTGAGGATAGCGAAACCAATTCAAATCAAAATTCCTCCCGCCCCAATCTGAGCCGATATGCCAGAAATCTGAATACAGAGGCAGAGGAAGGGATCATCGAGCCTTCTATAGGACGTGACTTGGAAATAAGAAGAATTCTGCAGATTATTTCAAGGAAGACTAAGAACAATCCTCTTCTTGTTGGTGAGCCGGGTACAGGAAAGACGGCAATAGTTGAAGGACTTGCCCATAGAATTATCCGAGGAGATGTTCCTTTGGAACTTAAGGGATTGCAGATTTATTCCCTTGACCTGACTCTTATGATGGCTGGGGCCAGCGTACAGGGTGAATTTGAGACACGTCTTAAGGGGGTTATTAATGAGGCGTCTTCTAACAAGAACATCCTTTTGTTTGTTGACGAGATCCATCTGCTTGTTGGTGCAGGAAGGACTTCCGGAGCAATGGACGCAGCCAACATCCTTAAGCCTGCGATGGCACGTGGGCAAATCAGGATTATCGGAGCAACGACTACAGATGAATGCCGAAAATACATTGAATCGGACAAGGCTTTTGAACGCCGATTCCAGATTATCCAAGTCAGCGAGCCAGATCTAGAATCATCATTAACTATCCTAAGAGGCATCAAGCAACGCTTTGAGAAATTCCATAGAATCAAAATACGTGATGAAGCTGTTGTGGCAGCGGTTAATCTATCGCATCGCTACATCAACGAAAGATTTCTTCCTGACAAGGCAATAGACCTGCTAGATGAAGCGGCATCCAGAATGAGAATAGAGCGATCTTCCGTTCCTGTTGAATTAGATGATTTATCTCGCTTAATAAGAAACAAAGAAATGGAGCGGGAGTCTATCAGACAGGATGACCAGGAACAAGATCTTTCAGAATTAAATCTCGAGATTGCCAACCTCCGAGAAAAGGAAAATGTTCTTAACGCCAAATGGCAAAATGAGCGTATCCGTTTTGAAGAGCTCCAGCAACTCCAGGAATTATCCGCAAACCTTCAGGACAAATATGATGCAGCGGAACAGGCAGGGCAATATGAAGATGCTTTGCGTTTTAGGAACGAAATGCGTGCGGTTCAGGAAGAGCTACGAGTCAAAACGTCTGAGCTGGATGGCGAAGAAAGTCCCTTATTAAAAGCTACGTTAGACGAAGATGACATAAGACAAGTCGTAACTTTGTGGACAGGAATTCCAGTAAACAAGATGAAAGCAGATGACAATGAAAAACTGCTTCATATTGAAGATATACTTCAACATTCTGTTAAAGGTCAGGAGGACGCGGTCAGAGCCGTTTCTAATATAATTCGACGAAACAGAATGGGATTTGATGATGCGAACAGGCCCATAGGGTCATTCTTATTCTTGGGAACTACTGGAGTTGGCAAGACAGAACTATCGAAGGCATTGGCTGATTTACTGTTCAATAGCAGAGATATGCTAATCAGAATTGACATGACCGAGTATCAGCAAGAGCATTCCGTCTCCAGACTGTTTGGCGCACCTCCGGGATATGTTGGCTACGATCAAGGTGGACAGCTCACAGAGGCTGTAAGGAGGAAACCATATAGTGTTATTCTATTAGATGAAATTGAAAAGGCTCACCGCAAAGTCTTCGAGACTCTCCTTCAGGTACTTGACGATGGACGTATGACTGACGGTCAAGGACATGTAGTTGATTTCAAGAACACCATAATCATTATGACTTCTAATCTGGGAGCTAACGAATTATCTGCAGCCATCTCATCCAATGGAGAAATAAATGAAGTCAGAACACTAAAGAATGCTATTGTTTCCCAACTCAAACAGCATACTTCGCCAGAATTCGTCAATCGAATAGACGAAATAGTCCTATTCAATCCGTTATCTAAGGATGTTATTTGCTCCATTGTTCAACTGCAAATCCAGCAGTTGACAGAGAAATTAAGAGGAAACGGAATTAATATATCCGTAACTCCGAGAGCAATATTCCTATTGACAGAGCTTAGCTATGAGCCAACTATGGGTGCCCGCCCTGTAAAAAGATGCATCAACGATAACATACTAAATACACTTACACAATTGTTACTGATGCAATCTATAAACAAGGAATTACCAATCTGCATCGATGTCCAAAACGGGGAATTATCATTTAGCAACGAACAAATAGAGTAGATTATGAAGGTCGAATATAGATATAATGATGCAACTGGAAACTTTGAGTTAGTGGAAGAAACAGATATCTCTAACATACTTTCCATTAACGCTATGCTAGAATCTTCCTTTAATTCCTTAAGGGAGGGCCAGACCTACGTAGGTATAGATTTTGGAACATCGACCACTGTCGTATCAATAGCATCATACGATAAGACGAACAAAGTCATTGTTGTTGAGCCTATGCGACTGGATCAGCTGTTAGAAGATGGCACAAAATATCAAAGTGAAAAGCTTCCTTCAGTCATTGCATGGTATCGTAACACGTTCCTTGTAGGCGAAGGTGCATCAAATCTAAAATACAAGCTTCAGAAAGGAAAGGACATCTGGTATTCTTTCAAGATGGAAATTGGCGAAGACCTTGGCGCAAAGTACTATAACAGTTCCGTTAAAAACTTCAACGGCATCAGCATTATTAATCCTAAGGATTGCGTGAAGGTGTTCTTCATGTATCTCAAGATGCTTATCGAGAGATATTGTACCGCACACAATCTCTCGCATAACATCTGCTATGCAGTTAGTATTCCCGCATCGTTTGAAGCGAATCAGCGTAAGGAGTTAATGGAAGCTCTTGAAACAAATGGGATGACACTAACAAAGCAGTCGCTCATAGACGAGCCGAATGCTGCATTCATAAGCTATGTACATGAAAGCCAACAATCAGAAAAGCCACTTGTCATTAATGCAAATTACAATCCCAAAGTCTTGGTATTCGACTTTGGCGGAGGCACATGTGATATATCCATTCTTGAAATAGGGAAAAGCGTTTCTGGCTTGTATTCTAAGAATCTGGCAATTTCAAAGTTTACGAAATTGGGAGGAGATGATGTCGATAGATATATATCGTTCCACTACCTACTTCCACGGTTCTTGGAAAAGAACAACAAGAATGCTTCTGACTTTATTACAAGCGAACGCCAGTTCATGGCCACACAGCTGTATAAAGTGGCAGAAAGGCTGAAGATACAAATCAGCAAGTCACTTGCAGTCAAGATGAATGACCTGAAGATGTCATCGGATAAAAACAGCACTGAAAAATATACAATTAATGTTCCTATAGAGGTATCAACATCAAAAGGCAAGCTGACTCAGTTTGATTTCTATCTTACGTATAAGGAGCTGACTGACACGATGGCTAATTTCCTTAAAGAACGTAACAGTGCGACCACATTCTCTGGAGAAGAAGAATACAACAACATCTATATGCCCATCAATAGTGCCATCAGCAAAGCGAATACAGATATAGATGAACTTGATTATGTTCTTCTTATCGGTGGTAGTGCACAAAGTCCATACATACAGGAATCTCTTAATAATCACTTCCCAAATGCCACCATTCTTGTACCACAGAATTTGCAGACCCATGTTTCCCAGGGTGCTGCCATTCATTCACTTCTCATGAATGGAATCAATAAATGTATTATTCAGCCAATCACAAGTGAGCCTATTATAGTACTGACACTTGGGCAAAACAAGATGGTAATGCCCGCAGGGACAGTAATACCGAGTGATGTGGTTACCATAGATGACCTTGTAACAGCCAGGGAAGGCCAGACGGTAATAGAGTTGCCCATATGCGTCGGTAATAAAGACAAGATGCTTTATAATCTGAAGATTACCAAAAGTGGAGGATTTCCCAAGAATTCTAAGGTAACTCTTTCCATGGAGATCAATGCAGACAAGCTACTTCAAGTCTCAGCGTCCTGCCTGGGTGAATCCTGTATGATCGAGCCACAAAATCCTTTTGCCAATAAGGAGTTGACGAGTGAAGAAAGAATGGTTCTGGCAGCAGAAAGAAAAGCAAATATTGAATCTGAACAAAATGGTGGCAGACCTTCTCAAAAAACGCTAGAGGATTTGAGAGAGGCCTATAAAAATGCCGGCAATGATTTCAAGGCTGCCGAGACGTATGAGTTGCAGTATTCCATGTATCCTGATTCATGCAATACAAATAACATCGGAGTTTTGTATCACAATGCCGGAAACTATACTAAAGCCATCGAATTTTACAACCTTGCTTTGGAAGAGTCACCTCGTAGTCATGTTACTCTTTCCAATCTCGGCCATACATACTATTTACAAGGCAATATTCAGAAAGCTGAAGAATGCTTAACCAAGGCTCATGAAATAGCCCCATACCATGGCATAACGCTCATCAAACTTGCCCAATTGGAAGCCAGACAAGGTAAGCAACAGGATGCTAGGAAACATAAGGAAGAAGCTTATGAGGTCCTAAAGAAGCAATGGGATAAACGTACCCTTAGTAAAGTGGAACAAGGCTGGTTCTCGTCTCTGGCTCGTGAATTAGGGCATGAAGATGTATATCAGCAGGTCAAGCAGAACAGCAGCGATTCTGTAAATGATCATTTATATAATATTGATAATCTTACAATAATAAATTAAAATACAAATAATATGAGTTGGATCATTCCTGAAAACAAATTGGACGAGCAACAAAGGGATTTTGTTGAAAACGTCGACATTAACCAACGAAATGTTTGGATTAAGGGATTCCCTGGTTCGGGAAAGTCTGTTCTTCTGGCTTACACTATTAAGAAAATCAGACGCCAGAATCCATCTGCCAGTCTCGTTGTTGTAGTTTTCACTCATGCTCTCATCACAATGTTCAAGGCAGCATTCAGAGAAATGGGAGAAAACGTCGAAGTCATTACCTACTTTGACTTCGTGAGTTCATCACGCAGATATGATTATATTTTGAGTGATGAAGTACAAGACCTGACTCCCTCTGTGCTCCGTGAAATGAACAGTCGCGGCCGTCATGTAATTGTTGCTGGTGACCAAAACCAGTCAATCTATGAGACAGCACCGCGAACTAATGAGGCAACAGTATCACCGTCCCAGATTAACAGTCTCCTGAATTCTAGGGAATTCTCACTTAACATAATTCACAGGTTAACGCGGTCAATAATAGATGCTGTTAACAAGTTCTTACCACACATGAATATCTTCTCTGCGAGAAGAGACATGTCGAAACAGTCTACTCAGGTAAGGATCTGCAATGCCCAGAATTCCGGCGAAGAGGTCGAATATATCCTTCAGGAAGGAGAAAGAGCCGTTAATAACGGATATACGGTCGGTGTGCTTATCCCAACGGGAAAATCCATTATTTCTTTTGTAAACACAGCATTGAGGAAAAAGGGGAAACCAGAATGGGAACCGACAACAAACCGCTGGGGAAGTATCGATTTTTCGGCTTTAAATTCTCATCTTAGCAGGCACGGCATGCCCCTTCAATATGTAGGAAACGGAACAGGTAATTTTTCAGAAAACTCACGAAAGATTTCTGTTATGACATACCATAGTTCAAAAGGACTCGATTTTGATAATGTATTTATCCCATTCCTGAATAGAGGACTATTCATAACATATGATGAAGATCTGAGCAGAACACTCTTTATGGTTGCTATGACTCGCAGCCGCAATAACCTCTATCTGACATATAGTGGCATGAAGCATGATTATTTGCAGAAATTCTCTTCCGATTGCAATTCTATCGATATACATTCAAATCTTAATCAACAAAGCACTACTTTCGGTGGTGGAATGTTTGGCGGTATTTAAATATGAAACACTATTTAGCACTTATCAGAAAGGCTGATTTTACAGACCTTTTCAAATATGGAAGATTTCATATCAACAATGATATGAAAACGGATTTCCAATGCTCGGTTGAAGAATTACCGAGGCATCCAGAACTCTTTATGGCAATTTCTCATTATGCAAACGCATTCGACAATGCCTTCTCCTACCTTATCATCCATTATACGAAAGAAACGACAGAGGGGCTCCCAAATGACCTCTATATTGAGGACGTTAAACATATTTATCCTCTAGATTACGAATCAAAGAGTGATCTGGAGTTCTCCTTTGATGAGAGGATCAAGATAGAAGAACCACTATGGAGTGGGTCTGTACTGGAGTTACAGAAACACATGATGGAGCAGGAATGTAAGAAGGGAGCACAGAATATTCTTCAAATAATTGGATTTGACAAATCCGATTTCAAATATGAGGAATTTATTACAGATGTTATTATTAAAGAAATCGTTGATGAACTTTATGAAGATCGTCGCCCAACAGGAAATCTTTCCTTATGGGTTTATCTTTTAAGATATGAAAGGCATGATTTTTATCCCCAAAACATCTTAGGATGTTTTATGGATATGGTCAATATTGTGTGTAACTGTCATGCCAAGAGAGAGGTTTCTGAAAATGACATTAAGAACACTGCCATTTTCAATCTATTGAATTCATTCCGGCATCCAGAACCCAAATTCGACAATATATATAATGCTATTTGCTCAGATGAAAGCGTGAAAGGTTTTTCATCATTAGTTGATCAATATGAGAGCAGAATTAATTTTATTAAGATTGCGACACTCTTCATGTATCTTCGTAATAGATATACAGAGGATTTTAAATACGAACCCAAATTAATTGAATCTCTTAAGAAATATGGTGAAGAGTTTGAATTTGCGTCGTATCTGTTAGGAGTTGTTTTGGGACATATGCACACATATGACTGTTTGTATGAGAAGTTGCCGTTAGCCATCTTTAAGAAAAAAGTTGTAGTCCCAGAGAAGCCAGAAGAAAAGCCACAACATAACCAAGGAAAAAAGCATCTAGAGGCAACTGAGCAGCCAAAAGATGAAAGTAGTCAGGCCACTGAGGAAATAACGAAAGGACCCATATCTCCACAAGAATCTGGAAGTGGCATTCAGGAAGGGATTATAGTTGAATCTCGTATGAATTCTCGAGATAACACCCCAATTGAAGACGATTCTGCTACAAATAATGAAGCAGGAATATCGTCTCATGAGATAGGAAAGAAACCATCAAGAAGCATTCCTTCTTTTCCTTTCTGGATGGCTAAGATGAAATCAGATGGTATAACACCTTGTAAATCACCTAAGCCCGTAAAGATCACTTCTTACGATATGTTTTTCAAATATGATGAGAAGGGATGGAAAATTTTAAGAGAAGAGAAAATTATTCAGAAATCTTTTTTTGATTAAATTAATAACAATATGGTAGAATATTCATATCAACAGAAATTAGCGATAATGCGCATTCTCCTTGACATTATCCACGCAGACGGCATCATTGATGCACGTGAAAAGTTTTTCTATGATCAATTAAAGGAGCAGTTTGAATTAACTGATGAAGACCACGAAGCTGTACGTCAGAAGAACTCCCTTCTTGCACTGCTTCAGATTCGCAGTTTTACGGAAGAACAAAAGATGGGCCTTGCCTTGTATATGAGCAAGATGATTGTAGTAGACAAGGACATAAATGCTAACGAGTTGGCTATTTATGACGTAGTCCGTGATTTCTGTGGAATAAGCAAAAACTTCGAGGAAAGTTTTTCTCCAACTGAGTTGGACGAATTCTCACATTCATAAATCATAGTTCTATGAATGGGAAGCGAATCCTTTTTCAAAATGGGTTTCTGAGGGACGTTACACTAAACGATGAGACATTTATCGCTAATCTTTTTAGTGAACCGGACATTGATTTCTATTATGTGAGACAGCCACAACATAGACAGTCAAAAGATTTCACGTCTTATATGGTTACAGCCATGAATAATAAGATTGGCTTATATGATGTGATATGTTCCCAAAATCAAGTCCCTGTCGGCCTTATTTCAGCAGAGCTTCTTCGCGACAATCTTAGCGGAGAAATCTGCTGGAATATTGGCAGTGCAGTACTTCGTGACTATCGAAAGAAAGGGTTTGCTTCGTTCTCATTATTGGCATATCTACAAGAGTTAACTACATTTCCTATTAATATCGTATTTCTGGACATTAGTGTTGACAATACCTCATCCATTGCTGTAGCGAAAAAATGCGGATTTAATCTCAGGAACAGGCAAGGATTTATTGACCCCCAGCATCCAGAAGTTGGCTTAAGACAACATTGGTATAAAACAATCCATGATTCAGATGACCGTATAGTATTCTTCCAAAAAGGAAACACTGCTTACAAGAGGAAAGATTATCTCACTGCAATAGAGATCTATGAAAAAGCATTGACTGTGCCATGCAAGGAAGGCTCTCCATTAACCGATGCTCAGATCTATTCAAACATAGGTATGGCATATTCTTCTTTGGGGAATTGTCATGAAGCTTACCAATATCTTTCAAAGGCTAAAGAAATGGGGTTAACGAACCCTAGTATCGAGAAAGAATTATTATGGCTCAGAAATAACGTTGGACTTTATTAGTAAATAATAAACTTATGGCAAAAAAATCAATGACAGGCATTCCTGGCCTTAGTTTTTCTTGGAAAAGAGCAACAGGAATTTCACAAGTGAAACAGACTATTGCCAAAAAGACTGGTATCCCATTGACGAGATCTGGTCTTGAAAGGAAAATTGGCTCGACATTATTGAACATGCTACACAAATAACAAGCATCCACACCCGAAAATAATGAAAAGACGGATAGAACTTTTCTTTTAATATATGAGACAAATCTATCTCTTTCTTACAGCCTTGCTGTTGCTCTGTCTAGCACCCATGCCATACGGATATTTTATGCTGGTGCGCTTTGTAATGATGGTGGCATGCGGATGGATGGCCTATCAGTACTATCAATGCCAGAAGACAGTGGCGATGTGGGTGTTTGGGGCATTGGCCATGTTGTTTCAACCCATATATAAGTTGGCATTGGGCAGGGTGACATGGAATATAGTAGATGTCATAGTAGCCATATTCTTGATAATATTGTTCTTGGTGGAGAGGAAAAAAGAGAAGAGTGAATATGTGACATTTGAAGCATTGCCTCCTGATAGGGACCCGATAGACGGGAATAATAAATATGAGTTCAAGTTAGAAGGTAAACTGGATGAAAACGAGCTGATATACGTAGCCAGCGAAGAGGATAAGGAGCTGACAAGATTGTTGGAATCACAACCTGAGATATTTGAAGGATGGGGACAGATGATAGGATTTCACATTATCTACCTGCCTCTGTTGATAAAGCAGCTGAAGAGCAAAGAGGTGGTGCAATACAGAGCTCCGTACATGAGTGATGCGGAGGTAGAAACAGCGATGATAGGCAATGACTATCTGTTGCAATATCTGGAGCATCCGTCAGACAAAGAACGAATAAAACAAGGCTTTATCCGAACAGAGGATATACATAGGGGTGATGATGGTAAGGAGAAGGCTATCAATCGTTTCTATCCGTTACAATCGAACAGTGCAGAACCTATAGCGGATCAGTTGCACAGGATTGGGAAACAGATATCAATGGAGAAGAACCAGCATGAGCGACTGATAGAGAGCCATGATGACTGGGGAGAGGATGACAACGAGGATACAGAGGACTTGATAGAAGAGGTAAAGGAGCGGATAGCCAAACTGAGACAGAGGGGAATATCGCAATATATCTTAGAACAGTTGATACATCCTGATGACAGACTGAGCAGATTGGTGGTAACAAAGGAATACAGATTGCTGTTGCC
>JAEEGL013192813.1_pt1 | contig 13773 bp, 13 predicted proteins | sample 9134231 | NCBI WGS metagenome assembly JAEEGL01 (sample SAMN16246548, study PRJNA631951) | gut metagenome | biome: gut microbiome; feature: rumen; material: fiber-attached | host: Bos | place: Iran: Karaj | collected 2018-10 | reverse complement strand
TCAGACCACTAGGGGATGTAAGCTAAAAAGAACCGGAAAAAGATCTTTTAACATTATTCTGACTCAGGGGCTAAATCGTCAGATCAGAAGAATGTGTCAGACACTAGGATTTAAGGTGGTATCACTTAAGAGAATCCGGGTAATGACAGTAAAACTATCTGATTATTCAATAAAACCCGGGGAATATGTTGAGCTTGATGATAAGGCTATGAATATGCTTTACAAAGAAGCAGGAGTTAAGATATAAAACACATAATAAAATTATATGCATAGATATAATGAAATAAAGTATGGCAGGTTTGGGGAAAATGGCAGAAATTACAGCAGAAATCAAAAAAGAGTATGATGAACTTGTAGCTACTATCAAGCATCATATGGATTTATATTATAATCAGGACGAACCTGAAATCTCAGATTATGAGTATGATCAGCTTATGATCAGACTAAAAGGGCTTGAAAAGGAGTATCCTCAGCTTATTTCAAAGGATTCTCCGAGTCAGATTATTGGCGGCATAGCCAAGAGAGAAGCCGGTGTTAAGATCACTCATAATGTTCCCATGTTATCAATTGAAGATGTTTTTACCAAGGAAGCGGTAAGTGAATGGATAGAAAAGGTTCACTTACTTCATCCTGATGCTCTTTTTTCAGTAGAAACCAAGATTGACGGGCTTAGTATGACATTAAGATATAGGAAGAGCATGGAAGATAACAAGCTTCATCTCGAACTTGCTGAAACAAGAGGAGATGGTCTTATTGGTGAAGATGTTACAGCAAATGCTCTGATGATTCCTGATGTGAAAAAAGTGATTGATCTTCCTTTTGAATATCTGGAGCTTCGCGGCGAAGTCTATATGTCCCATGAGGATTTTGAGCGATTTAATGATCAGCAGGAGAAACTTGGAAAAAAGATTGCTGCTAATCCCAGAAACCTTGCTGCAGGAACGCTTCGTCAGCTTGATCCTACAATAACAAGAGATCGTGGCCTAAGGATGTTCATATTTAATATCCAGGAAGGTCCCGAGGAGTTAACCAATTCTCACTGTGAAGGACTTGATATTTTACAAAAAGCCGGAATTCCGGTAGTTTTCCATAAAAGCTGTAAAGATGAGGAAGAAGTTCTTTTAGCTATTGATACTATCGGTAATATGCGTGATGGTTTGGAATATGATCTTGATGGAGCTGTAGTCAAGGTTGATAAGACAAGTTGGAGAAATGATTTTCCTGCCGGCAGTAAGTATTCAAGTGGACATATTGCTTATAAGTACCCTCCTGAAGAGCGAGTAGTTGTAATGGATGAAATTCTTGTGGATGTAGGTAGAACCGGTAAGCTTACCTTTACCGGAAGCTTCCATGATAGGGAGACAGGAAAACCTGCCAGATTATGTGGAACTAGTGTTTCAAGGGCGACTCTTCACAATCAGGATTATATAAATGAAATGCAGATTGGTATTGGGGGCGAATACAAACTGTTTAAGAGCGGAGAGATTATTCCAAAGTTAAATGGAGTAGTTAAAGTGCCGGATGCAGTTTATAAGGCTCCTGACCATTGTCCTATCTGTGGCTCGCTTCTTGTAAGAGAAGAGGATACAGCAGATATCAGATGCATAAATCCTACATGCCCTGCGCAGGTGACGAGAACAATTGCATATTTTACCAGTCGCGATGCTATGAACATCATGGGACTTGGTGATACGCTTGTAGACGCCCTGGTTTCTGAAGGATATTTAAAAAATTATGCTGATATCTATCATCTCTATGAACATAAGGACGAGCTGATAGAAAAAGGTATTATTGGAAAAGTAAAAAATACAGAAAAGTTACTTGGTGAGATAGAAAAATCAAAGGAAAATGACCCGGTAAGACTTCTTACAGGACTTGCAATCAGAAATGTAGGTAAATCTACTGCAAGGGAAATCATGAAGCATTTTGAAAATCTTTTTGATCTTACTTCTGTTACAGTAGATGGCTTTTTGCAGATTCCGGATATAGGAGAGACCACTGCTAAAGATTTATATGAATTCTTTCATGATGAGCACAATCTTGAGATTTTAAGTAACCTAAAGGCATCAGGACTTAATATGAAGGTTGTACAGAAGGAAGGGTCATCCGATAAACTTTCAGGAATGACTATTGTTGTAACAGGCACGCTCCCTACTTTGGGAAGAAAGGAAGCAGAGGAACTTATTGTACAAAACGGTGGTAAAGCTTCTGGAAGCGTTTCTAAGAAGACAACCTATGTTTTAGCAGGAGAGGCTGCCGGCAGTAAACTTACCAAAGCTCAGGAACTTGGAATAACCATAATAAATGAAGAACAATTTCTTGATATGATCAAATAATATTTTACGAGGATAAATAAATGCCAATTAAAATTCAAAACGATCTTCCTGCCAGAGGATTACTGGAGCAGGAGAATATTTTTGCAGTTGATGAAAACAGGGCCTTGCATCAGGATATCAGATCACTCCAAATTTGTATTCTGAACCTCATGCCACTTAAGGAGGATACTGAGCTTCATCTTTTACGTTCAATGTCCAATACGCCTCTTCAGATTGACGTATCCTTCATGCAGATGAGCTCACATCACTCAAATAATACTTCTCCTAACCATCTTAACAGGTTTTACAATACCTTTGATGAGCTAAAGGATAATACCTATGATGGACTTATTATAACCGGAGCTCCGGTTGAGCAGATGGATTTTGAAGAGGTAGATTATTGGCCTGAATTATGTAGAGTATTTGAATGGTCCAAGACTAATGTTACTTCGACCTTTCATATTTGCTGGGGGGCTCAGGCTGGAATCTATTATCATTATGGAATAGACAAAAAGCCACTAGATGAAAAGCTCTTTGGAGTTTTCCAACATAAAGTGATGAACCGCAAGGTGCCTCTTGTGAGAGGTTTTGATGATTATTTTTCTATGCCTCATTCAAGACATACTCAGACACCTACGGAAGAAATAGAGAAGTGTGATGATCTGGTTGTTCTTGCTAAGTCTGAAAAAGCAGGAGTATTTCTTTGCATGAATAAGACCGGAAGTCAGATTTTTGTTATGGGCCATGCTGAATATGACAGATTAACTCTGGATAGCGAGTATAAGAGAGATCTTTCGAAGGGACTTGATATTCATATACCTGAGAATTATTATCCTGATGATAATCCTGAGAATACTCCTACACTTTTATGGAGGTCTCATGCCAATAACCTTTATACGAACTGGCTAAATTATTATGTTTATCAGAACACACCATACAGATGGGGACAGATCCTGGATGAGGAAAAGATTCAGCTTGCATCTAAGGCATTGACCAAAAAGGTTTGACAGGTATTTAAAATTACAAATATAAAAATTCATTATTACTATAATAATTGTTAATATATGAAATTGATTATGTAGGAGACATAAGAATATGGATAAGAAGCTTAAGAATATCTATACTGCTTTTCCAGGAGGAAAACATAAGGTATTAACGCTTAGTTATGATGATGGAAAAATTACTGATAAAAGACTTATATCCATTTTTAATGAATATGGTCTTAAAGGTACTTTCAATCTTAACGGTGGGCTTATAGATGCACCATTTAATGAATATTATCAGGAGCGCATTCCGCTAGAAGAGTATAAAACTGTTTATGATGGCCATGAGGTAGCTTGCCACACATTTACTCATCCTACGATTGCGAGATGTCCTAAGGAACAGATAGCTCTGCAGGTTTTAGAGGATAGAAAATGCCTTGAATCTGTAATGGGGAAGACCATAAGGGGTATGGCTTATCCCAATGGTTCATTTGATGATAAGGTTGTAGATGTATTTAAGAGTTGCGGAATTGTTCATGCCAGAACTGTTAATTCGACCTTTTCATTTGCACTTCCTTTTGATTATCTTAGATGGAATCCTACATGTCATCATGCTAACGAAAGACTATCTGAACTTTGCGATGAATTTATAAATCTTCACAAAACTCAGTACATGTACATGTTCTATGTCTGGGGACATAGCTATGAATTTGAAAGAGATAACAACTGGGAGATTATAGAGAATTTTGCCAGGAAAATCGCCTTTAAAGACGATATATGGTACGCAACCAATATTGATATTGTCGATTATATGGATGCTGCAGATAGAGTTCAGATATCAGTAAATGGAGATTTTGCTTACAACCCAAGTGCTATAAGCGTTTGGATAGAAGTAGATAAGAAGCCTATAGAATTAAAATCCGGACAGTATACAGAAATTTAATAAAATTTTAATCGTAAGAGCCCATATTTTGGGCTCTTTTTGATTTCCACTCAACTTGTGTTTTGGTAAAATATACGATAAAATATTAATGTTAAGTCGATAATTTCTTTATGTTTTTTGATAGGAGACAACATTTATGGGCCTTAGCATGGAAAATGAAGAAAGTGAAGTAAGAACAGAGACAGAGACAAAGAAGAAACCGACTAAAAAAACTAAGGAAATGCTTGAAGAAAATGCAAATAAAATAGAAGAATTTAAGAAAGAGCAGGAAACACTTTCTGCTGAACTTGTAGAACTTGATAAAGAAGAACAGGCACTTGGTGAAAAGTCGGCTTTGAATATGACCGTTACTCACAAGAAATTTGGTGAAGGAAAGGTCATTTCACAGGATGGCAAATATATTGAAGTAAAGTTTGCAGATGTTGTGAAGAAATTTGTACTTCCCGGATGTATTGCTGATAAATTCCTTGAAGTAAGCGATCAGGATACTCTTGATTATTATATTAAGAGTAATGAGATTCATAAGAAACGTATGAATACAGAATTAAAGATTAAATCAGCAACATTCGCAATCCAGCGTCATGAAGATGCTATTGAAAAGCTAAATGCTAAATTAAAGTAAATAAACGTAAATAAAAGCGTAGGCGCTATATAATAATGTGCCTACGCTATATTTATGTCCATCCAACTATTCGTTAAACACATGTTTAACGAATAGTTACACCGTAATAAATGACAGTGCAACAGATCCGAAAACCATAGATAAAATCAGCAACAACGCTATAACTGCAACAGCTTTGCTATATTTTTTTAACTTCATATTGATCACTTCCTTTTAAAATATTATTCGATAATGAAACATCTTTAATATGTATTATTAGCTTGTATAGGTGTCATATATTTCTACATGATCATAGATACAACGCCATGAGCTCCATGCGTCTGCTGTAACACAGATATAATGTGTACCGTCATTTGAAATCTGATAGCTGGCACCGCAACAACCAGATTGTACTACAAAACCAGTTTTTGCGCCAATTACTTCGCCATGAGTATCTTTATCCTCAATTCTACGCATAAACCAGTTTGATACAGTAATTCCTTCAGGATGCTGCGTAGTTGCTGTTGTAGTATATTTTCTGGCATTAAGGACTTCATGACATAATGCGTTTTCTTCAGCAGCTTTTAAGATCATAGCCATATCTTCAAGTGTACAGTAATGATTTTCGTCGTAAATGCCAATACAGTTAGTAAAATGAGCTGTATCTGATAAGCCAAGTTCTTTTAACTTGTCATTCATCATTTCAACAAATGCTTCCTGTGAGCCTGCAACATATTCTGCAAGGCACATTGCGGCATCACCGCCGGAAGGAAGGATTGTACCATATAGCATATCCTTAACAGTTACAATTTCGCCAACTTCAAAGCCTACAGAGCTACAATCCTTTTTGTAAACAAAATCGCCAATTTCCTGGGTCATAACGAATGTATCATCAAGATCTATAATATGCTCAGTTGCAACTAAAAGTGTAAGTATTTTAGTCATGGATGCAGGATTTATCCTGACATTTCCATCTCTTGAAGCCACAATATTACCTGTATCAAGATTTACCAGTAATGCATAGGTGCTAAGAACATTTTCGCTGGAAATATATGTGGTATCGTCACCTGAACCAATTGAATACCCGGAGAAAAAAGATTCTGCATCATCGGATTTCGATAAAAATGGGTTTGGCTCCTCTTCTATTTCTACATCCTCTACTATTGTATCTACGATTTCAGGCTGCGAAACTTCGGATATAGAGCTTTCTTCTGATGATACTTCCGAAGTAGTTTCCGTTAAATTATTAGTATTTCCTTTATGTTTTATAATAAATACCAGTGAAATAATAATGACTAAAACAAGAACAAAAGATGCTCCAAGCATAATAAGATGATTTCTTATTTCTTTTTTTCTTCTTGCTTTATATTCAGAAATGGTCAATCTTTGACCATCAAGCTTCCTGTAATTTCTTTTTGACAAATATAACACCACCCAACAAATCAAAATATGTAAAATATTAACATTTTTTCTTTATTGTTTTCAAGGTATATATAGTACAATTTGAGATATTTTAGCTGATTTCGCTACCATATTATGTGCTATAATTTTCCTATGCAGAACAATAATGGAAAAGAAGAAAAATATTATAACGAACAGGATAAGATCAATATTCTAAGGATGCGTGAAGTACTTGATACTCTTCCGCGCTTTTGCAGGCAGTTTTTTCGTGGAATAGAACCAACTACATCTGCAAGAACAAGGCTCGGGTATGCATATGATTTACGCACCTTTTTTGAGTATCTTCATTCACAGAATCCATCTTTAAGCAGTACAGAGGTTAAAGATTTTACTATAGATATTCTTGAAAAGATTGAACGTGAGGATATAGAAGAATACTTGGAATATTTATCTCTTTATGAGAAGCAGGATAAGGAAATAACCAATGCAGAACAGGGTAAAAAGAGAAAAATGTCCGCTCTTAGGTCCATGTATACATACTTCTATAAATCTGAGCTTATCAGTAAAAATACTCCTGAGCTGGTAAATATGCCCAAGCTTCATGAGCATGAAATTGTAAGATTAGAGCCTAACGAAGTCGCAACTTTACTTGATCAGGTGGAAGCCGGTGAAAAGCTGACGAAAGCTCAACTTAAATATCATGAAAAGACTAAACTTCGTGATGTTGCTCTCCTTACTCTTCTTCTTGGAACCGGAATACGTGTATCTGAATGCGTTGGAATTGATTTTAATGATATAGATTTTGAAACAAACGGACTTAGGGTTCATCGTAAAGGTGGATATAACACTGTAGTATATTTTCCTGATGAAGTTAGAATCGCACTATTAGATTATATTGAGGAGCGTAAGAATATAATTCCTGAAGAAGGAAGTGAGAACGCTCTCTTTTTATCTCTTCAGAATAAACGTATTTCAGTCAGAGCAGTTGAAAAGCTTGTAAAAAAATATGCTCAGAATGTTACTACTCTAAAGAAAATAACTCCGCATAAGCTGCGCAGTACTTTCGGCACTAATTTATATCAGGAATCTGGAGATATATACCTTGTTGCTGATGTTTTGGGGCATAAAGACGTAAATACTACCAGAAAGCATTACGCCGCCCAGGATGATGCTAATAGGCGGCGCGCTGCAAAAATGGTTCATCTTCGGGAAAATAGAAATTCATAATAGAATTTAAAAACAGGCCGTATAAACATTTAATTGTCTATACGGCCTGTTTTTATTATAAGTAGTATAAAAAAAATATATCGCAAAGTATTCAATATAGTGAATAACTTTGCGATATTTAATACACTTTTAACTATTATACGCTCTTATATGTCTTCTTAAACAGATTCTTCTCAACTATAAAAATATCATGAATGTCATCCTGGCTGACTGCTAAATAGTCACCCTTCTGACCAAGCATATATTTTTCCGAATCCCAGTATGAGAAAAGCTTAGTTGTCTTGGTTAACTTCTTGGCAAAAATCTTAATATCACTTGTTGATTCACAGCTCTTTGCCAAAGGTAATAATGGTACAGACTTTCCGGTATCGGCATTTTTAATCGTTGGTGTGTAATCAATGTTTAACTTAAATTTCTTACGTGACTTGGAATAACTATTCTTAAATTTCTCTGCTGATATTGCTTTTACATTTCCTGTTGTATCTATTATAAGAATAGTATTTTCTTTGATCTCAACGTTAATATCGCCGTCCAAAGTACGTATAATAGCCATGTTACCGGCTGGAATATTATGATGAGCTTCTACATAACCTAGTGTAATAGGCGATTTCTCATATTTATACATATGAGAAAAATCGAGAGCCGTATTATTTGCATAGATTATCTCAGCATTTTCGAAGTAATCTGCCATTCGCTCTCTGATAATGTTAGAAATTGAATGCTTGGCAGCGCCATCATCTATTTCAGTATAATCATGATACTGCTTGATTATCAGTTCATTTTTAAGAATTCCGCCGGCTTTTTCAGTATGGCCTCCACCGGAACCAATTTTCTGTGACAGAAATGAAGCAAGTTCATCTGCCCTTGTTTCATTAGAACAGCTTCTGATAGAAAATTTAACTCCAAATGAAAGAACACTATAAACAAGGCAAACATCTACAGTATCTACAGCTACAATAAAATCACCAATAAGTCCTAGAATATTAGGATCACAAGGATCGGTACGAAGAATGGCGTATCTGTTCTCTTCATGATACTCAACACCAAGCATTGCTACACCGGCAATTCTCGCTTCACGTAGTGTGAGATTCATATTCTTAAGCTTTAAAATCAAGTTCTTATCATACTGCAAACTTTCGATCATATCACGATCCAAAGGATGTGACATTTCCGAGAAAGCATTTGTATCTGAGTAGAGACCATAATAAAGTGCCGTAGCAATTTTGGAATCAACAAAATTATCTTCGTTTTCAATTTTCAGAAGATTCCATATTACTGAACAGCAGCTTCCTAAATTACTTCTGACTTCATTAAGCTTAGGCAGTGTGCCATAGACCTGATGATGGTCTATTACAGCTACTTCTTTAGCACAAAACTTTTTAACATTGCCTTCTCCATACTGACAATCAGCAAGAAGAAGTAAATCAGGCTTGGTTTTAAGACTGCTGACAAACTCAATAGGAATCTTTAATTCATTTATAAGATAGACAAGATTACTCTTACTTATCTTAAAATTTCCGGAATAAATAAATCTTGCCTTGATGCCGTGACTTAGGAAAAATCTATATAAAACATAGCCCGAACAAATAGCATCAGCATCGGGATTGTCATGGCATTGAATTACAATATTCTTATATTTGAGTAATAATGATAATTTCATATACAGTCCTCACTGAAATTATTATATAACAATGAGGAATGGATTTAATAACATTTTATTGCTCAAATTACAAAAAAATTACTATCAATGTATAAATATATATATCCCTTAGTGTTTAAATGTTCAATTAAATACAAAAATCACTTAAACTCTGAAGAATAGTAAGGGATAATCAGTGATTCTCCTGCCTTTAAGGTGTAATCGGTATCCATTTTATTAAGCTTTACTATTTCTGAAATATAGGCGTTAACATCATCATAGTGCTCAGGTGAAAAATGTTCGGAAGCAATATCCCAGAGTGTATCACCAGAATGAACAGTGATTGCTGTATAGTACTTGAATTCAGGTTTGTATGTATCTGACTGGGCATTAGTATTCAAGGAAGCCTTCATAAAAATAATAGAAAACAAAATAATCATTATTGAGCCTATAAGCATACTAAGCTGTCTTCTATAAATACGCTGACGTCTAATTCTATTGTTTCTGATACGGATCTCGCTGGTACTAAAAAATCTTGGATCGTTGTATAAACTTGCGGCTGCATACATTGCATCACTCATACTGGCACTCTCCTATACTAAATCAGTCAAATAAGATTATAAGAAACAATTTGGGCGAACACTTGTTGCGAACAACTGTTCTAAATACATATTATCGAACATATTTTCTTTTGTCAATAAAAATCGAACATATTTTCCGAACAAACATTTGCCAATATTTTCTAATAGTGTTATAATCTTACATGTAAACATAGTAAATATGCTTATACAGGAGGTTCTCATGGAAAAAGGTAACATTTCGAAGAAACAGCAGGAAATTCTTGATTACATCAAGGAACAGACTCTTCAAAGAGGCTTTCCACCTGCCGTAAGAGATATATGTAAAGCGGTTAATCTTAAATCTACATCTTCTGTTCATTCTCATCTTGAGACTCTTGAGAAGAACGGTTATATCAGACGTGATCCCACCAAGCCAAGAGCAATTGAAATATGTGATGATGGTTTTAATATGGTCAGGACTGAAATAGTCAGCATTCCTGTTATCGGACAGGTAGCTGCTGGTGCTCCTATCCTCGCCGAAGAGAATATTGATTCTTATATTCCAATCCCTGCCAGCATGTGTCCTAAGGGTGCTGATGCTTTCATCCTTAAGGTTAAGGGTGATTCAATGATAAATGCAGGCATTTTCAATGGAGATCAGATTTTTGTTCAGCAATGTAATACTGCTAAAAATGGAGAACAGGTAGTTGCTTTGATTGATGATTCTGCTACAGTAAAGACTTTTTATAAGGAAGATGGTCATATCAGACTTCAGCCCGAGAATGATACTATGGATCCTATCATTGTAGATGACTGTCAAATTCTTGGTAAGGTATTTGGAGTAATGAGATTTTATTGATAAAAAAGACGTATAAATCTAAATGATTTATACGTCCTTTTTTACATATTTTTATTAGGCCAGCTCTTCTTTTGAGATATTCTTACCATCTCTCCAGATTCTCTCTAAATCATAGAATAATCTGTTTTCATTATCAAAAACATGAACTATGATATCGCCAAAATCAAGAAGAATCCAGTTTCCGGCTTCATATCCTTCGACATTTTTGGTGAGAAAACCTTCGCGGCCAAGCTTCTCCTGGACGCTATCAGCCATTGCCTGAACCTGATTGATATTGGATCCGCCAGCTATTATAAAATAATCTGCAAGCGTTGAAATCTCACTTATATCAATAATCCTGACATTATCACCTTTTCTGTCTTCTAATGCATCTACAGCCATAAGGGCCATTTTCTTTGAAACACTAATATCAGCCATCGTTACCTCTTTCATGCTTTATAAAACTTTTTGTAGTATTCATAGGCATTCATCGTAGCATCATCGCATTCTTTGCCTATGGTTTGTAAATATATAACCGAATCATGCAGAATATGAGCCAAACACAGATCAATATCCGTAAAAGCTTCCTTACGAATTATATCCATATTTTCCAAAGGCTTTCTGTTTGGTTCAATAAAATCAGCAATATAGACTATTTTCTCAAGAAGCGTCATATCTTCTCTTCCGGTAGTATGCCATCTGATAGCATTTAAAATTTCTGTATCATACACATCGTACCGTGTTCTTGCAAGATACATCCCCACCTTGGCATGTAAAAGAGAATGATTTTTGCGTTCAACTTCTGTGATATCAATCTTGTTTTTCTCGCAGATCCGTACCTGCTCTTCATGGCTCATGCACTTGGCACAATCATGGAGCATTCCTGCTATCAAAGCTTTTTCAACATCTGCGCCATAAACAAATGCCATGCTGGCAGCTGTATAGGCAACTCCTAGTGTATGATCGAACCTATCCGGTTTAAGTTCTTTTTGAAGCTCTTTTCGTAATCTTTGAGTTATCTCGATTGTTCTCATTTATACAACCCCTTGATACAAATATACTCAATAACTTCATCAGGTAGCATATATCTGACAGACTTACCTTTCTTGATACGATTTCGAATATCTGTCGAAGAAATATCTATTCTGTTAAAAGAAAGAAGTCTTATATCAGCGTTATATAAATCTTTTAATTCTCTTCTCTTTTTATCTAGTGCAGCTATATCATCTTCTTCTCTTATAGCAGCCAAAATAATGCATGATGATAGTAATTCCCTGGATTTGTACCAGGAATCAATACTAATTACAGAATCTGCGCCGAGAATAAGGTATAGTTCATCACCAGGGTACATGTTTTTCAGATCATTTATGGTATCAACTGTGTAAGAACCATCAGGCTTATCAATTTCAAGCCTGGAACAGGTAAAAAATGGATTTTCGCTAATTGCCATTTTTACCATTTGATAACGTTCTTCACATCCGGAAAGATCTGTTCTGTTTTTGTAATGACTTAAATTGTTTGGAATGAAAATAACTCTGTCCAGACCAAACTGTTCCCGTGCAGACTCCCCTAAAAGAAGATGCGCGTTATGAATTGGATCAAATGTTCCTCCGAGTATACCAATCTTTCTGCATTCCATATTAAGCCTCCTAATGGTATAAAAAATCAAAGTATCATTTGCTAATTAAAAACTCACATGCATTTTACATGATAATGCTTGTTATTTATTTTATGCTTCTTTTGTCTTCTTTGATGCTTTTGGAAGTATTATCTTTGGTTCATCTTTAAAAGGTTTGTATAAAACAAATTTTCTACCTATTACCTGAACCAGTTCAGATCTTGTTCTTTCTGATATTGTGATTGCAACCTCTTTAACATCATCGGTGCAATTCTTGAGAACTGTGATCTTAACTAATTCATGAGTATTAAAGGTCTCTGTGATAGCATTTGTTATTTCAGGGCTTACGCTTGATTTACCAATCTGAAAAACTGGTTCAAGGTCTGCTGCTAAGCTCTTTAAATATGCTCTTTGTTTACTTGTAAGTGTCATTCTTCTTCATCCTCTTCAACTACTTCAGTAGCTGTATCAGCATTTCTGTAATATTCAAAACTAAAGCCATACATTCTGACAGTATCACCCTCTTGAATATTTAATGCTTCAAGCTCATCCAATATACCATTGTCAGCCATAAACTTCTGGAAGAAAGCAAAGCCCTTCTCGGAATCCAGATTAGTATAGCCGAGCATTTTTTCAATCTTAGGTCCTTCTACGACATACTCTTTGGCTGCTTCATCATATTCTACTGTATATGCATCTTCTGCAGTCTTGATCATTGTATCAGGGAAGAATTCCTGTTCAAATACAACAGGCTTGTCGTTAATCCCGGAAATTGTTCTACTTACATAGTATAACAGTTCCTGAATGCCTTTTCCAGTTAGGGTTGAGGTCGCAAACACCTTAACACCAAGTGGTTCATACTTTTCACGGAGTTTCTTAATTATTTCTGAATCTTCTCCGTCAGGAAGCATATCAATTTTATTGGCAGCTATAACCTGAGGCTTTTTCGTGATATCAGCATTATAATTCTTAAGCTCATTATTTATTGCTTCTATATCTTCAAATGGATCGCGGCCCTCTGTAGATGCAGCATCCACAATATGAATCATCATTCGTGTTCTTTCTATATGACGAAGGAACTCATGTCCAAGGCCTGCACCTTCAGAGGCACCTTCAATAAGACCAGGGATATCGGCAACTACAAATCCCTTTGCATCCTTAAGGTCTACAACACCAAGCATTGGAGAAAGAGTTGTGAAATGATAATTGGCTATCTTAGGCTTGGCATTTGATACCTTTGAAAGGAAAGTTGATTTTCCAACATTAGGGAATCCTATTAATCCAACATCAGCAATTACCTTAAGCTCTAAAAGAACCTCAAGCTCTAATGCAGGTTGGCCGGGCTGAGCATATTTAGGAGCCTGCATAGTAGAGGTAGCATAATGCATGTTACCATTACCGCCATGACCACCTTTTAATACAACAACCTCTTTATTATCAAGGCTCATGTCTGCAATTACTTTTCCGGTTTCTGCCTCTTTAATTACAGTTCCTTCCGGAACCTTTATAATCAAATCTGCACCATTTTTACCGTGCATACGTTTCTTATAACCGTCTCCACCGGCTTCTGCTTTATATTTTCCGCCGTAATGGAAATCAGAAAGTGTGTTGATACCTTCATCAACTTTAAATATAATATCGCCACCTT
>JAEEGL012418124.1_pt1 | contig 13773 bp, 10 predicted proteins | sample 9134231 | NCBI WGS metagenome assembly JAEEGL01 (sample SAMN16246548, study PRJNA631951) | gut metagenome | biome: gut microbiome; feature: rumen; material: fiber-attached | host: Bos | place: Iran: Karaj | collected 2018-10 | reverse complement strand
TACCTAGTAAAGTTTCCTCCTTTTTATGGAACAATTACATTGTTTAGTAATAACAGTTCAATAAAATTAGAAATACTAGGTGATGTATTGAGAATAGATAAAGATACGTTTCTGGATAGTAAAGTACAGTTTGATTCCATATTAGACTCTATTGTTTTTGATAAAGTATATCTAAATGATTCAAATTATATAGAAAAATAATCAAAAGCAACAGAAAAATTCATATGTGTAGACAAATAGCATGTTAGCAGTAGTGCCACAGAGTTCAACCCAAGCAACTAATGGTACTGCAAATTTGGTTCATACTTGGACATGAAGGATGATAGAATTTTGGGACTTGAGTGAACGAAAAAAAGGAGATAGTGGTGTTGTCCTTTATCTCCTTTTATCTTCTTATGCTATGCGAGATCAAGTTGTAGAACTTGACGGAGGCGTTCGATAGATGGGTTTGACTTGCGCATATCGTCGAAGATGTCCATTTTGGTTTTTATTGGAGCTATTTCCTCGGCTTCAGCAAGACGGAGTTCAATCTTGATGTCGTTGTTCTGTAATCCTTTTGCAAGGGTAACTCGGATTCTCGCCTTGATATTTTCTATCTGGTTGAGAAGAACGTTATTGTCAATAAGAAGTTCTATGTTTGGGAAGTCTGTAATCTTTGGAATCATATTCTTCATGCGACTTGCCATACCTGCCATTTTTTGTGGCATTCGGTTACACATGGACATCCATTGCAGTTCGAGTTCTTCTTGTGTGAACACTCTTTGCTCTACGCTCGACGTTTTTTCTTTGCTTTTTTCGTTTGTTTGAAGTGGTTGGTCTTTTTGTTGGCGTAGCTTGTTGAATGTGAATCCAATATTTGACAGTTTGAGCTTTGGCTTTGAAACACTTTCTGTTGTTGTTTCTGTAGCGGCAGCTTGAGTCTCGACAACGGGTGTACTTGCCGTAGTTTTTGGTGCAACTGCGGCAGGTTGCTCAACCACCGTCACCTGCTTAACGGTTTTAGGTTGAGTTGTTGTGAGAAGTTTGAACAGGGATTTTAATCTTTTAGGGCTACGCCCCGCGCCAGCTGATTCGTCCTCTGGTTGCGTTATCTGTGCAACCTGAATAAGGGTCAGTTCTACAAGCAGGCGTTTGTTGCTACTCTGTTTGTAGTTTATGTCGCATTGGTTTAATATCTTGAGTGCCTTATATACAAAGTTTGTTGGGCACTTCTGAGCTATTTCCTGATAGTGCTGGCGTTGTTGGGTGCTCACCTCTAATAAAGGAAGGGTCTGTGGGTCTTTTGCCATAAGGATGTTACGCATGTGACTTGCAAGACCGTTGACGAGGTTTCCGCCATCGAATCCCTTTTCGATGATAGAGTTTACAAGTACCATTATGTCGCTCACCTTGTTTTCAAGTGAGAGTTCTACTATCTTGAAATAGTTCTCGGTATCAAGAACGTTTAAGTCTTCGATAACCTTTTGGTAGGTGATGTTACCCTGACAGAAGCTGGCTGCCTGGTCGAAGATTGAGAGGGCGTCGCGCATACCTCCATCGGCTTTTTCGGCTATTACTTCGAGAGCCTGTTCTTCGTAGGTTATGCCTTCTTTTTCGGCAACCATCTTTAGGTGGTTAACGGTATTGTTTACCGTCATTCGTTCGAAATCGTAGATCTGGCAACGGCTGAGAATAGTAGGAAGAATCTTGTTTTTCTCGGTAGTAGCCAATACGAAGATTACATGCGATGGTGGTTCCTCAAGGGTTTTGAGGAAAGCGTTGAAAGCAGCTGTTGACAGCATGTGAACCTCGTCGATGATGAACACCTTGTAGCGTCCCACCTGTGGCGGTATGCGTGTCTGTTCCATCAAGGCCTTGATGTTTTCAACTGAGTTGTTGCTGGCAGCATCAAGTTCAAAGATGTTGTAGCTTCTACCTTCATTGAAAGCCTTACAGCTTTCGCATTCGTTGCATGATTCTCCATCTTCGCGAGGATGTTCGCAGTTGATGGCCTTAGCAAAAATGCGGGCGCATGTTGTTTTACCTACTCCTCGTGGTCCGCAGAAGAGGTAAGCGTGAGCAAGCTTTCCGCTTTTCACCGCATTTTTTAATGTGGTAGTCAGAGAGCTTTGTCCAATGACTGAATCAAAGCTCATTGGACGATACTTACGTGCTGATACAATATATTCTTCCATAGTTTTCTTACTTTGCCTTGCAAAGATAATAATTTTTTTGTTATCTTTGCACACAAATAAAAATAAGAATGACACAGCGATTGAACATTTTCTTAGGCTTGCTATCACATTATAAATATTTTATAGTGTTTGTGATTGGTGTGCTGCTTGTTGGCTTTGTTGGCGATGCAAGTTATATGAAGCGTGTAAAGCTTGGCATGCAGATAGACGAAATAAAGTCTGAGATTGATCGTTACAATACGCAGTATGAGTCAGATTCTCGTCAGTTACAGGAACTGAAGAAGAATCCTCGTTATATTGAAAAAATAGCTCGCGAGCGCTATTTCATGAAATCAGACGAAGAGGATATTTATGTTCTTAGTGATGATGAGGTAAATAATGAAGAGAAAAACGATGAAACAACTGAATAAGATCCAGAGTATTATATTTTTAGTGGGTGGCTTGCTAATGGTTGTTGGTGCATGTTGTTTTGCTATAATGTGGCAGCAAGATATAGTAAGTTGGGTATATCTGGTAGGCGCCTTGCTGTTTGCCGTTATCCAGATTATGCAAAGCTATGATGGAAACAGTTTGTCTGTAAAGCGTTTGAAGTCGATAATGACTCTTGCAGACGTTTTGTTTGTAGTGGCTGGATTGCTCATGATAGATAAAGTATATGGTGTATTCCGTCCTATGTTTGATAATTTTGAAAGTTACGTTAGTATATTATATAATAAATGGGTTATAGTGTTGCTGATAGCAGCTGTACTTGAAATGTACACTATGCATCGCATAGAACATGAGCTCAATAACGAGAAAAAACATCAATAAATAATAATAAATGGCGAAGTAAAGTGATATATTTTTAATGCGAAAAAAAACTAAAAGATATATGGAATAAATTAAATTGCATAAATTTTTTTTTTCACATCAATATAACATATTATCTTTGCTAACCGAACAAGAAAAACAGTTTATGAACAAAGTCTTATACGCACTTCTCTCTCTCTTGGCGCTTACGTCATGCGCGAATTCTTACAATATCCAGGGTTCTTCTAATGTTTCTACATTAGATGGTAGAAAGTTGTATCTGAAGGTATTGAAAGATAATGATTTTAAAAGTATTGATTCATGTGATGTAGTACACGGACAGTTCCGTTTTGCTGGAACTCTTGATTCTACTCGCATGGCTAATATATTCATGGATGATGAAAGTGTGTTGCCATTGGTGTTGGAAGATGGCGATATTACAATAAAGATTGATAATACTCAGCAAACTGTTAGTGGCACTCCTTTGAATGATAAACTGTTTAAGTTCTTTAATAAGTATAATCAGTTGAAGAGTCAGGAGGCTGAACTCGTACACAAGCACGATCAGGCAATCATGAATGGTAGCAATATGAATATTGTTAACCAGCGTTTGAATAGTGAGGCTGAAAGACTCAGTCAGAAAGAAGACGAATTGGTAACCCAGTTCGTATGCGATAATTTTGATAATGTTCTTGGTCCTGGTGTGTTCTTTATGGTTACAATAGGAATGCAATATCCAGAGCTCACTCCTTGGATTGAGGATATTATGAGTAAGGCAACAGATGCTTTCAAGAACGACCCTTATGTAAAGGACTTCTATCAGAAGGCTCAGGAAAATGAGCAGATTATGAATGGTATGAAGGAAATTCCTGCTGATCCAGCAGCTATGTCTGCACCAGTGGCTCCTGCTAATCCAAATGCTACTCCTGCACCTACTCCAAATGATTTGGCTAAGCCTTCGCAGCCAGAAAAGTAGAGTATTAATAAAATCAGTTCTGGAGATAAAGGAAGACTAACGTGAAAAGAACTTTAATAAAAAACGGAATAATAGTTAATGAAGGTCGCTCTTTTAAGGGCGACCTTGTTATTATTGATGACCTTATTGAGGCTATATATGAGTCGTCGGCACCTTGTGGAGACTATGATAAAATAGTTGATGCACAAGGCGGTTACGTTATGCCAGGCGTAATAGACGAACATGTTCATTTTCGTGAGCCAGGGTTGGAGAGAAAGGCTGATATAGAGAGTGAGAGTCGTGCTGCAGCCTATGGTGGTGTGACATCTTACTTTGAAATGCCAAATACCAATCCTCAGACAACAACGTTTGAGGCTCTCGATGATAAGTATTGCAGAGCAGCAAAGGAAAGTCATGTAAACTATAGCTTTTTCTTTGGTGCTACAAATGAAAACGTGGCTGATTTCTCTAAGCTTGATGTTCATCGTGTTCCTGGTATAAAACTCTTTATGGGTGCTTCAACAGGAAACATGCTTGTTGACCGTAAAGAGGCTTTGGAAAGAATATTCCACACCTGCGCAGAGATGAATCTTCCTTTGATGACTCATTGTGAAGATACCAATCTCATAAATGCAAAGATGGAAGAGGTGAAAGCCAAGTACGGTGACGATCCAGATGTAGAGTTTCATCCTGTCATTCGTGACGAAGAAGTATGTTGGAACAGTAGTTCGTTAGCCGTTGAATTAGCACAGAGGTTTGGTACTCGTTTGCATATAGCTCATGTAACTACAGCTAAGGAACTGTCTTTGTTTAGTTCTTCTTTGAACACTCTTCAAAAGATAACTGCTGAGGCTGTTATTGCTCACCTGTTCTTCTCTGATGCTGATTATAAAGATAAGGGAACACTCATAAAATGTAATCCTTCGGTAAAGTCGGCTGATGACAGAGATGCGTTGCGTAAGGCTTTGACAAGCGGACTTATCAGTTGCGTAGGAACAGATCATGCACCTCATGAGAGTAAAGATAAGCAAGGCGGGTGTTGTAAGGCTGCCAGTGGTATGCCAATGATTCAATTCTCGCTTGTAAGCATGCTTGAACTTGTTGACAAGGGTGTTCTCTCTCTTGAACGTCTTGTTGAATTGATGTCGCATAATCCTGCTCGTTTGTTTAGTGTTTCGCAACGAGGCTTCCTACGTAAAGGTTATAAGGCAGATATCGTTGTGGTAAAGCCAGGTGAAGAGTGGATGGTTACAAAAGATATTATTCAAAGCAAATGTAAATGGAGTCCTATGGAGGGACATAGATATCGTTGGCATGTTGTTGATACTTTTGTAAATGGTCATCTTGTTTATAACGACGGACTCTTTGATGCTGGTTATATTGGTGAAGAAATAAGGTTTAGGCAATAAATATTAATTGACGTAATGAGAAAGCGATTGATATACGATATTTCCGAGATTACGCCATATATCAATTGGATATATTTCTTTCATGCCTGGGGCATGAATGGCAAACCTGCTGGCGCTAAGGAAAAGCTGAAAGCCGATGCAGAGCGCGTTCTTGCTTCATGGGAAGGGATATATCATACGTCAGCTCTTTTTGCTATTCTTCCTGCTAATAGTGATGGAGATAATCTCATAGTTGATGGTGTCTGCATTCCAATGCTTCGTCAGCAGAAATCAATTGAAGAAGGAAAACCTAATTATTGTCTTACTGATTTTGTTCGACCTTTGTCGCAAGGCATTACTGATGAAGTAGGATTGTTTTGTACAACCGTTGATGCAGAAATACAAGATAATAATGATGATGCCTATGATAAGATGATGTGTCAGGTGCTTTGTGACCGTTTAGCAGAAGGTACAGCTGAAAAGATGCACGAGGAAGTGCGAAGGCTTTATTGGGGCTATGCACCTGATGAAAATCTGACGATGGAACAGACACATAACGAGGAATTTCAAGGCATTCGTCCTGCTGTAGGCTATCCGTCACTTCCAGATACAAGTGTGAATTTCATTATTGACCGTATTCTCAATATGAAGGAAATAGGTATTCGACTTACGGAATCCGGAATGATGACTCCACATGCAAGTGTAAGCGGTTTTATGTTCTCTCATCCCCAGAGTCATTATTTTGATATAGGGAAAATAGGAGAGGACCAATTAAAGGATTATGCTCAACGGCGTGGTTTGCCTATAGAACTTGTTAGGAAATTCCTTCAAAGAAGTCTTTTAAAACAATAAGCATTCAATATATGATAGCAAGAATATTTATATGGTTACTTTTGGTAATAGTGTTGCCTGATATTTATATATATCTTCACTATTTCTCTCGCCGATATAAGTTGCCCTTATGGGGAAAACTTCTTTGGTGGGCACCATGTGCTGTTATGTGTGTTTATACATGTGTTCTTGCTTTTCTTCGTAGCTTTGCACCTACTGATTTGACGTGGCTCAACACTTATCTGTTCCTGTTGGGTATGTTTGTGTGGCCCAAGTTATGTTTTACTATTTGTTCGTTTATAGGATGGCTTTTACGTAAGTATGTTGTTCATTCTAAGCGTAATTGGGGACATTATATAGGTGTGGTTGTTGGATTGGCAGCCTTTGTTATGTATGTTTATGGCTTGACCGTTGGTATATCAGAAATAAAAGTTCGTCACGTAGATCTTTATTTTGATAATCTTCCAAAGGCTTTTGATGGATTTAAAATTGTTCACACCTCAGATATGCATGTTGGCACATTTGAGGGATGGCGTAGATGTGTTCTTGAAAGAGAAATAGATAGTATCCGTGCGCAGGTGGGAGAAAAGACGATTTTCTGTTTCACAGGCGATATACAGAATATGTATCCTGAAGAAGTGGAACGTATGATGCCTTTGTTGAGACGTTTGCCAAAGACATATTTTATATTAGGTAATCATGATTATGCTGAATATGCTAAGCCTGAGCCGGGAGTAGAGAACAGTATTCGTAGAAAGCTACTTTCTCTGGAAGGTAAACTTGGAAAGACTTTGTGTAATGAGCATGTGGCTCTTACAGCAGATGATGGTTCAAGAATATGGCTTGTAGGAACGGAGAATGACAGTAATAAGAAGAAAATAGTTCATTCAGATTATGCAAGGGCAATGAAAGGTATTCCAGCAAATGAGTTTGTTATCATGTTACAGCATGATCCTTCTTTCTGGGAAAAAGATGTCTTACCAAAGAGTAATGCCGACCTCACATTAAGTGGCCATACTCATGGTGGACAGATGCAATTCTGGGATTGGCGTCCAACAAAAGCGTTAGGTAATGATTGTGGACTTTTTGAAAAGGATAGTCATTATCTTTATGTTAGTGCGGGACTTGGTGGACTTGTTCCTTTTAGATTTAACCAGCCTAATGAAATTGCGGTAATAACATTACATCGAAAAAATAAATAGAAATACTATAACAACTGAAAAACTTAACGTATGAAGTACTTGTATCGACTTTATCAGCTATGCATCGTTGTACCTATTTTTGCAATAGCAAGTATTATTACATCTCTCACTACTGTTGTGGGATGTATGCTTGGTAACGGACATTTCTGGGGGTACTATCCTGGAAAATATTGGTCACGTCTTGCTATATGGCTTTGCCTTTTACCTGTAAAAGTTGAAGGTCGTGAACTTCTGGATAAAAAGCAAAGCTATGTTTTTGTAGCTAATCATCAAGGTGCATTTGATATATTTCTTATATATGGTTTCCTTAACCGTAATTTCAAATGGATGATGAAGAAGGGCTTACGTAAGATACCTCTTGTTGGTATTGCATGCGAATATGCTCATCATATCTTTGTAGATAAGAGTGGTCCTTCTAAAATACGTAAGACCTATGATACTGCTCGTGAAACATTAAAAGAAGGAATGTCGGTAGTTGTATTTCCAGAGGGAGCACGCTCTTTTACAGGTCATATGGGTGTATTCCGTCGTGGAGCATTTATGCTTGCTGACGAGTTACAGTTACCTGTTGTTCCACTGACTATTAACGGTTCGTTTAATGTAAAGCCACGTATGAAAGATTTGTTCTGGGTATTCTGGTATCCTTTGAAACTGACTATTCATGAGCCAATAGCGCCAATAGGCAAGGGGGCTGATAATATAAACAATCAAATGACTAAGAGCTATGATGCCGTTATGTCAGGACTGACTCCGGAATATCAGGGATTTGTGGAGAATCCAGACCAGTAGTTGTCTGATTGTTGGGACGATAAAATCATTTTCGGCAGCTTATTCCCGTTTTTTTAACAAAAAGTATTATCTTTGCAAAAAGACAACTATAGAATCAATCTAACATTATATATATGAGTGACAGTATAGTAATCATTCCAACCTATAACGAGAAGGAAAATATTGAGAAAATTGTCCGAGCAGTCTTTGGATTGCAGAAGGAATTCAATATTCTTGTTATTGACGATGGTAGTCCTGACGGAACCGCAGATATCGTGCATGGGTTGATGGAAAAAGAGTTTGCTGATCGTCTTTTTATTATAGAGCGTTCTGGTAAACTTGGACTCGGTACTGCTTATATTGCAGGTTTTAAGTGGGCTTTAAAACATGGTTACGACTATGTTTTTGAGATGGATGCAGACTTTAGCCATGATCCAAATGATTTGCCACGTCTATATGCTGCTACTCACGATGAAGGTAATGATGTTGCTGTAGGTTCACGTTATGTTAGTGGCGTGAATGTTGTGAACTGGCCAATAGGTCGTGTGTTGATGAGCTATTTCGCAAGCATGTATGTACGTATTGTGACAGGTTTTCAGGTTCATGATACCACAGCTGGCTTTGTGTGTTATCGTCGTCGTGTTCTTGAAACAATTCCTCTTGATGAGGTTCGTTTCAAGGGATATGGTTTTCAGATTGAAATGAAATATACTGCCCATAAGATTGGATTTAAAATTAAGGAAGTACCTGTTATTTTTGTCAATCGTCGTGAGGGAACAAGTAAGATGAGTGGTGGCATCTTTGGTGAAGCATTCTTTGGAGTTATGCGTTTACGCCTTGATGGCTGGTTCCGTAAATATCCTAAACTTCCTGCTTAATTTTTTTCCTCCCCTCACGGATTGCTACCTGTGATTATTCATGAGTATTGAGGATATAGTTAAAATGTATGAAAAGCTGCCACAGGGTGGCGCTTTTCTTGATATACTGGGAAATAATTCTGTTCATGATGTTTTCCTGAGGGGATTAATGGCTTCAGCTACACCTGTTTTTTTTGCTTCTTTAGCAAAGAAATGTAGTAGTCCTTTTATTTTTATTCTTGATGATGCAGACGAAGCGGGCTATTTCTATAATGATTTACGTGCGGCTCTTTCTTCTTCGCAAAAAGAAGGAAAAGAATCAGTTTTCTTTTTCCCATCAGGTTATAAGCGTGCCGTAAAATATGGTCAAAAAGATAATGCCAGCGAGATTCTTAGAACAGAAGTGCTGGCACGTTTGTCTTCTTGTAAGCAAGAAAGTCATGAAGCTGTTTTCATCGTTACTTATCCTCAAGCTTTATCAGAACTTGTTGTAGCTCAGCATAATCTTGATAGTAGGCTAATTGCGTTAAGGGTTGGACAGGAAGTGAGTCTTGCTGCCTTGGAGCGCCAACTTAGAGAATTTGGTTTTGAAGAAACCGATTATGTTTATGAACCGGGACAGTTTGCTGTTAGAGGAAGTATTTTAGATGTTTTCTCGTATAGTTGCGAATATCCTTTCCGTATAGACTTTTTTGGTGATGAAATAGATACCGTTAGAACTTTTGAGCTTGAGACTCAGTTGTCAAAAGAGAAAAGGAATGAAATAGAGATTGTTCCTGCTTTGGCTAAAATGGAGAGCGAGAAAGTGTCGTTCTTGAGTTTTGTTCCAGAAAACGCTATTATTGTAGGCAAAGATTTCAAATTTGTTCAGGATGTTATAGATAAAACATATCAAGAGGGCTTTTCTTCTCAGGCTATGGTTGAGAGATTGGAGGGTGCTACAGAACAAGAACAGGCTGAGATACAGCGCCAGATGCGTAAGGAAATAAATCTTTCAACAGCAACACAATTTCAATCAGATTTAGCATTACACAAAAGAGTTCAATTAGCTTCTGGAGTGATAGCTAAGGAGAAAGGAGGGGCTTCAGGCAAAAAGAATTTTGCCGTTATTGATTTCCACGTATTCAGGCAACCTCTTTTCCATAAAAACTTTGATTTGCTTTCACAAACCTTAGAGGATTATATTCTCAAAGGATACAAGTTGTTTATTCTTGCTGATAGTCAGAAACAAAATCAACGTCTGAAAGAGATTTTTGCAAGTGATGAGTTGAAGAAGTATTCTATTGAGTTTGAGCCTGTAGAACGTACCGTTCATGAAGGCTTTGTTGATGATGACCTTCATGCCTGCTTCTTTACTGACCACCAGATATTTGATCGTTTCCATAAATATAATCTTCGCAGTGATGTTGCCCGTTCAGGAAAAATGGCACTTACTATGAAGGAGTTGCAGGAGATGGAACCTGGAGATTTCATCGTTCATGTTGATTTTGGTGTTGGTAAGTTCGGAGGACTTGTTCGTATTCCTACTCAGAAACGTAATTCTGAGGGACAGCAAGGCTATCAGGAAATGATACGTATCATTTATCAAAATAATGATAAGGTTGATGTATCTATTCATTCTTTGTATAAGATAAGTAAGTATCGTAGTAGTAATGCTGGCGAGGCTCCTCGTTTGAGTACTCTTGGTACAGGAGCTTGGGATCGTCTGAAAGAGAAAACCAAGAAACGCATCAAGGATATTGCACGAGACCTTATTAAGCTGTATGCCACTCGTAGAAAAGAGAAAGGTTTTGCATTTAGTGCCGATACTTATATGCAACAGGAGTTGGAGGCAAGTTTCCTTTATGAAGATACGCCTGATCAGTCAAAGGCTACACAGGAAGTGAAGCATGATATGGAGATGGCTAAGCCTATGGACAGACTTGTGTGTGGTGATGTGGGCTTTGGAAAGACTGAGATAGCTGTTCGTGCTGCTTTTAAATGTGCTTGCGATAGTAAGCAGGCAGCGGTTCTTGTACCAACAACCGTTCTTGCTTTTCAGCATTATCAAACTTTCAGAGACCGCTTGAAGAATCTTCCTGTTCGTGTTGACTATCTTTCTCGTGCCCGTTCGGCCAAAGAAACAAAACAGGTTCTTGCTGACCTTGCTGATGGAAAGATAGATATTCTTGTGGGTACTCATAAGCTGATAGGCAAAAACGTTAAATGGCACGATCTGGGTATTCTTATTATTGATGAAGAACAGAAATTTGGTGTTGCCACAAAGGAGAAACTACGTAAACTTAAGACCAATGTAGATACACTTACGATGTCGGCAACGCCTATTCCTCGTACCTTGCAGTTCTCGCTGATGGGAGCTCGCGATATGAGTATTATTCGCACTCCGCCACCAAACCGTTATCCTATTCATACTGAACTTGCTACTTACGGGCATGAGGTTATAGCTGATGCTATAAACTTTGAGTTGAGTCGTAACGGTCAGGTGTATTTTGTTAATGACAGAATAAGCAATCTGCCTGAAATAGCCAATCTCATACATAAATATGTACCTGATGCTCGAGTAGCCATTGGACATGGACAGATGAAACCTGAAGAATTGGAGAAGATTCTTATGGGATTCATGAATTACGACTATGATGTGTTGCTTTCAACAACTATTGTTGAGAATGGTATTGATATAAGTAATGCAAATACTATTATCGTTAACGATGCTCATCGTTTTGGATTAAGCGATTTACATCAGATGCGTGGTAGAGTAGGTCGTAGTAATAGAAAGGCTTTCTGTTATCTGCTTGCTCCGCCTAAGAGTGTGCTTACCCCTGAGGCACGTCGTCGTCTTGAGGCTTTGGAGAATTTCTCTGAACTTGGAAGTGGTTTTAATCTTGCTATGCAGGATCTTGATATTCGTGGAGCGGGTAATCTACTTGGAGGAGAGCAGAGTGGATTTATGGAAGATCTTGGTTATGAAACCTATCAAAAGATTCTATCACAAGCTGTTGCTGAACTCAAAAATGATGAGTTCCAGGAGATGTATGCAGAGGAGATGGCAGAAGGAAACGATATTGCTGCCAGCGAATTTGTTGATGATTGTGCTATAGAGAGCGATCTCGAGATGTATTTCCCTGATGGGTATGTGCCAGGAAGTAGCGAACGTATGCTTCTCTATCGTGAACTCGACAATATAACTGAAGATAATGCGCTTGCAGCTTATCGCCAGCGACTAATAGACCGTTTTGGTCCTGTCCCACAGGAAGGAGAGGAACTTCTCCAAGTGGTAAAATTGCGTCGATTAGGTAAGCAATTAGGTTGTGAGAAAATAATGCTTAATCAGGGTAGAATGGTTATGCAGTTTGTTAGTAATCCTGAGAGTGCATATTATAAGAGTCTTACGTTTGATAAGGTTCTTAGCTTTATTGCACAAAATGCACGTAGATGTGATTTGAAGGAAGTAAAAGGTCGTCGCCTTATGCACATAACATCTATTTTAAGTGTAGAAGAAGCTGTAGGGGTATTAGAAAATATATCAAAATAAGATGCAAAAAATGTATTAATGGTATTTTTATTATGTCAATTGCGGGGTGGCTGAAAGTGGATGAAATCATATTTGGGGCTATATTTTACAAATTATGCTTTGTAATTGACATTTTAAAAGAATAAAAATGTTAAAATCAGTAGCAGATTTTGAATATAAATCTTAATTAGCGGTTGAATATTCTTAAATGCCGTTAAAAGTGTGTAATGATACAAAATCTAAGGTTTTTTGTAACATTTTTATATTGCAGTTTCGTATAAATGTTATATCTTTGCAATCGGTAATCAGAATGTGTTTTGATTCCTTTCATGCAATTTGGATTGTTTTTTAAAATATCCAGAGATCTGATGAACTTTTTTTTAAAGAGATTCGGAACGCATGAAGAGCTTAAAAATAGAGAAATGTTTAATGCGAATAAATTAACTCAGAAAATTTAAAGGTAAGAACCTACTGTTTAAGGTATTGCTGGTTAGAGTATGTGAATATTAAGGCCGGCAAAATTTGACAGATGAAGGACAAAGATAAGATTAAGCATGTGAATGTTTTCTTATACTTGTCCTTTATTTTTTTTGTCTTTTTATAAAAATACTATGTTTTTTAAGTACAAATGGAAACACAAACAATAAAGATTAATTTTTTATATCATATTTGGTGATATCTTTTATTTAATGTATCTTTGTGGCATATATTAAAGTGACGTATCAACGAATTATATAATTAAACAATGAGAACAGTTTACGAATTCTCTGTTAAGGACAGAAAAGGTAAAGAGGTTGCCATTAAGGAGTATGCTAATGAGGTGCTCCTGATAGTCAATACCGCTACAAAATGTGGTTTTACTCCTCAGTATGAAGAACTTGAGAAGCTCTATGAGAAATATCATTCTCAGGGTTTTGAGATTCTTGATTTCCCTTGTAATCAGTTTGGTCAGCAGGCACCTGGTACAGATGAGACAATTCACAATTTCTGTAAGCTTAATTTTGGTACAGAATTCCCTCGTTTTAAGAAGGTAAAGGTAAATGGCGATGATGCCGATCCTCTCTTTAAGTTCTTGAAGGAACAAAAGGGGTTTGCTGGATGGGATGAGAGTCATCCAATATATCCTATTCTTGAAAAAATGCTTTCAGAGGCAGATCCTAACTATAAGGAGAGTGCTGATATAAAATGGAATTTCACTAAGTTCCTTATTAATAAGAAGGGACAGGTTGTTGCTCGCTTTGAGCCTACAGAGAATATAGCTAATATTGCTGCTCAGATAGAGGATTTGCTCAAGCTGT
>JAEEGL012226120.1_pt1 | contig 13773 bp, 12 predicted proteins | sample 9134231 | NCBI WGS metagenome assembly JAEEGL01 (sample SAMN16246548, study PRJNA631951) | gut metagenome | biome: gut microbiome; feature: rumen; material: fiber-attached | host: Bos | place: Iran: Karaj | collected 2018-10 | reverse complement strand
TAACATTGTATCACATGGAACAAAACGATACAATCGCAAAGTATATCCATAGACTGGGACGACAGGTCTGGCCTGAGCTGGGTCCGACGATTCCGGCCGTGACTCTTCTTCATGATTACCTCCTTGAAGCTATGAAAAAACTATAGTATCATAGTACAATAAAGGCAGACTGAACAGAGAGTTATATCTGGTGTATCAAGAGGACTATTTCAAGGGGAAATAAGCTATGAGCAGAAAACGGTTTATCAATCAGAAGCAGCAGTATCCTGCCGCGGATGTTCAGACGCTTCCAGAGTGCATGAAGTTTATCGAGAACATGCTCAAGACGATCGGAACAGAGCGAAAACTGTTATTACGTACACTCCTGATCGCAGAGGAGGTACTGGGGCAGTTTCTGGAGCATGCGTCGCCGGAAGACACGGTCCGGGTGCGCGTCAAAAAGACCTTTGGAGATGCGCAGATCACGATCCGCGTCGCCGGCAGTGAGTACGATCCTTATGAGGACGTCACGGACGATTTGGGGGACCTGGAGAATGAGGATGCGCAGCGGGCGATCCGGTCGATCCTGTTGAAAGCCCAGGGAGAGAAACTGAAATTCTCCTATAAGAACGGGGTCAACAGCGCGAGGATCCAGACCGGCGGGGCGGAGCGGTCCATGCTGCACCAGACCATCGCCGCACTGGTGCTCGGTCTGATTTTCGGCGTTCTGATGCAGTATGTATTTCCGCAGACCGTGTCAGATTCGCTGAACAATTATCTGCTGAACCCGGTCCAGACGATCTTTATGAATGCCCTGAAGGCTGTGATCGCGCCGGTCGTGTTCTTTTCCATGGTCTCATGTATTTCACAGTTTAAGGACTTGTCAGAGCTGGGCCGGCTCGGGGCGAAGGTGATGGGGACGTATATCATGACGACGATCATCGCCATCATACTGTCACTGGGCCTTTCGCTGTTGATCAATCCCGGAGAAAAAGGCTTTGCGCTGTCCATGACGGATGAGATCCAGAAGGTCGACCTGGACCTGACGGTAAATAATTCCTTTTTGCAGACCGTGATAGGCATTGTCCCGTCCAATTTCCTGCAGCCGTTCGTGAACGGGGATACGCTGCAGATCATGTTCCTCGCCGTTATCTGCGGCATCGCCGTGGGCTTGATCGGAGAATATTCGGACGTGCTGAAGAATTTCTTCGAAGCATGCAATTCTCTTTTTCTGACGGTGACCACCATGATCACCAGGTTCGTCCCGATCGCGGTCTTCTGTTCCATTGCGCTTATGATCCGGCAGGTAGGCGGGGCCTCCCTTGTGTACGTCTTAAGTGTTTCAGGTACGGTGGTGCTGGCGCTTTTCTGCATGATGGTGGTATACGGTCTGCTCATCTTGGTCCTGGCACGGCTGAACCCGCTGACCTTCTATAAGAAGCACAGGGAGGGTATGCTGACAAGCTTCACCCTCTCTTCCAGTGCGGCGTCCATGCCGGCCAATATGAAAGACTGCACCGAATATATGGGCATTTCGCCGAAGATCTGCAGTTTTTCCATTCCGCTGGGGGCGACGGTCAACATGGATGGAGCCTGCATGACTATAGTGATCTTTGGCCTGTTCCTTGCCAAAGCCTATGGCATCGACATCCCGGCCTCAGGCCTGCTGTCCATGATGGTGACGACCACTTTGCTTTCGCTCAGCTGTCCGGGCATACCCTGCGCCGGCATGATCTGCGTCGGCATCGTCCTGAAATCCATCGGCGTTCCGGTGGAGGCGCTGGGGCTGATCATCGGCGTCTACCCGATCCTGGATATGTTCAGTACAATGTCCAACACCACGGGAGACGTGGCAGCAGCCCTGATCGTTGCGAAAAGGGAAGGCCTTGTGGATCTTGATAAGTACAGATCCTGAGCAGGCGCGCAATCGCAAAAGATAAAACGGAGGTGTTCTTTATGAAAGATTTTACAAGAATGGACGACCTGCTGAAGCGTTTCGTAGAGCAGGGGACGAACCCCGGCTGTGCCGTGGCTGTGATGCAGGGAGACGAACTGATCTACCACGGAGAAGCAGGATATGCGAATATCGAATCCGGGAAAAAGGTGGACCTGCACAGTATGTTCAGCCAGGCTTCCACAACGAAGCTTTTTACCTATGCCATTCTGGGAATGATCTATGAAGAAGGCAAGTTCCTTTTCAGCGATCCGTTATATGAGTATCTTCCGGAATGGAAGAATACAAAAAAATATATAACTCTGCCGAACGGACAGGTCGAAACTGCGCCTTTGGAGAAACCGATCACGATCCGGGACGCGGTCGCCATGATGTGCGGTCTTCCCTACTGCATGGTGCCGGCCATCGATCCGGCAACTCCTACGCTGGCCGCTATGAGCCGTCAGAGGGCGGAACTTCTCAAGAAAGGACCCAGCACGATCGCTGAGGAAGTGCATGCGATGGCCGAGGTCCCTGTGATGTTTGAACCGGGCTCCCATTGGCAGTACGGATTCGGCTCCGAGATCACAGGAGTCTTGGTTGAGACCTTTGAAGGAAAGCCCTTGCGGGAGGTCTTCAAGGACCGCCTGATCGATCCGCTGGAGCTGGAGGATGCGGATACATTTGCCCGCCCTTGGAATCAAGATCGGATCGTAACGAATTATGTGAAAAAAGGTCCGGGTCAGTTTGAGCCAACAACGGATTTTTCTGTACTCGATCCTGACCTTGTCCCTGCCGGTGCTCGTCCGAACCTTCTGATCAGTGCCCATGATTTTGCTGTTTTCATGCAGATGCTCGCGAATGGAGGCACCTATAAAGGAAGAAAGTTCCTGGGCAGCGGAACGGTTTCGATGCTGCATGAAAACCAGCTTGGCCCGGTCCAGATGGCGGATTTTGAAAACGACTATCTGGCAGGCTATGGTTACGGCCTGGGTTTCCGCACGCTGCTAACACAGAAATACGGCCACAATGGCCATCTGGGCGACTTTGGCTGGACCGGTGGTACCGGCATCTGGGTAGAAGCGGATCCTGTGGATCGCTTTGCTGTCGCTTATATGCACAATATGCGGCCGAACGAAGAACTGTACCATCATCATAGAGTGCGCGCTGTCATCAATGGGATCATGCTGTAGATCATCAGGCAGATCTGTATTTGAATGAGTTCATGCAAACAAGATCATAAAACCAAAAGACATCCGGATCAGAGCTAATCAAGAGCATTAGCAAGTTGAAACGGATGTCTTTTTGCGTTCATTTCGTAGAAACGCCTCCACTGGTATTTTACCTGTCACAGCAGTTGTGCAGAAGAAGGAGCAGAAAGCACAGAACGGCTGCACCGGCAAAAACAAGCATTATGCTCAGCTGCCATCTTCCATGGATATTGAAGGCATAGAAATCCAGCCATCCACCATCCGCCACACTGCGCACAAAAACCTGTACAAGATACAGGATACCGTACAGTACGATGGGGATGAGTCCCCAAAGGAAAGCCCTGTACCGAAGATGTGCCCCCCGGTCGAAAATGATCCAGGAAACCATTGTAAGTACCGGAATGATTCCATGCATATAGAAACTTGAGCCGTCGTACATCGTATCGTGACCGAAGATCATGCTCAGAAACAGGAGTACCACAAAAAAGGTCAGCGAGACCGCACAGGTCCCAATGTATTTCAGTATCAGCACTGGCTTCGAAACACGCTCTTTCTTACCGATCAGTACCGGAAACGTAAACACGGCCGCAAGAAGTGATACTGCTCCTGCGAGGGTGTTGGATTCCGTAGTGAAAGACCGGAATGTGCTGAAATCGGTTCCGCCTCCGCGCAAGTGGACCGCAAGCCAGACCGCATGGAAAGCCAACGCAAAGATCAGTAGATCTGCGAGAAAGGAAAACAGGAAAAAAACTCTCCTTTTTTTCATAGGACCGCTCCTTTATCTGAGAATCGTTTCAGGCCAAATGCCAGTCATGTTCAGTGGCCTGACGATCTTTATCCATTGGGAGATCATTTTTTCCGGACATAGATCAGAAGAAAATTCAGAATATCATACAAACCTTGATCCAAGAACGACTGATCACGTTTGCCGTATTCATGTCCCGATGCGAACCATTCCTGCCAGGCGATATCGTAACATTCGGCTTCCTTAACTTCGATGCTGCATCGATCTTTGCACTCATCCTTCAATAAATGCTCCCACCAGGCAGCGGTCTTGAAAAGTTCTGAATCATCACCTTCCGCACATGTCTCAAAGAGTTGTTTCAGCTCGCCCTTCGGTGGTTCCTTCAATACGGGAACAGCGATCATCACAAAGCCGCCTCTATTGTCATAGCGCAGTATCTTATCGGTGAAGATGCCTTCTTTACACCCAAAGTAATGATATGCGTCCACACTGATAATGGTATCAAAATAATCCTGCGCAAAAGGCATATCCATGGCATCCCCGTGGATCGGTATGATCTTGTCCTCAAGACCTTGATCTCGTATCCTCAGGTAGTTTTCTGTCGCAGGGATCCAAAGATCAAATGCGTATACATGCTCTGCTTCCGTTTCATTTGCAATAAACAGCGATGTCAGAGCATAACCGCACCCCAGATCCAATGTCCGGTCAAAGCAAGCACTTTCAGGGCTCCTGCGGATCAATTCATCAAGCAACCGGAACGAGTTAGGTCCCATCAGGTATTCCTTGGTAAAATACTTTTTATACTTTTCTATGTGACTCATAGGTTCCTCCTGGCATGGCAAATGAACCGTGCCACTTTCACATGCCCATCCATTTCAATAGACTGGATATCAAAACCGCATTTTTCCGTGTAAAACCTGACGTTTTCGGTTTTATCCACCGGTGTTACCAGTGTGAATTCATTCCAGTCCTGGTAATAAGATTTGGCGAATTTCATGGCAGCCGTTCCGATCCCTTTTCCCTGAAACTCCGGGATCACGCATAAACATCCAACTTCATATGTTCCTTTTTCCAACTCTTTACAGGAAATACAGCCAACCGGTCTGCTGTCGCAAAGGATCAAGAATTTGGGAAAAATAAGGATCGACTGTTTCATCATCTCTACGGTTCTTCCGTACGCAGGACATTCGCCATATCTGATATAATCGCTGTAAAATGAAGCGTTGTAGATCTCTATGAGCAGCTCCGCATCTGCTATATCCGCTTTCCTGAATTCGATCTCCATCAATAACAACTCCTTAAGTCAGGATCATTCGTGATCCCATCATTTGGTATTTCCGCCTCAGTGCCCGAGTTGTTGTTCTCGGGTGTGGATTGCATTATACCACTGGTAATCATACGATACAATCGAAATCTTGATTCTGCCTCATCCCCGTGCTCTGGAGCCTTTTTGGACCGTCAAAATAGTGTCAAAAAGACAGCCGGAGCTTTTTTCGGTCGAGATATGACTCGGGAACATACCTGAAAAATTTAGGATACTCCATTTTCAATTATTGATAAAACAATTATCATAAGTCCAAAACAGGAGGCATTTCCAATGGAACGTGGTGTATATTTTGACAGTTGGTATAAGCATAATCACTGCTATCATCCCAGTCTGCCCCTGCGCACCGTGCAGAACCTGGAGGATCTGGAACAGTACCATGGCACTGTGCTGGTCTGGGCCGGTATGGGGGGCGGCAGCATCAGTCTTCCGTATCTGGAGAATGAAGCGTTCGGACGGGTGGATCCTCGCATGCAGTTCTATGGCTGCATGAACGACCGCGCCTTTGTGGAAGAGTGTGAAAAACGCGGCATCAAGCTGTTTGGGATCGTCTTTGAAGTACAGGGCTGGGAGATCCCCGCTGTGTTTGACGAGGACGGAAAGCTTGTCAAGTTCAATCTCTATGCGCAGATGGATGAACAGCACGACTGGTACGGTCTGCGGGAATTCAGTCAGGACAAGTATCCGAATGCCTTCCGTACGAGCCTGAAAGACTATTATCCCGCAGGCATCACCAATTCCCTCGGCGAAACGGTCACGGACCTTTGGGAGGAGTGCTGCACCCGGGACATGTACGGCGTACCTGTCCATGCCCGGTGGGTCGAAGTAAAGGATCATGAACAGACGGCGTACCAGATGTGCCGTAATAACCCTGTTTGGCGCGATTATCTGAAAAAGATCATCGCGATCCAGATCGATGCAGGAGTGCAGGGTATCCAGTTGGATGAGTGCGAGCTGCCCATGACCTCCATCGGCTCCGGCGGCTGCTTCTGCAAGGACTGTATGCGGGAGTTCACTGCATATCTGAAGGACCGCCGTGCGGCAGGCAGGCTCTCTGCGGAATGGGATGGTATCGACCTGGATACCTTCAATTACCGGGAGTATCTGCTCGCGAACCACTGCACATTCCCGAAGGATGCACCGTTCTTCCGGGACTACTGGGAATTCCAGGTGTGCGAGGTGCGCCGGTATTTCAGCGAGCTGGTCGATTTCGCGAAACAGTATGGCCAGGAAAAGTACGGACGCGAGGTACTGGTCTCAGGCAACTTTTACAATCTCCAGCCTGCGTACTATCCGATCCAGCCTAAAGCGGACATCATCATCACCGAAATGGAGCACAGCCTGTTCCGACAGCCGTATTTCTACCGGTACGCCGCAGGCTTTGGTGACGGTAAAACCGTCCTGATCGCGGAAAATCCCTACGGCGGTATCGTGCCGGATCTGGTGGAGCTGTTGGACAAGGGCCGTGGGTATGATCTGTATCGTATCTTCATGCTGGAGGCTTCCGTGTATGGCTGCAATATGACCGTGCCTTACGGTGCTTGGATGGGCAATACCATCAAGGATGCTTTTTGGCCGCCCAGAAGCGTGACGACGCAGATCCAGGACTTCCTTTACATACATGAGGATTTTTATCCCAAGACGCCGGTCAAAGGCGCTGCAGTGCTGTATTCCTATGGCAGCAACTACTGGCGCGACGCGCATCGTGGCGGCGACGCCAACGGTGATGCGGCCCAGTCCAATCTGGAGCATCTGGAAGCTACGACGACGGACTGGGGCAACACCACGACACCCATGCCATTCTGGGATGTGATCCGTTTGCTCAGCGCTGAAAATGCGGTCTATGATGTAAGGATGATGCCAGATGGTGATTTCCGGCCCGATGATTTCAAGGCAGAGGCGCTTTCCGCCTATCCGATGATCATACTGCCGGACTGCTGGACGATCACGCAGAACCAGGCGGATATCATCCTCGATTATGCAGCGCACGGCGGGAAAGTGCTCGTCTATGGCCGTCTTGCGGAGCATACGGATCTTGCGAAAAAGCTGAAAGATACCGGATCGGCCTGCTTCGTGGACATTCAGGACGATCTGAAGGAGAGCAGGGAGGGTTTCCGTAAGGCGTTTGAAAGTATGTACGCCGGTCTCAGCACGGTGACCTGCACGGATCCCCGTCTGGGTATGCAGCGTTTGGACGCAGACGGACGCACCTTCGTCCACCTGCTGAACTATGATTATGATGGGAAATTGGATAAGATCACCCCTGTCTGCAACGTAGAAGTAATGCTGAAAGAGCTTTCCGGAAGCAGGATCCGCGTCTGGACTCTGGATGGTGAGACCCATGATTTTGATGTAGCAAGAGAAGGTGATGTGACGAAGGTACTGCTGCATCAGGTCCCCGTGTATACCGTGATCACCGTAGAATAAGACATAACAAAAGCCGCCTCTTTTTGAGGCGGCTTATTTTTCGTTGACCAGGCTGATCCGCTGAATGGCGCCAGCTCTGATGAGTTTTTCCTTACTGCCTTTTGCGGAATCGATACGAACCAGCAGCCAATCACCATCTGCATCAAGGATCGTGTTGGTTCCATGTTTTGAGTTGCCGTACATGACAATATCTGCATCTTCAAAGTCTTCTTTCAGATCCAGGAGCACCTGTTTTCCGATATAAGCATCGACCGCATCAAGCAAAGCTCGTCGCTCTTCAAATGAGGATGTTCCTGCGATGCGCGCGAGCTCCTCTTCCAGTGTGACCACTCTTTTCTTAAGGGAAGAGAGCTCGACGTACGCAAGTAATCCGAATATACCGAATACGATCCCTATATATTCCATCAGTTCTCCTCCTTTACAAGCTCCATGGATAGCACGGAAGAAACCGGTATGAGCTTTTCGATCTTTCCTTTTTTCGTATCCGCTGTGACGCGCATCCAGTTTCCTTCAAAATCCATGATGCGGCAGGGTGTGTTGAACAGATCGATATCTGCTTCCTCATCGAAAAACGCGAGCCGTACCGTTTTCCCGGTCAGGCTTTTCAAAAGCTTCCCGATACCTTTTGTCTGTGGGGCCGCAGTTTCTACTGCCTCGTCTTTCAGCAGATAATCGCAGCTGACGCTAAGGATGTCCGCTATTTCTGAGATCTTGTCGATATCAGGCATTGCGGTACCTGCTTCCCAGCGGCTGACGGTTTGTCGTGTCACATGCATTTTCTCGGCGAACTCGATCTGGGTCATGCCCAGGAGCTTCCTTTTTTCAGCGATCTTGATTCCAAGCTTATTCATTGATCCTTTTCTCCTATCTGGGTTGGTACCTTTATGATAGCTCTTGCGTTATCTTTAGACAAGAAAACAGCAAGTGCAAAATGTAACATGCTGGTTTACATTCTTTAGATCCGCATCACCAGTACGTTCAGTCCCAACAGGTTTTGATACTGGAACTCTTTAGCAATATGATATGTAAGACGGATGCCGATATCTTTGATCCCGTCCTCTGTTTCTCCGGATCCTGCGCGTTCTGCGGGATTGAAGGAAATGCAGTTGTCCCTCAGACGCAGGATGATGTCGTCTCCAGTATGGGAGACGCGGATGTCCAGAGAATGTTTCTTCTTATCCTTTGTAAATCCATGCAGTACGACGTTGCCGGCCATTTCTTCCATACACAGCCCGGCGTAATAAGCCCAGATGATCGCCAACAAAGAATTGGAGGCGGCAAAGGCGGAAAGGCCGACACTGCCTACATATTTTAATACCAGGAAATTCACGACGATACAGCGAAAGACTTCCAGGAATCGCGAAAGCGCACCGGGATAACCAAGCCTCATGATCTGCCATGCATCTGTCCACCGGCAGCTGCGCAGAGAAATCTTCCATTCCGATCTGCCCGAGAGATAGTAATACGCCTGAATGCCAAGGAAGACCCACAGAGATAACGAAGAAGAAAGCCCGAGACCAAAGGTCCCCATCTGAAACACGACCACAAAAAGGTGATTCAAAACAGCATTGACCACAAAGCAGGCGATGCTGGCGATCATCGTTCGCTTTGTCTGATTCTCAAGAGAAAGAAAGGCAAACAGCACTGATGACGATCAGCAGGATCTGATAGGGGAGCAGACGGAAGAAAACACCTGTCTGGAGCGCACGATTTGATAAAAGACGCTCGGAAGCATGGGTTTGCCTTTCTCCCTTTTCAGGATCGTTGAAAAGATGCATGATCCTCTCCTTAAATACGGTTCATGCATTGGATCCGGAACTGCTGGAAACAGTCTCCGGCGCAAGGTCAAACATGATCGTATAGATCTTCTTGCCGGCGGCTGTCCGGAACACATCCCGCAGCATGGTCAGTTTTGCTTCCTGAGATGTATCACTTTCAAACATATTGACACAGGCATCCGCCTCCAGAAGGATGCGGAAATCCAAGCCTTCGATCTTTGCATCGTAAGTATGATGTTTCCCGACGATCATGCTGATCCGCGCGGCATCCTGATCGGTAAATCCCAATTCTTTCAGCATCTGAAGAGCTGCCGGTTCCCCGTGTTTTTCCTGCGATTTTCCATCACAGCGGCCCTCTCTTTCCAAAGAGAGTCTGATGCCGATATCGTGGATATACCCAAGTGCGGAAACAAGAAACACTGTGTGGGCGTCGGCGCCTTCTTCTTTTGCGATCGTGGCCGCAAAACTACTTACTTTCAGGAAATGCTGGATACGCTGCGGACAGCCGCGTTCCCACTCGATCATCGACCACTTCAGTTTTTCAAGCAGTTCTTCGTTCTTCATAATGACTCCTTTTGCGTGATGAGCCGATAAATGGTACTATATGTAATCACTCTTGATATGAATAGCATTATATCACTTGAAGCTATAGGAAACAATTGAAATCTTGATGCCATCGCATGTTCTCATCAGTCAAACCGGAGTTTCGGGCCCTGAGAGTAAAGAAGAGGGCAAGACAGAAAAGAAACGGCACGCTCTGCGCGCATCTGCAGAGGGTACCGTTTCTTTGTTGCCTTGGTATTATGTTTCGTTACAGAGTGAAAGTCACCGGATCGTCGCCCGCGATCTCGAACGGTCCCGGCATGGGATTCTGCGCGGGACGCGCGTTTCCGAAATAATCACGATCGAGGATATAGTCGCCGCCGTCCGGCTCTTCAAAGCGTTCTTCAGCGTGATAGGTTTTTCCGAGCAGGTCGCTCGTAACGATCACCGTGGAAAGACCGCGCAGCACTTTGGGATCGACCGTCAGCGTCGCGCTGCCCTGATCGGGATCAAGCTCGATCTGGATTCCGGATTCCGCTTTTTCCAGAGAACCTTCATCGATCGCGCTTGCTTTGGCTGCGTTGAGATACAGGTTGTCCTTCAGGCAGCAGGGCAGGTGCGCGGAGAAAAACGTTTTAGGGCTGAAGGGCTGTTCCCAGAATTTGTTGTCCGGGCCTGGATACTCGTTGTAGGAGCCAAGGCCGACGGGATACAGCATCGCGTTGTTTTTGGTGGGCAGACCGTCCATTTTGGCCTGCTTGTCCGCTTCAAGTTCTTCCTGTGTGCGCGCACGGAGCGGAAGATGCTCGAAGAAGCCCATCGGAAGGGGTTCATCGTTCGGATCATCGTCACGCAGGAATACGTTTTGGATAAAGCGGTCATCTCCGCCGATGATGTTCGTATATCCGGCCACCGCGGTTTCATGCGGGAAATGATAGGGCGTCATGCGGCCGCGGTCGGGATTGAGCACGATATGCCCCGCAAAGAGGTTATGAACGAATGCGCCGCCCTGCGAAACATTGCGGAAATTCATGGCAGAAAGGAAGAGGTTGTGATCGACCATATAGGGACCGTGGCAGACTTCTACGAAGAGATCCTCGGAACGGTCGTCGAAGCAAAGGTTATGGTGCAGATGTGTTCCCTGGGCCTGCCAATCGAACCAGACGGCACGATAGGAACTGTAAAAGACATTATGATGGATATTCACATCCAGCGAAGCGTGGAGTTTGATTCCGGAGACCTCTGCACCGTGGTAGGTCATCTTGTGATGGATATGATGGATGCGGTTGCCGTAGATCTCGCTGAAGACCGCGCCAAGATGGCCGACGATGCCGCACTGTTCGCATTCTGAGATCTCGTTGTAGCGAACGATATGGCTGCCGACATGCTCCTTATCCCAGTTGGCGAGGTGCAGTGCGCGGAAGATGACTTCCTGCTCGCGCTGGGTCCCGAACTTGAATTTCAGATCAGACCATTCATTCTGGCCGGTGGAGATCTCTTTTCCAAGGCTGATGCCGCTGCAGGTCGATTCGCAGATCTTGTTGTTTTCGATGATCCATCCTTTCGCCCAGTGCGGCCCGATGAGGCCTTCCTGAAGCGCAGTCGGCGGTGCCCACTGCGGAGACGCCTGCCGGAGGGTCAGGCCGCGGACGGTGATATAATCCCGGCCTGTCTTTTCAGGCCAGAAGCAGAACGGCCGGACGTTGATCTCCGCGCATTCTTTGCGAGGATCGGCAGTGCCGAAATTCGCCCAGATCGTCGTATAGACATCGTCGACCTCACAGTACCATGCCAGGAGCGATGCTTCCGGGTATTTGGCTTCGGACCAGGGAGCAGGATTTTTCACTTCTTCGAGCGTCGGGCGCTCGTAGAGAGATTTTCCGTTGAGATAGACCTGCCCGAGATGGCAAGGAGGCTGATCATTGAAAAGCCAGTCGCCGTACACCAACGTGTCAAAGGGGTTGCGGTATGAAAAGAGTGTATTGGGTACGCGGGTACGCCAGACGCCGTTCCCTTCCTCCGTCCAATCCGTTACGACCTCTGCGCCGCTGATCACGACTTCGCCGTCTCCGGCAGCTTCGTAGACGATGCGGTGGTCTTCAGTCCCGCCGTTTACCGGAGAGACCCACTCGCGGTAGATACCGGCATGGATCTTGATTGTATCACCGGGCAGTGCGATCTGGGCGGCTTTGGAAATAGAGCGGAAAGGCTTTTCCTCAGTGCCGTTCCAACGATCGCAGCCATGTATACTGATGTGAAATATCATGAATCATACCTCCTTTTGAATCGGTGTTGCGTATTGTTTCATTATAGTGAACGTGTATCATCTTGTCTATAGAAGAAACAAAATTGGACAGATTTGATTGTACAATATTTTTTGAATAATTTAGTACTTTACTATAATGATTGACAGAAAAATACAAAAAAATTTCATTTTAGGCATTGACTTATGGTAAAAATGATTGCATAATATCCGGTATGGATGATTGATTAGCCCTAATCAGTCATTATAAAAAAAGTCCTTGAAAAAGGGACTACAAAACTACTGTTTTATGAAAGGAGCAGAGAAAATGAAACACATTTTCAAAAGGACATTAGCTGTTCTTCTGGCATGCCTCATGCTGACAGCGCTTGTAGCGTGCAGCAAGTCAGGTGACAGCAAACCGAGTGGCGGCGAAGCGAGCGAAGCAGCACCTTCCGGCGAAGAAGCAGCACCTTCCGGCGAAATCGTCAAACTCGTGCTTTGGGGCGTTGGCAATGCTGATACCGCAGATTGCGCGGAAGTAGCGGAAGCGGTCAGCAAGATCACTCGCGAGAAGATCGGTGTTGAGATCGAGCTTGTTCGTGGACAGGATGGTGAACAGATCAATCTGGCTCTTACCACCGGCGAACCTATCGACCTTCTGTGCTACAACAATATCAACGGCCAGTTCAATACTGTTGTAAACAACAACTGGGCGTATCCTCTTGACGACCTGCTTGAGAAATATGGTCAAGGCGCAAAAGAAGTCATCAACCAGTATGACCTTGATGCCTGCAAATATAATGGCGTTCTGTATGCTCTGCCTAACCAGAAGGATACTTCCCGCGCAGCAGGTTTTGCTATGCGTAAAGACATCTGCGATGCACTTGGCATCACAGTTCCTGAAGAAGGCACCTATGAAGAGATGCATGAGATCCTTGTAAAGGTCCATGAAGCATATCCGGATATGTATCCTCTGGTTCCCACCTGGGCCGGCGGCGGAATGCAGACCACCCTGCCGGTCGATCCGCTTGGCGACAGCCTTGGTATCCTTGAAGACGCTCGTACCGACAGCACGACCGTTGTAAACCAGGCCGAGACCAAATCTTTCCAGGACTTCTGCAAAATGATGTGGCAGTGGAACCAGGAAGGCCTGATCATGCCTGATGCTACGACCACCACAGAGAACGCTCTTCTTTCCTCCAACGGTTTCGCTATGTTCGAGAACTGGAAGCCGGGTAAAGAGCTCGAAGTCTACAAGGGCAACGGCAAAGAAGTTTACTTCATGAAGATCCATGGCCCGATCAAGCACACGGCTATTCCTAATGGTAACTCCTGGATCATTCCTTACTCCAGCAAGCATCCGGAAGAAGCTATGAAGATGTGGAACCTGATGTACACGGATCCCGATGTCTCCAACCTGCTGATCAATGGTATCGAAGGCAAACATTGGGTATGGGCCAATGACGAGCATACTCTGATCAAGTCTCCGGATGGAGTCGATCCTAACGCTTCCGGTTATTCTTCCGTCGACTGGTCCTGGCCGAACCAGCAGATCACTCCTGTTTGGGAAGGTGCTGAGGATCCGGAT
>JAEEGL011375788.1_pt1 | contig 13773 bp, 11 predicted proteins | sample 9134231 | NCBI WGS metagenome assembly JAEEGL01 (sample SAMN16246548, study PRJNA631951) | gut metagenome | biome: gut microbiome; feature: rumen; material: fiber-attached | host: Bos | place: Iran: Karaj | collected 2018-10 | reverse complement strand
TTTTAGAATTACTAACCCGTCATCAAAGAGTTATGTACATTGATATCGATGTTCATCATGGAGATGGTGTAGAAGAAGCATTCTTTTGTACTGATAGAGTCCTTACTTGTTCCTTTCATAAATTCGGTGACTATTTCCCAGGTACAGGTAGTATAAATGATATCGGAGCAGGAGTAGGTAAGTATTATGCTGTGAATTTTCCATGTTATGAGGGGATGGATGATGTGAGTTTCGAGCATATATTCCAAAGTACAGTTAATAATTGTGTAGAGAAATTTAAACCAGAAGCCATAGTACTTCAATGTGGTACTGATTCACTATCAGGTGATAGATTAGGATGTTTTAATTTATCAATTAAAGGACATAGTATTGGAGTAAGGTATGTAAAGACACTGGGGATTCCTTTCATGCTCCTTGGTGGAGGAGGTTACACACTTAGAAATGTTCCTCGTGCTTGGACTAATGAGGCTGCACTGTCTTTGGATATCGAATTAGATGATGAAATGCCTAAACATGATTATTTAGAATATTTTTATCCTGAATATAAATTAAATATGCCTGTATCTAATATGGAAAATGTTAATACTCCTGAATATCTTAATAGTATTTTGGAACAGATTGATAATCATTTGAAAAATATTCATATTTCTAATCCTGATTTAAATTTAAATAAAGGATGGGTTGATCCTAGTATTGTTAAAGATTTTAATCCTAAGGATAATGAACAAGAATATATTGATAAACATCCAGATGAAAAATTTGGTGAAAAGGATTCAGTTCCTTTGAGAAACGTTGAAAATTTTGAGGATGATAAAGGGAAGAAATAAATTTTGTTATTTAATTTTTTATTTTTAAGCATGGTGATTTTTCCATTTTTTTATATTTTAATTTTTAATTAATAATTCAAATATATGAATCACCTTTGGAAATAAATATTATAATTATTATATATTAAAAAAAGATTTTAGAATAAATTAAATATCTTTCATTTATTAGATATTTATTAAAAATATTTTTTTATTATTTTTGAAGGGTTATTTCTTTTTTTGAAGATAATTTTTTTTTAATAATTTTGAATGTCAACAATTTAAATTATTTTTTGGTCATAAAATTTATTTGGTTCAATATATAACATAATTTATTAAATTTTATATAATTTTTATAAAAATTAATGTTATTATAAAAAAATGAAATAAATATATAGGCATTTTCATTTATGATAATTTAATAGATAATCTATCAAATTATAATTTTCAAATATTTTAATTAATTTTAATAAATAAAAATTAATTATCTGTATCATAATCTTCATCTTCTTCATCGAAAAATTTTTTATATTCTTTATTATTTTTATTAGTATTAATACTATCTTTTCTTCTTATTATTTCATTTGTTTTTTCTTTTAAATTTCTTTTCATAATTGGTTTATTAAAATAACATTCAATATTATTTTCAAGTAAATTGAGTTCTAACTTTAATTCTAAATGACTCCTTTTAAAATGTTTAGATTTATTGCTTCTAATTTCAGTTTGTAAATTATCAATTTCTTTCGCAACATAATTTTTAAGAATTTTAATATCAAATTCAGTTATTTCAATTTCATTATTGTTTTCTTTCAAAAAAGAAAAGTTATTTGTATTAATTGATGCATTTGTTTCATTATTTTCACTATCATATACTATTGCATTATTTGATAAATCTAAAGTTTGTTCTTCACTATTATTATTATTTCCAATATCTTCATATTCAAATGGAACTAAATATTTTAAAAAAATAATATATACTTGGTTGAATATTATCAAATATTAAATTTTGAATCTTTTCTTTTTCGTTTAACTACATTTTTAATAATTTATATTTTACCTTTTCAAAATTTAAACCCTTCTCAAAATTCTCTTTATTTTCAACCATTTAATCAAATCTTTTTATTATAACTAATTTTATTTTATTTTAAAAAAATTTATAAAATCGAATAAAAAATTAAAAAATCTACTTAATCTTAATTATTAAAAAAAAACAAAAAATTGAAAATATTTTTATTTTGAAAATGAAAAATAAGCGATAAAATTTTTACCAATAAACTTACTATTAATAGAAATATATTTATAATCAGGATTAAGAAGGCAATTTCTTTTCTTTCCTGCATTTTTAATATTATCATCAACAATCATTAATAAAACAGAAATATCAGGATCCTTTATTAAATCTTTAAAATATACTTCTAAAGAAGTATTTTGTTTAGTAATTTCACCATAGTATTTTAAAAATTTAGGATTTCTCATATCTTCTTCAGTTTCAGGAAGTGGAACTAAAATTTCTTCATTAAAAATTAATGGTTTTATTGGGTTCATATTTCTTAATATATTTGCTGCTTCTTTAAAAGCTTCTTCTCCTTTTGTTAAAGCTACTTTTAATTTCTTTCTAAATATTACCCTTATTATTTCTTTTTCTTCACCTGATGAATCGGTTATTATTTCTTTTTTCTTTTGAATATATTTTATTGAATCTTCTACTATATTTGCATATGTTGAAGGGTGTTGTCTTACTTCATTTATTAATTCAAACACTCTTTTATTATATGGATTATTGTTTTTTATTGAAGAATTATCATTTATTATTTTCTCAATTCTATTATTTTCCTCTTCATTATTATTTTCTTTATTATCATTATTATCATTTTTATCATTATTATCATTATTATTATTATCATTATTATTATTATTATCATTATTATCATTAATATCATTATTATCATTATTATTATTATTATCATTTTTATCATTTTTATCATTATTATCATTATTATTATCATTATTACTATTTTTATCATTATTATTATTATTTGTTTTTTTTTCTTCTTCATCTTCATAATTGTTTAATTCATTTAGATTATTATTTATATTATCATTTAAATTTTCATATCTTTTGTTTCCATTTGATAAAGGAGTTTTTAATTTATGTGTAAATTGACCATTAAAATTATTATTATCATTAGTATTATTATCAAGAGATTTATTTTCATTGATAGAATCACTATTAAAAATTTGATGACCTAATTCTTTGAAAGCATTTTTACAAAAATTTCCCATTTTATCTAAAATATAATAAATTAACAATGAATTAAAATAAATTTATTAAATATTATTTTTTAAAAATAATGTCTCAAAGACCAAAAACTTCAACAGGTTATCGTCAAAAAAGTATTTCATCCTTAACAATAAACACAATAAATGAAAATAAAAAATTACAATCAGGAACAAAATCTGATCAAGCATTTATAGAATTTATAAATAAAGATATAATAAAACCATTACATAGAAGAAATTTATATTCAGCTTTAACTCACCGAAGTCCTCCTTTAATGAATAATAATAATATAACAAATCATTATTATACTAATCCAAATTCTCAAAGACCATTATCTTCAAAATGGGCAATAGGAACAATAGCTCCTCCAATTAATTGGGAGACATTACCAAAAAAACAACAATTTAAACAATATTATTTTCCTCCTGATTATAAAAATAAGGATCCAGAAAAATATAGAAATTATTCTTTAAAAACTGATCATATTGGAATTAGAGATAATAGAGTAAATAAAGTTAAAGATAAAGAAAGTTATCTTAAAATGAAAGCAGAATATTCAATTCAAATTGAGAGTAAAGAAGGTTGGAAGCCTTTTCAAGGATTTGAAACTGTTAATAATAGACCTTCTGTGAATTATAATATTATTACTTGTCAACCTTTAGTCAATCAAACTAATTCTAAAAATGATAATATATTAAATAAACATGTTACTAATAGAACTAAAGGAATTGGAGAATTAGCTGATTTAAATCATACATATAGACCTAATTTTAATAAGGATTATGCTAAATTATTAAATAATAATCCTGAAAGATTTAGAAAATTTACTGGAATTTTTACACAAATGTATGATGCTACTGTTAGAAATGGAGGAATGGGAAATCCTTTTGAACATCATAAAACTAATATTAAATAAAATTATTTTAATTTCAAATACTATTTTTTAATCTACTTTAAATTTCATTAAAATGCTTTTTAATTAGATTTAATTAAATTAAAATATATATTAATTTATATTTCATAATTAATAGATTTATTTAATCATTTTTTACTGTAATTTTTCAGCTTTTTCTACTATTTTTAACATTTCAATTCTTCTTTTTCTTGATTCATTATATCCTAGGAAAATTAAAAGAAAAATAACATAAAAAGTATTAAAGTAAAAACTATAAAAATTCAAAATTGAAATTGGAGTAACCATCAATAAAAATATAAAATGCATTTCTAAAAATTTAAGAACAGTATTTTTTTTATGATCTCCAAAAAGAGCAGGTAAAAAATCAGATTTATAAAAATCTCCAACAGAACTTTCATAATAATCACTATAAGCATATTTCCTTAAAATTTTAGTATTCATAATAAAATAAAAAATAGCCCAAGAGAACCAAATTAAATAAGGATATTTAAGCAATTTAAAGAAAGTATCATCAAATTTAAAACTAACATCTCCAATTTCAATTAAGCTTTTTCCAATAAATATATCTTTATTATATAATTTATGTTTCCATCTTATTCCCCAAAGAGTAATAATAGGAAGAAAATGAATTGAACAAGAAGATAAATAATCTGTATTAGATAAATCTGCTCTATTATCACAAACAACAACAGCTAAAGAAATAATTCCTCCACATATTGAATATTCTGCTAAAAATAAATCTCTATTTGAATCATCAAATAATATTATATATATTAATAAATAATTTCCAATATAACATATATCTATTAAAAACATTAACCATCTTTGAATCCAAAATCTCATATATCGATATAATAGAATATATATATGTAGAATTACTTCATATTTTAAATACCAATTTAAATTTTTTCCTAGTAGAAAAGCAAATATTATTATTGCTAAAGTACTTCTAACATTTGTGTAATAATCCATTTTCTCAACGAAATTCTTATTTAAGTATTTTGCTAATTTTGATTGAGTTTTAAATCTATCTATTGGTTTAAGAGGATTTATAGTTGGAACTTTTACCAAATTACCATTTTCATCAACGATTTCCATTTAATAATTTAAAAAAATAAATTAACTCTAAATAGGTGTTGGATAATTTTTTTTTTAACTAATTTGCATTGATGAATTAATAATGAATGACTACAATTGAAAATTAATAGATTCTAAAAAAATCTATAATATAATGAATTAAAAGAAGAAGTAATATTAAATGGCTCAGAAATTTTTTTGAAAATTATCAATTATAATTATTAACAATCAAAATATTTACAATCAATAGAAATTTAAATAACATAAAGTGACTATCATACACAATTAAATCATCATTTTATTTTGAAATGATATTATCTGAGTTTATATTATTTTATAAATTGAAAGAGTTATATTAATAAAAGTATATTGTCCTATTTTTAAAATAATTAATAAACATTCAATAAAAAAATTAAGAGTTTTCTCAAAAAGAAATGTTAATTAAATTAAAATATAAGTATAATAGATAATATATAAATTTATATTATTTTTCTTAAAAATGTTTGTAAAAAAAATTCTCATTTAAAAATTTACTTTGGAAATAATATGATAATTATATAATAGAATTTATTGATGAAAAACAAATAATAATTGATTTGTTTAATTTAAAATTGAAATTATTATATAAACATGGCATTAATCCTTGGTATTCAAATATTTCTGCTATTCTAAAAAAAATAAACATTTTTGCCTTTTAACTGATATCACATCTTTCTGGAGAAGAGTATTATTAAAAAAGGTTTTGGATCAATTGGAAAATACTGATTTTAGTAAATAAAAAGTTAAAGAATAAAATGTTTAATTAAAAATAACATTATTTGGAAATTATCTGAAATTATTTGTTAACAAAATATTATAAATTATAAAAAATGAAAGTAACAACGAAGTAAAAATTTATGTTCATTATTATTAATTTTTTTATAAATATAAATATTTATCATTTTAATAAAAATAATTTAAATTAATATTTAAAAAATATTTAATTAATTATTAAATATTTTCAATATAATTCAAAAAATAAATTAATTTTTTATTCATTAATTAACTGAAAAAATAATGTGTATTCTTTTCTTATAGAATAATTATAAATGCTTTTTAGAAAAATTATTGATGAAAATAATAAGTATTAATGTAATATTTTTAAATTAATCTCATTTAATTTATTAGACATTTAAAAAATAAAAGTTTATAAGAATTTATATTATATAAATAAATTTTCAGGTAAAAAAATTCATATAAAATTAAAAAAAAACAACTTTATTATTTATTTTTTCTTTTTTTTCCTGTTAATAATCAATAAAAATTATTTTAATATAATCAATAATCCAAAATGTTTATATATATCTTTTAAAGCTATTTTTTTCATAACAAATATCATAATATATTATTTATATATTATAAAAATAAAATATAATGGAATATTATTTAAACATATATTTTCATTTTGATATCCATTGTTTAAAAGAATATATAATACTCAAATAAAAATTATTGACATAATCATTTAATAATAATTGATAATATGATCCATGAAAATGAATCAAAAAAATAAAAAGATTAATTAAATGAATATTATTTTCTCTTAATAAACCTCCCATTTAATCTGGGTTTTTCTTGAGCTACTTTAGCTCTTCCATAATATTTAGTGATAATAGGAGTTTTCCCTTGACGAATAATTTGTTTCATTTTATATTTTAATATTTTCATAGCTCTAACTTTCCAATGATATTTACCAACTTTTTTTTTTTCATATATATCTTTAACATATTCAATTAAATCTTCAATTTCTTCACCTTCAGAATTTTGAGAATTTGTATTTGAAGATTCCTTTGTGTTTGAATTTGATTTTGATTGATTATTTTTTAACATTTTTCTTAAAATTTCTTCACATTCTATTAGTGATGAATTTATTGCATCAAATGTTTCTTCTAAATAATTTGTTAATAATCCAATTTGAAATTTACATTTTGTAATTATTTCTTGTGGAGAAGAATTAGTCTCCATTATTTTTCCTTATAGATTTTTTATAAAAACTTTTTTTGTTTTATTTTAAATTTTAAAAACAAAATATCATTTTCATTGAAAAATATTGCTTTTTGTTTAAGGAAAAATTACTTAAAATTAAGAACAAATAGATTAATAAGGATAAACTATATAATGATTTAGTAAAAACTCTTAATTCTTTCTTTTGATTAATTTTATGAATTAAATAATTAAAATAAATAAATAAATTAGAACCAACGGATTAATTATTCAAAGCTTGTGGTTGAAGAAAATGTTTTTTGTGGTGGAATTTTTTATTTAGGCAAAAAAAAATTTAATAAAAATAAAATGAAAATATTATTCATTTTCATATTTAAATTTCTTTTATTGATATCAAATTACATTTTTTATGTAAAATTTATAGCATAAATAACAAAAATAACAATTTTTAATATATTTAATATATATTTTAAATATATTATGAAGAAAATTAAATTTTAATAAATAATAATTTAATTAAAAATATTGTGATTTTAAATTATCATTTTCTCTTTTTAATTTTTCTATTTCAACTGCCATTTTACTATTCATTAAAGAAAAATTTCTTATAGTTTGCATCATTTGATTTTGTTGAATTTCAAATTGTTTAATTAAATCAACATGAAGAATGTTTATTTCTTCATGAATAAATAATTTTAATTTATTTGATTCTTCTTGAACACAATTTCTTATAAAATTTTGTATATTTGGATCAATTTCTTGGTTTTGATTCATGTTATTATCATTTAAATTTATATTATTTTTATTTAAATATATTTCTGGCTTTTTTTGATTTAAAGTATTTGTTATTTTATTTTCTAATACTTTTTTTATTTCTTTTTGCTCATCTATATTTTTATATGATTGAATTGAATTTTGAAGTGAATTATTTATACTTTGGATATTTGAGTTCATTTTATTCCTTAATGATATATTTTTAATTGGTTTTTTATTTTCATAAATTTCATTCAATGGAATCTTACTAGTTGATATCTCTTTTAATGAATTCATATTATTGGCATTAATATTATTATTTAAATTACTATTTAAATTATCATCATTTATAATTGGATTTTTATTATTTGAACTTTCCGGAATTGAAGCTTTTCCACTTTCATTTTTTTTATTTTTTTTCTTTAATTCAATATAATTAATTTTCCCTTTATTGCCTTTTAATTTAAATTTAGGTTTATCAGAATTTCTTGAATTTTTCAAATCATATAAAAAACAATTTCCATTAGCATCCGAGCAAATAACAGCAATTCCAATATCATTAAATGTAATGGAAGTAAGAGGTAAATTAGTATTAATAGTTTTAATTAATGATTTTTTAGAAATATCAAAAAAATGAATTTTCCCATCTAATCCACATGTTGAAATAAAAACTTTATTAACAGGTGAAAAAGCCATACACGTCATAGAACCATTATGATAATTATAGAAATTCGCAATTATTTCTTTTTTATCTAAATCAATTATTTTACAAGAACCATCTTCAGTTGATATTCCAATAGTATTATTTAATAAAGGAGAATATTTTGCAATATTAACTTTAATTCCTAATTGAAGTTTAAAAATAATATTTTGATAACTTGGTGATGAATAAGTTATTATATCTCCATTTTTTGTTACTATTGTTAAATTAGAATTATTTTTATTGAAAAGAATAGATATTACATAATCATTATTTAATTTATTATTTAAGGTAAATTCTCCTATTTTAATATTATAAATTTTAAAAAATCCATTTTTTGAAGCAAAAGCTAAATTAATTGAATCTTTTGTAAAAGACATTGATGTTATAGGACTTCCTAAAGTATCATTATCTATTATAGTTTGAAGAGATTTCAAATTTAAATCAAAAAATTGAATTTCTCCATTATCACCTCCAGAAGCAATTACAAGACCTAAAATTTATTTATTTAATATTATTTTGATTACCATTATTTGTGAATAATGCAAATGATGAATAATTTTTGTGAATATTTGTTGAACAAAGAGGGTCTAATTCTAAAAGGTTTTGAGCTGAGTCTAAATCATATAAATTTAATGTCTATGTTTATGAAATTTATTTTTTTTATTTTTACCTCACTGCAGGTTAAAAGCATTTTTTAAAATATTTAAATATATATTTTAATCATTTAAATTATTTTTAATTAAATATTATAATTTAATCATTTCTTGTTTTTGAGACTCACTTGAATTTGGATTTATACTTTTATTTTCATTTATTTTTTCTTCATTTGTAATTGCTTTTACAAATTTAATGAAAGTTAATTCAAACACTATATACACTAATGAACAAAAAACATAGGTAATCATCAATAATCCAAAAGTAATAAACATAAAATTATTATATGAAATAAGATAATTAAATTTGAAATATGCATAACAATAAACCAAAAAAATGTCAATGGAACAAAAAAATGAAACTCTAATTTTTTCAAAACTAACTAAAAAGTTGGATTGCATAAAAGGAGATAAAAATGAATTTTCAGAAATAATTTTTAAAAAAACAAGTAAAAAACTAAATACAATAGCAAAAACAATTTTTTCATAATATCGAAAATATTCCATTATGAAAAAAAATGTTTGTAAACCATCTAATGATTTTTTTGAATATCCGAAATAATTTGCAAAAAAATAGGGTACAGAACTAATCAACAATAAAATAAAAGAACAAATACAAATCCAAATTATATTATATTTAATCTTAATAATATTTATACGGCTCATAAATTCTCTGGTAAAAGAAAATGGCATATAATCAATGTGAGCTGTAAGTGAATAAGGAGATACAGAATCATGAAAATGAAAAAATATATTACCAATCAAAAATCCTAAAAAAAAAATACTTAAAAATAAATGAATTTGTTTTTCCACATAAATTTGACCTATAAAGAAATCTATTGTGAGAACAGGATTTTCATCGGTTGAATTATTAACAATTTGAATGCAGAATAAATTTATTAAGAGTAAAATAGAAAATGTAATATCAAAAAACTTATTCTTTAATTTTAAGGATATAAAAACTATTATTAATAAAAATATCATTACATAAAATTCATTGACAAAAATATAAGTAAAAGAAAAACATTTTTCTTCTTCACTAAAAAAATTTAAAAAGGGATTAAAAATCATAATAGGATCATTATAACATTCTTTTTCTCTCATTAGAGTTAAATAATACTCAAGACCTGTAACATAATTAGTTTCATTAGATAAAAAAATATATTCAAAATAATAACAAAAGAGAAAAATGAAAACTTTAGGAATAAAATATAAAATAAATTTAAAAAATTGACAAAAATGGATTTTTATATCATTTTCATTTTTTTGTTTAGAAGTTTTAATATAAGATAATAATTTGAAACCAAAAACAGTTCCATCTAAAATAATCCAAATGATGTTAATAAAAAAGGTTAATTTAATCAAAATGATAAAAATATTATTATATATTTCAGAATTATATATATCAGCTTGATGAAAAACTCGAACAGCAAGTAAAAAATTTTTTCCAAAAATCATTCCAATAACACATAATAATCTAATAAATCCAATAATTTCAATACCAGAACCATTAAAATAAAAACTTTTAAAATAAAGAAAAAGTTTCAAATTAAATATAATATCAAAAATTGAACAAAATCTTATCAAATAATCAATCATGATATGATTTTGTTGAACCAAATTATTATCAATTTTCTGAAAAATAGCTGAATAATTTTCATCATCAGAATCATTATCATTATCATCTTCATCAAATTTAATTTTTTTAATATCATTATTTACTTCATTATCACTTGAAAAGAAAAAAAACATTTTTAACATAGTACAGATTATCATTAAAAAAATATATATTATTAAATATACTTTAACTATATTATAATAATAAGAATATTTTTTTTCTAATTTTGGAACAATACATGAATCATTATAAAATTGAAAAAATGGATATTTTATGTAAAATTCTGGTTTTAAAAAAATTTTTGAGTTTTCAAATACCGTTTCATTGAATATGCCATTTATAAAATCTTTTTTTTCAATGATTAATTGAAAAATTGCTTCAAGGCAATTTGGATCTATACAAACTCCTACATAATATTGTTTTGAATTTAAAAATGATGATATATTAAAATGTAGTGTGTCATTAGATTCATTAGTAGTATTTCTTTCATTTATGTATAACAAATATATTAATTCGGATTTTTCACATGACTTTTCATTACCAATATCTCCATTTCTTTTTCCTGAAAATTCAAATATATTAAGAATTTCATTAGAAAATTTTTCTTCATCAGATAAACATTTTTCTATTTTGTCATTATCAACATCTGCATTCTTAAGTAAAGTTCTAAAAAATCCAGGCGAAATATATTCACTTACATCTTTTTTAATTTTTTTATCTGATGATTGAAGTAATTGTTTAGATAATTGGAAAAGAAATAATAAAAATAAAATATATATTTTCATTTTTTTTTTAATTAAATAATATTAATTTAATTTTTATATATTGAATATAAATTATATTGTTAATTAAATTGAATTACAAAAATTCAATTTTTCAATTTACAACAAAAGAAAAATTAATGGAAAATAGTATTAAAAAGTTAAAAAGTAATTTAAGATTTTAATTATTAATGCTTTATAAATACTTATATTTTAATTAAAATAATGATAATATAATAAATAAAAAAATTTAAAAAAAAATTATAAAAATAAAATGGAAAATAATATTGAAAATGGAAAAATAGAAAATGAACACAATTCAATGTTTCCAAGATCAAAAACATATTCAACTCCTTTATATTCCAATGGTAAAAAAATAAATAAAATAATTAAATATAATATTAAATAGGTTCATCAAAAAAGAAAAAAAGCAAAATAAGTTTAAAATTAAGTCAATTAGAAACTCGAGGAAATCCAAAAGAATATGAAGATTTAATGAAAGAAGATAGAGAATTATATGGAGAAGATGAAGAAGAAAATATTGATATTGAAAATATAGATAATTTAAAACAAAAAAAATTTGAAATTAAACTTCATTATTATATTTTAATTGGTGAAGTAACTTTTAATTTTGAAACAATATTAGTTTTAGAATCAAATCAAAAAGTTGAAGACATTATTATTTGGGGAATAAATTCTTTTAATAATGCAAAACATAAAATTACTGTTCAAGATAAAGAATATATATTGAGATATAATAATAATAGTGTAAATGATTTTAAAAGTTATGAAATTAGATATTGTAAAAAAAAAAATTTTAAACCTAAATTTGATATGCCTCCTTTTTTAAATAATACTTCTGTTGAAAATGTTGTTAATGAAAGAATTTGTTTAGTTTGTAATAATAAAAGTTTATTAATTATGACAAGAGTTTTAAATGAAGGAGATTCTGATGAAAGAGTTGCGAATAAAAGTTCTTTTTGTTCAAAGTGTGCTATTTATTAATTATATGTTCAATTATTTAGTATTTAGTATTATTCTAAATGATTGGTTTAAAAATAATGGTATTTTTTCTTTTCTTTGTAAATTTTTATTTGATGTTATAAATTTAAATTATGGGATTTTTTATTTTTTTTCGGTTTTTAATTTTTTTTTTTTTATTTTTTAAAAATTTTAATTTTTAATATTAAATGTCAATTGCAAAGAATAAAAGTTTTAAATCTATTTTTAATTTATATTCAAGTGGAAATTTTTTGAAAACAAAAACAAAATTAATGACAATTGAAAAATCACCTGATATAAAATATAAATCAACTAATATTATATCAAAAACTCCAAAAAATATTCATTCTCTTAACAATAAAGATGAACTTATAAAAGAATTAAAAGATAAAATTATTATATTAGAGGAAAAAATAAGACTATTAGAAAATAAATTAAAATCAAAAAAAAAAAATGAATTAAGGATTAATCATTTAAGCCAAAATAATTCTTTAAAAGATATAAGAAGTTTCATGAAAAAAAATTCTTTTGATGAAAATCCTATAAATAAAATTTCAAGAAATTATAGTAATGAAAATAGTTTTAATACAATAAACACTTATAAACTATATAATATAAATCAATCTAAATATTCAAATACTATAAAGAAATATAGAAATACATCAAGTAATATAAATAAGAATTTCTTGACAATAGAAAAAGATAGGTTATTAAAAACTGAAATTAAATTAAATGCAAATTTAAATAAAAATTTAAAATATATTCCTAAGATACCTAAAAAAGTACATTCTGATGTTAATGTGACTTTATCTTCAAGTAATTCTTTGAATATCATAAAACCAGATATAAAAAATGATTTTAATTTAACTTTAAAAGAAAGATTAGAGAATATAAAAACAAGAACTGAAAATATAATTAAATCATGTTTAAATTATTTATAATCTGTAATAATATTGTAATTTAAGTAAATAATTCATTTATTTTTTCTATAAAAAATCAACATAAAAAAATATTATTTTATATTATTTAAATATAAGTTTTAAAATTAAAAAAAAATTATAAATTAAATAATATAAAATTATTTTTACTTTCCTTCATCAATAAATAACTTATTTGCATATATGAAATTACTAATAAAATCTGTAAAAGAAATATTATCATTATTTACAAAAGCTTCAGTATAAGCATTTAATGATTCATTTAAAATTTTATTGAGTCTA
>JAEEGL016331679.1_pt1 | contig 13774 bp, 10 predicted proteins | sample 9134231 | NCBI WGS metagenome assembly JAEEGL01 (sample SAMN16246548, study PRJNA631951) | gut metagenome | biome: gut microbiome; feature: rumen; material: fiber-attached | host: Bos | place: Iran: Karaj | collected 2018-10 | reverse complement strand
GACTGCTGACTGCTGACTGCTGACTGCTGACTGCTGACTGCTGACTGCTGATAAAACAGCCTTAGATTTTTCCTACTCTGTGTCAATATTCTTATTTACAATTATCTTTCCTATTACAGGGCGACAGCCTTTGCCCGTCACGGCTAGTGACCTGACTGCTGACTAAATAGTCATCGAATTATCCAGAGCTTATGTCAATACGTTGTCGCAGGTGCGACTTAGGTGCTACATCTTTAGACGCAAGATCCAAAGGTCATAAGACGAAGCTTTAAACCGTAACATTTGATAACTCATCATTGCACGATACCTAGCAAGTCGCACCGGGACGGTGCGACAACAAAGGAAACTTCATCGCTACACGATGCCTAGCAAGTCGCACCGAGACGATGCGACAACAAAGGAAACTTCATCACTACACGATGCCTAGCAAGTCGCACCGAGACGGTGCGACAACAAAGGAAACTTCATCGCTACACGATGCCTAGCAAGTCGCATCGGGACGATGCGACTACGGGCCTGCTAATAATGCAGCATCAAATTTATCATTTAGAATGTCAATGATTATTGTGATTTGAAGTTACACAACCATTAATGGAATTACACCTGCCAAATTCCAATCTTTTCAACCGGCAATGCTGGATCTAACTCCTCAAAGGTAATTAGCCCAATTGACAATTTGGCACTTCTCAAAAATTTACCAATTTTATCTCGATACTGGAATGGACATAAAATAGACACTGGCAAAACCCCACGCGCAGCTATAGGCTCAATAATCTGAAGAATCCCACGCCTTAAAACATTATACATCTTATCATCTATTTCTAAATTATTACCGTGTATATCAACAGTAACGTGATCTAAAAGATCCTTCAGCTCAGATGACATGGTTAACACACGCAGAGAGTTGCGTTCTGAAAGCTGAGATGCTGTCAACTGCCGCTTACACTCAACCCTTATAAACGACACAATATCTTGAACATCAAAATCGTCCTGCTGAACCATCGAAGCACCATAAGCAGAACAATAAGCCGCTGTGCTTTCAAGAATATGTTCAAAATTCTTAACTGAGATCCCCTCTTTCACCAACTCATTCAAGATCTTTGTAATACGAGATACATTAATAAATTCAGAATTAAATGTTTCTGCTATCAGACCTGGATGCTTCTGTTGAATGTCTTTTAATTTACTGTGGACATCAAACATTGATAAAATTTCTTCTGGATGTTGTTGAAAGAATACAGCAGTTTTTAATCCTATATATTCCAATGGATCATAGGTACTAACATCTGCTGCTTCAACTAATTTTTGTATAAAGCGATTCCTTACACACCACGCTACTAACTCCCCAGAAATTGGATGTAACTCTTTGGCAATAATATCACAACCAAGCGCCTTCGCAGACTCTGGATTCATCTCAACAAAAATCGCATCTACAGGAACCTCTCCACTAAAAAGAGGAACGTCTCGATAAGAAACACAAAAATTCGATGCTGGTAATAGTGTATCACTTTCAATGCGTACCGTAGGCAACATTAATCCAGTTGCTTCATAAAAATCCTGTTGTAAACCATACCACCAGCTGTGGAAATTTTGTTCTTCCAATTGGTAGAGATGATTCAGTCCTTGTGAGATATGAACTACAACTGGATCCTTTAATTCGCTTTCATTTTCACCAGTAGAAGATCCGCCCTTCCCTTCTCGATGAGATTGGCTAGATGATGTTTGCGTTTTCCCTTGAATTTTGTAGGCGATTCTGAATAATAAGAGCGCTACAACAAAAAATGGCCACGAAGGAATTGATGGAATACATCCTATAAGACACGCTAGAATTCCCGCAGCATATAATAAAACCGAATTCTTAAATAACTGAGCGGCCAAATCGGTACCTAAAGTTGTATTCTCACCAGATGATACCCTAGTAACAATAATGCCTGCACAAATTGAAATTAAAAGCGACGGGATCTGACTTACAAGTCCATCACCAACCGTTAACATGGTGTATGTTTCAACAGCTTCCTGGAATCCCATTCCACCGTTTATAATACCCAAATACAAACCACCAAAGATATTGATAGCTATGATAAACAACCCCGCAATGGCATCACCTTGCACAAACCTCATCGCACCATCCATAGCACCATAGAGCTGAGATTCCTTACGAAGATCGTCCCTTCTGTGTCTTGCTTCCTCAGCACTAATAATGCCAGCACGCATATCTGCATCAATTGCCATCTGTTTTCCTGGTAGAGAATCCAGAGCAAACCTTGCCGACACTTCAGATACACGAGTTGCACCACGGGCAATTACGATAAAATTAACAACAGTAATAATGCTAAAAACTACAGCACCAACTACCGCATTTCCTGCAATTAAAAATCCACCAAAAGCTGAAATTACTTGTCCAGCATCTCCATTGCTTAAAATCAAGCGAGTTGATGCAACATTTAATGAAAGTCTAAATAGCGTTGAGAGTAATAACAAAGCTGGAAACGCAAGCAACGTCAAGGCGTTTGGCATATACAGCCCAACCAGCAACAACAGCAAGGAAAAAGAAATATTTACGACTAAAAGGAAATCCAAGAGCGGTGTTGGAAGTGGCATAAGCAACATCGCTGCAACTGCCACAACAAATAAGGCTAAAAAAGCATCACTTTTGCGTATCGATAACTTTTTCACCTTTCACCACCATTAAAACCTTACCCAGCTTTAGACATACCGTTCTTAATTTGAATAGCAATACAACCAAGCAAGATAATAATAAACGCAACCAAAACCAAAGCCACAGGACCAGTAGCCTTTAACTCTAACTTCTTAATCTTTGCTTCAATCTCTGCTTCACGCTTACCAGATACAGCATTTGCAAGTTCGTGTAACTGCTTACTGATTTCACCACCGTGTTTTGCAACCTGAGCTAAAGCCGTAAATGTGTGTTTAATTTCAGCATGTCCTGACTTAATAGCGACTTCAGTTAGAGCTTCTTCAAGTGACAAACCAGTTCTCATCATATCAAGAACATAGCTCATAAGCTCTGTTACAGGATTATGATTATCCCTCTCATCTGCCATGCCGACTACTTGCTGTAAACACGGACCCACATCGAGAGAAGAACTCACACCAATTGCAACCTGCTCAATAACGAGTGGTAAAAAGAACATAATATCGTCATCACGTTTCTTTATACGACTGTCAAGCGCCATGCTCGGGTATCTCATGCCGACTAAAACAGCAAGAACTAATATCACAAGTGACAGGAAACTGAAGTCTTGTAAAAGCATTAAAATAAAACCACCAATACCAGCGATTAATGGTGCCATCACCTGCATACGTTTATAGTCTGCTTTTTCCTCTGCAGTAAAAAGACCCGCTCTGAAAAAACGATCTTCATCACCATCTGCCTTGAGCTTTGCTTCACGAGCTTTTTGCGCTTGTTTCTTGACATTCTCATAGGCCTGCCCGCTTTCGTCGTTTTCCATACTAGCTCTTGCGTCAGCGACATCAGTCGACATTGACGAATATCCTAAATTCATGGCGCTCCTAGAACGACCTGAATTCAGAATGTATAGAAAAACCACTACTGCTAAAAGAGCTACAACAACAATCGCAATAAGAATAATAGTTTGCTGATCCATGCTTATACCCTAATCCTAGTAACTCTACGAACCCAAAGAATTGCAATACAAATAGCTACAATTGATCCCTGCCATAAAGCCCAACCAATGTCATCATGTACACAATCTATAATGAAATGTGGCTGCATGGTATAAAGGAATCCAACCATTAAAAACACAATTATAAGAATCAACCAAATAGAACCACGCTGCATACCGACAGCACCATTGGCATCATCTCTAAAGAATTGACGTTGTCTAACCTGTTTTGATAAACGCTCCAAGGTATCAGAAATCTGTCCACCAACTTTACGACTTAACAGTAAAGCCTGCACAAATAACTCAATCTCAGAGTGGTTAATCGTTTCACCAAAAGCACCAATTGATTTATCTTCTGGCACACCGAAACGAACACGCTCAAGCATTAACTCAATCTCCTCACGAACCAATGAATCAGGTTCAAGTGATTTTGCGGCTTCTGCAATAGCTGTCATGGTATTCATACCTGTTTTTAACAAACTAACCAGTGATAACAGGAATGGAGCATAATCAGCGTCGAATGCCTTAAAGCGCTTATTTATGAACTGGTTCAGTAACCACCCCATAAAAAGAGGCCCACTTATTAACGAAAAGATAACAACCGTCCAGTGAAATTTAATACTAACGAGAAGTGCAACAACAATACTGATTACTGCTTGTAAGAGATAATAAACCGCTGGTGGCATTGTCCACATTGCATATTTCATCTTTTTAGGAAGAGAAATCTCAGTAGAAATTCTACGAACCTTATTCTTTGAGATCGGCTCTTCACTATCCCTGACTGATTGTTGCGGTTTAGCTGGATCTCCAAAAGAGGCACGTTGTGATGCCATAATATTACCAATATTACCATTGCCATCAGCACTTCCAAATGGATTGCCACTCATTAAAATAAAAATTGCGACAATACCAAATAAACAGATGGCACCAATAATAATAAGAATTATAGGATCCATAAGTTATCTCCCAATTTACCCCACTAATGTGGGGTAGCCTTTCTCACTAATTACTTGATCTTGCACTAACGGTATTCATAGTTAATTCTGGAGGAGAATCACCTAAGAAGATACCATCACGCGCTAAAATCTCATCAAAACTACTTGCCCAAGAATCAACTCTCCAGACAGGTTGTTTACCGGTCTTAATTAAGGTGAACATCGGTCTAACCTGAATTACACCTTCAACAAAGTGACCGACCTCGATCACTTCACCAATTCTTGGCTTACCAGAACCCTTTTCACGCAACAACCAAACAACCACATCGACAGCTAATGCAATCTGTTGACGAATAATATCCATTGAAACAGATTTTTGCGCACGGCCTAACAAACTTTCAAGACGTACCAACGTTTCACGAGCATTACGAGCGTGAATTGTTGACATACCGACGTGACCAGTTTGTGCAGACTCAAGGAACGCTTCTGCAGATGGCGGAGTACGCATCTCACCCAAGATAACCCTTGTAGGGGTCATACGAAGTGTTGTTTTAATATGTTCTTGTAAGGTAACTTCACCAACACCTTCCAAGTTCGCTGTTCTTGAAACAAGTGATCTAAAGAATGGATGTTGTAAGTTAAGCTCTGGTGTATCTTCTACAGCAACGATTGATTCGTCTGGACCGAATTGAGTTGCTAAAGCTCTCATCAAAGTCGTTTTACCAGTACCAGTTTCACCAGCAATCATCATTGTAGCAAGTCCACTCTTTGTAACACTTGCTAAATAATCAACAATCAATGATGGTGCAGTTTGATAACTAACAACTCCTTCAAGGGTTGCATTCACAACTCTAGGAACACGGATTGAAAGTAGTGGGCCACGTTGTCCACAAACAGATTCGTGTACTGCACAAATACGGATACCGTTTGAAAACGAACAGTCAACTGTGTGTTGTTGTGTTGAAAGCGATTTACCAACACGCATCAAAAGCCTATCGATAAAAGCTGTGTATGCTTGATGGTTTGGCCAATGAATACCAGTTAATTCGCTACTTTTACCACGTTGCAACACAACAGTTTGATAATCATAAACGTGAATATCAGTAACATCACGATTATCAATCAATGGTTGCAAAACACCCCAACCTAAAAGGTCTTTTTGAAGGTGAATAATAATATTAGCACGTTCAATATCATCAAGAGTTTCTTCACGACGCTTTAAGACCTTATCAACAGCCTTAACGATAGTTTCTTCCTTAATTGAAAGCTGTCCGCCGCCATCAGCTCTAAGCTGTGCATCGCTACTAAGTTCTCTTCTGGCTTCTCTTAAAATCGTACTACCAAGTGCTGACAGACCAGCTGCTTTATTGGTACTTTGCCCTTGAGCAGCGCCGGCCTTATCGCCACGCATTGTAGCTTGCGTTCCACCACCAAAGATTGTACTAGCGGTTCCCCCCGAATTGAGGATCTTACTCATCGACTTTGATTTTGAAAGAGTCTGAAGTGAGTTGCCAGCAGCATCAGCTTTAGTTGGCACCAAAGAACTACCAGCTGTTGTCCCGCCTGCAGCAGGGCTAGCATCTCCACCACTTCCTCTTGTCGAAAATAACCCTAAAAGAGCATCACGATCGCTATCTTTGCCCATTCTATAACCCTCAAAAAACAGCTAAAAAAATAAAAAACAAAAAAACAAGCTATATAGCTAAAACTGCAATAAATTATTCATCCGCATCTTCTGAAAGCGGTGTTAAACCACTACGATCGAAGCACCACTTTCTACCGTCGACGATAACAACATTAGTACATACTTTTGGCTTATTGTCTTTCTCAACATTTGAATCGCCTTCGCAGTAAGTGCCACGTTTATCATCAACAACACAAGCAGTATCATCACCTCGTAGATCCAAGCTTAATTGTCCCTGCCCTGCTTCAGCTAACTGAATCTTCTTAGCATCAGACGAATTAACAACAAGGGTAATTGTGCTTGGAACAGCTGCGCCTTGTGGAGTGTTATTCGTAGTCTGCCTTTCAGCTGAAACAACTTTTGCGCATTGAACAATAGTTGTTAAACAACGTTTGCCATGAATAATTGAAATCCAGTTAACATCAACTTTTGAACCTGCTCTTGCCCAACCTTCAACAGATGATGTCGCATTTACACGAATTGTTACAGCACGGAATCCTGGTGGAATTGGAATTGCAACCACTGGTTTCGTATTTTGGACATACTCTTGCATTACAGGTGCATTCGCAACAAGAAGTGTCTTTGAATACATCATATTAATGCCCTCGAAATCCCGAATCGCACGCTCATCAACCGCTGATTCCGGCTTAGAAATTTTCTTAAACATCGAAGGCTGTAACTGAACACCTTGCTGAATATCCTGTAATGGTACAAGCACAGTAACTTGTTTCTCAACAACTGGTGCAGCCTCAGCTTGAACAGGTTGCTGTACTTGAGGAGCGGCAACTTCTTTTTGAGAATTTACAAACATGTAAATCAACAGAAGTAATATAACGACAAATACTAAAGCCAATCCTCCTAATAGGGCAGCATTATTGCCTTGCGTCCTTTGTCTTCCTCCAAAACCTCCAGCCATATCAATCCTTTTCTAAAAAATTACTGCACCATATTAAAATTAATCTTCCGGCAGTGGGAAAAGCTTACCACGCGGATCAACTCCCCACTTCCTACCATCAATGATTACTGTTCCAGTTGTTCCAACAGGTTGTTGTTTCGGTTCAGAACCATTAATTAACGTTGCATCAGAAATTGTTTCCGATCCAGCTGATGTAGTTACATCTTGATCACCTCTTAAATCCAAACTGATTTGTCCCTGTCCTGCCTCTGCCAACTGAATCTTCTTAGCATCTGCAGCTGTTACCAAAAGGGTAATTGTACTAGGAACTGCCGCACCCTGTGGAACATTAGATGATGCCTGTCTTTCTGCAGAAAGAACTTTTGCACCTTGAACTAAGGTTGTTAAGGTACGTCTACCATTTATAACGGAAATCCAATTTACATCTACTTTACTTCCAGCTCTTGCCCAACCTTCAACAGATGAAGTTGCATTTACACGAATTGTTACAGCACGGAATCCTGAAGGAATAATCAAAGGATTGACCGGTTTTACATTTGAAACAAGATCCTGCATAACTGGTGCATTCGCAACCAAAACAGTTCTTGAGTACATATTAACAATACCTTCAAATTCACGAATAGCACGTTCATCAACTGCTGATTCTGGCTTAGAAACCTTCTTAAACATTGAAGGCTGTAACTGAACACCTTGCTGAATATCTTGCAGCGGCACAACGATCTCAACCATACGCTGTTCAACAGGAGCCTGAACAGGACTTGCTGGCGTGTTTGTAGCTGTTTCCACCGTCGGCTGTTGAGTATTCATAAACATTACTGCTAAGCCGATTAACACGCACAAAAAGACCAATGCTAAACCTAATAAGACAACTGTCCTATTGTCTTGCCCGCCACGAGGTCTTCCGCCAAAATTACCAGCCATTTTAATCTCTCCCTAAATTAAATTCATAACATCTTCAATAAAATTTATTTACGGCCAAAAGCACGTTTTAACCAACCTTTATCACCACCCTGGCCTGAGTAATCATCCTCCCCTTCACCCGTATCAATTAAGTGAAGCTCTTTTGCGATAATCTCAAGAGTAGCTCTAGTTTGTTTTTGTCCCATACTATAAAGGGTTCTTCCACTACCTGGCCACATTGCAGCTTTTGGATCGTTTGGTAACGGTGGTAACCTCCAAGGCTCTTCTCCAAGGTTATGAACTGGTTCCAACTCTTGAGCAATTTGTTGTGTACCAATCATAGAACCTTGATATGGGTTAACCAGGAATACCAAACCGTCAGTTCCGCCGATCAAAGTCTTTATAAAGCTCAAATACAAATCAACAGCTGTTAAACCTAAAATTGTATCATCAATCACGACTAATACTTCATCAGCTGCTCTCAATAATGCACCTGTTGCAGGACCCATACGTCCAGCAGTATCAACGATGATTACATCAAACAAAACACGAGAAAGTTCTGCAACACGTTGTACAATTGCCATACCATCTGTATGACACATTAAGTCCATTGATTCTGCCATTCTGTCTGGTGGCATCAAAACAGAAACATCACTACTGATTGGAATTAAAGCATCCGTTAAAGACTGTCTTGAAATCTCGCGGCTACCATTAACCCAACCACTAACAACTTTAGCTTCTGCACCATTAACTGTAAGAGAACGGCTTAAATCTCTCGTTTCAACATCTAAATCCCAAAGCATCGTACGACGATGGAAAACGCTGCAAACTTCAGCGAGCGCTGCAGCAACAGAGGTTGCACCGACGCCACCTTTAGCGTGTGTAATTACAACTAAACGTCCCTCACGAGTTCTTCCTTCACGACGGAACTCTGCATGAATTGCAACCAATTCCTGTAAGAAATCAAGAGGGCTTGCACTATCTGGGAAAACTTTTCTGGCACCACAGGCATGAGCTGATCTAAAGGCAGCACCACCATAGAGATCATCTCTAACAAACATGATGATGTGTAACCATGGCACCTGCGCCATTGCTTGTCGGGCAATTGTTGTTGCTCTGTCCCCTATACCCGAACCGATAACTAAGACGTCTGCTTCCTCAAGCTTATCTTCATAGTCAACCTCAGATACTAAGTGCACCTGTAAGTCGAGCATTTCCATATCACTTTGATTGAATGACTCGATACGTTTAGCACAATATGCTTGAGCTTCTGTCGTATTATCCAAAATAAGCAGCTTCATCTCTCAACTATCCTAACAAAACCCGACGTTAATTATAAAAAAATTTCATAACTAACCATTCGGCAAAAAACAAAAAAATCCTTACACTTACAACAATATAGGCATTCGCCTTCTACAACACTAACAATAACCGAATTCTAAATCAGCTTGCCAATATAACAAGCCATAATTTATATAACACCGTTTTTATTTTATCCCCTCCCTGTTACTTTCATATATATGTAATAACCACAGCCGATCCCAAGGAAAAGCGTTATAAAGCCCATAACAACTAATAGAACAATAGTTGAATTGCGCCACTCCTCCTTTTTCTCCCTTTCACGAACACGCTCTAAAAGACTTCGGTCAATATCACCAGATGCGCGTTTCGGAGTTGGGAAAGACTGAAGCCTGTTTCCATAACTGTCATTATCCTGTGGAGGTTGATAGACAATCGTTTCATTGCAATCTAACTGATCACTCATAGAGTTATCTTTCTTCTCAAGATAATATTGAGAAGCTATTTCTATCACCTCTTGAGAGGCTCTCTTCGGAGCGCTAACACTCGATCTCGGAATCGCCATCTCTCGTGTTTCTGTATCATTTCCAGAATGTTGCCCACTAGGCATAGCTGCAATCGGCTCATCGGATAAAGAGTCTGGAACAGCTTTCGCCATTAACCATTCACCGTATGCGCTACTCGAATGAACTTTCTCATCATCATCAGGCTCAGAGCTGTAAGATGAACTATTATTCGAATTATCAACGCTGCTATTCTCTTCATCAATAAAAAGAGCTTCCTCTTTTGGATTATAGATTGGACCATGCGGCTTTGAACCATGCTCATCATTGGCATTTGGATCAATCTTATGGAGCTCCTCATACATTTCAAAAGCAGATTGGAAACGTTTATCTGGTTCACGTTCCATAGCGTGCAAGATAATCTTCTCAAGCTCTGGAGGACACTCAGGTCTATAATTTGCGATTGGATCAGGATCTGTCTTTAAACGCTTAGTCATTGTTGCATAAACGCTATCACCTCTAAATGGTGATACACCTGCAGCCATTTCGTAACCGAGGATACCGATAGCATAAATATCAGAACGCCAATCAACTTGAGAGTTCAACATATACTCTGGGCTGACATAGTCAATTGTTCCGACAACACCACCATGTTCGGTTAACTTCGGACCATGACCAAGTCTTGCAATACCAAAGTCTGTGATCTTAACCACACCATCTTTGCTAAGCATGATGTTTTCTGGTTTTAGATCTCTATGAACAATCTGTGCATCATGAATAGCCTGAACACCTAAGCACATCTGACTTAAAATACTTATTACTTCAGGAATAGGAATCAACTCTGGTTCAGCCAAGCGGCTCGCCAAATCACCACCAGAGATATACTCCATTGTGTAAGCAACTATATCGCCATCACGCAGGTACTCATAGGCACGCACAACATTTGGATGAGAAACATCGTAGGATGCGAAAACTTCATTTCTAAAACGTTGTGCCGCAACTTTATCCTGAGCAACTTCCGGGAAGAGAACCTTCATCGCAATCTGACGTCCAGATAGTTCTCTATCACGGCAAGCATACACCAAGCCCATACTGCCAGCACCGAGACACTTAATGACCTCGTACCTGCCAGCAATTACAGTACCTTGTTGTAAAAACCCTTCGTTGCTCATAAAGCCTAAAGACTAACCTCTTATAACAACCTCAAACGACTATTCATCAATCAAACAAACCTTAAAGCTCCTTTCTCCAAAGAAAACGGTATCTCCATGTTTTAAGGAACCCTTATCTCCAGCAAGCTCCTTTGTATCTTTATTTCCTTTTGAAACAATCTTTGTTCCACATTCAGAAAGTTGATCAAGAACCTGAATAGGAGTTCCTTTGCCGCAGCGTAAAATTGCATGCATTGGAGAAACAGTTTGATCATTTAGATACAAAAAGTTACCAGTTCCAGCAAATTCTGATGTCACAATTAAACGACCTGTTCTAAGCTCAAAGACAGTACCATTTGGATTCTTATCATAAGAGATAAGGAAACCAATCAAAGCACCATCCTTCGACCAAACAATTCTGTCCTGACCAGGGTTAGTGTCCTCCACATATTCAGCCATTTGTGGAGCTGGTTTACTCTCTGCTCTAACTTCAGGTCTAACAGGCGCTCTATTTTCACGAGCTTGTTCTACAACTGGTTGTTCAAATCTGTTACGACGATTTGGAATTGCGCTTTCAACAGTAGAGTATGTTTCAGATTCAGGTGCTGGTTGCTCAATCACCTCTCTCCTTGCATATGGCTCATTGCTCGTATGCATCTCTCTTTCAGCTTCTTCCATACGTTGTCGTGTTAAATGACTAGGAATCTCTTCATCAACCTGTTGTCTTGCTAAGTGGCTAGGAACCTCTTCCTCAACATTTGGTTGTTGCTCAGCAAAAGTAGGCCTTGATTGGAATGAAGGTCTCTGTGTTACTGTAGTTGCATCACCATGTCGTTCAAACTCAACAGGAGCTTCACGACGTTCAAAGTTCTCATTTTTTTGAGGTTCTTCTCCAGCCCCATTAAAGGAATTTTCACGGGCTCCAGCAGAAAGCCTTGAACGGACTTGACCTGCCATATCTGATGTTAAGAGTACCGTTCTGCTTCGTACTCGTGGAGTACGTCCGGTATTTCCATTTGTTCTATTCTGATCGTCCATTTTCAGCTCCTCCTAATTCAAACTTGAAACGTAATAACAAACTCCGACAGCTACTAATAGCGCTGCTCCAATCGATAACAATGCTATAATAAGCAAGGTACGACCTAAGCTAAACGGATTGCTATCTTTCTGTGATACCTGTTTTTTCTTCTTTTTCTCTAATTCCTCTGGATTGTAGCCAGGAGGTGGTTCCTGACGTAATTGACCTCCAACAGGAATTATAGCGACTGTTATATTGTCATACCCGCCTCGATCTTTTGCGAGTTCAACCAACCTTACACAGGCTCGTTGTGGGGTTTCTGTATTAACGATCTCTGCCATCTCGTCATCAGAAACGTGACTATATAATCCATCAGTGCATAGGCAAACAATGTCATTTGCTTCACCTGGTTGAGTTTTCCAAAGCCAAAACTGTTTAGTTTCAACATCAAGCATTGGAGAACCACCAATACACTTCGTTAAAATATGTCCATCAGGATGGGTTAAAGCTTCCTCAGCTGTAATTTCTCCCTTATCTACTAACTCCTGAACATAAGTATGATCTTTTGTGAGTTGCTCGTATTGACCGCCACGAATTAAATATGCGCGTGAATCACCTACCCAAGCAAGTGCCATCTCAACACCGCTAAAAACTGCAGCGACTGCTGTTGTACCCATTTGAGCAAAAGCCTGATTTTGTCTGCGTAATACGATAACACGATTAGCTTCCATGAAAGCATTTTTTATTGCAGATGAAACAGAACGACTTTCCATCATCTCCAAATCACGCTTCATGGCATCAACAGCTAGTTGCGCAGCAAGTTCTCCACCTGCAACACCACCCATACCATCGCACACGATCCAAGCTAGCCCAGAAGGCGAATCAATCACAGCATAACGATCTTCATTAAGTTCACGCTCACACCCAGTATCTGTAATAGCAGCTGGTACACTTGCATCAGCATCAGCTTCTGTGTGCGTTTCATTCGACTTATTCTGCATGAAATCTTCCCCTAAATTATCAAAAAACAAACATCTCTTTTCAGCCTAGACAAAAAAACTTCGTCAATACAACAACATATAACTAGTACTTACACTACTAGACTAAAAAAATATGCTGCAAGTTCTTTGATTCAAAAAAGCTTCCAAAGGATCCACTATTTTTTCCAAAAACATAATAATAGTCATGGCATATAGAGACCCTCCCCTCTACTGTCGGCGTCAGATCTAAAAATCTTTATATTGTGGAAAACAAAAGATTTTTTCGGCAAATATAAAAACAGCGTTTGATAATGGTACAAAAGAACGACGGTTTTTGTATTAGTAACGGAATTAGGGGGTCTTCCTTGTTTAGCGATATTAAGATTTTAATATCGCAGCATTGCATCCTCTATCTAAGTAAATTTGGGTTGCACATTTTTAAAATAAAAGCGAATCGGACATCTTAATTTCTGCATCAAAATGCGTAGGTCTTTTTTATCTCAGCAAAATGTATGGAAAATCACTATAAAATCTTAGGTGTTAAAAAAAACGCAAGCCAAAAAGAGATCCGAAAGGCCTATCGAAATTTAGCACGCAAATATCATCCTGATATAAACAAAAATGAAAAAAGTATTGAATACTTTAAGAGGGTAACTGAAGCTTACAATATACTACACGATCCTCAAAAAAGAGCGTGTTATGATAGACAACTTGATGAAGCAGATTTCAATGAGCTTGATG
>JAEEGL016197377.1_pt1 | contig 13774 bp, 15 predicted proteins | sample 9134231 | NCBI WGS metagenome assembly JAEEGL01 (sample SAMN16246548, study PRJNA631951) | gut metagenome | biome: gut microbiome; feature: rumen; material: fiber-attached | host: Bos | place: Iran: Karaj | collected 2018-10 | reverse complement strand
TATAGTTCTGGAAAAATTGAAGAACAGCGAGTTCGTCGATTCTCACATGAAGAAGGTATTTGGTCTTACTAAGTAATCGTAAGTAGGATTTAACTAATTATAAGACACCTCTTCTTATATTAAGGAAATACGTGAAAGATATAAAATAGCTTATGGCAAAACCAAGGATATTTGTTAGCTCTACTTGCTACGACCTGAAAGAGATTCGCTCACAGATCCGTGAGTTTATCCTGGATTATGGCTATGACCCTATTTTGAGTGAGTTTGGCGATATTTTCTTTGACTACGGAGAGCATCCTCAGGATTCATGCTTTAAGGAAATCGAGAAATGCCAGATGTTCGTTCTGATAATAGGAAACTCGTTCGGGAGTGCTTATTACAAGACAACCAATCCTTCTACTCCTAGTTCTATTACAATGGAGGAGTTTGCCAAATCGATTAAATGTTATGTGCCCAAGCATGTCTTTATTAATCGCTTTGTTGATTACGACTATCAGAATTATGTTCGGGCATGGGATAAGCATATACGTAAATTGCGCGATGAGGGTAAGTTGTCAGAAGATAATGCAGAGAATAGACTGAAAGTACGCCGTGAGTTCGATGATGCATATCCATTCCCCAATGATTCCTATCGCAACCTCTTCCGTTTCATAGAGAAAATCTATGCAGAGAATTTAGGAGTTCTGACATTTGAGTACTCTTCTGATATTAAGGAATGTCTTAAGCAGCAATGGGCAGGCGCCATGTATACCTTCTTAACCAGAGACAATACAATTTCCATGCAGGAGGTTCTGAATCTGGCTCAGAAGATTGATTCTATTTCAACTACATTACGTTCTTTATTGGAAGGAAAAGATTCAAAAGAAGATAAACTGTCTTTTGATTTGACATCTATACGGGCAGCTCAGAATTTATCTGGTATCGAACAGATTAAGAGACAAGTATTTGGCTATTTAGAAGAGGTTTTGATGGCTAATGGTACTTCTGCCGTCGATCTTCAACAGAATGCAACTATTAATTTGGAAGAAGTTGAAAACTGGCTTAAGATACTGATAAGTAATGTTGAGATATTCAAGTGGAGACCTTATATAACTCTTACAGATTTATTCTCACCATTTGGAAATAAACTTATTATATGGCTTGGAAGAAAGGATAGGGTAAGTACTTCTTTGACTATAGATTTCTGTATGACAATGATGTCTCTAAAGGAAAAGTTAACTTCAGACGATTATCATTCATTGTTGGTCGCTATCCATAAGCGTTTCCAAGAGATTCCCGAAGATGAAGGACTGCCTTTTTAAGCCTGAAGTCATTACTTGTTTCAAATATTTGGATTAGGAATATTATGGAATATCATTGTTATATAATCATTTATGACTTACGAGCTCCTGGACGCAATTACGCGAGTCTTTATCAGGCCATAAAAGATTACGGCACATGGGGTAAAATCTCAGAATCAGCATGGGCTGTCGTTTCTTCACAGAATTCTGTTGAGATTAGGAATAATCTAATGAAATATTTAGATAGTAATGACCGTTTGATGGTTGTCAGATCTGGTCAGGATGCTGCATGGGTGAATGCCATGGCGTCTAAAGACTGGCTGCAGGAAAATCTGGTTAAGTAATGAAGAGAAAATTCCCTGGTTACTACCATCCGTCAGAAGAGCAATTCAATAAAATGTTGAAGGATGCTCTTATTGTGTTTGATACAAACATTTTATTGGACTTGTATCGAGTTTCTTCTGATACATCAAAGAATTTGATGGATATCATTAGAAAACTTGATAAACGCCTGTGGATTCCCTATCAAGTAGCTTTTGAATACCATAAGGAACTATTTACGGTGATAAATTATCAGATAAAAAAGTATGAAGAAACCTCAAATACAATCAAGACAATAAGAGAGAGAATGGCAGAGAAAAGAAACCATCCCTTTCTCCCTGAAGATTTATCCGAGAAGGCGATGTCTCTTTTTAATGAACTAGAGAGCTATTTCCAGCATCAGCAAAAAAACTTACAGGATATTGTTATGGAGGAGTCTATAAAAGAAGACTTAGGTGATTTGTTGGAAGGAAAAGTTGGAGATTGCTTCAGTACAAAGGAACTAGAAGATATCTATGCAGAAGGCGTTGATCGATATGCTTCCAAAATCCCGCCAGGTTATATGGATGTAAAAAATAAGTATGGGAATGATGTTTATGGTGATCTCGTAATTTGGAAGGAAATTTTGAAGAAGTCTTTAGAATCAAAATGCGATGTGATAATTGTAACGGATGATGTTAAGGAGGACTGGTTTTTGCAGTTTAAGGGTAATAATTGTGGACCTCATCCTTCTCTTATAAAGGAATTCAAAGATAAAACAAATCAAGATGTTTATATCTATACCTTAGACAGGTTCTTGGCTCTATCAGAAAAGCTGAAATTTGATGTCAAAGATGAGACTATACAAGAAATTGAGCAGAGAAAAGCGGATGAAAGAAGTCAAGACAATATGTTTGACAATTTTCTAAGTGAAGGTAAAGGCGAAACGATGCAATCTATGGGATCAGAACCAGTACAATCATTATCAAATGATTATTCAAGAGTATTGGATGAATTAATTTATAAATCTATAATCAGCAAAATGGGTAAAACAAAAATCTCAGTTGCAACAGAATCAACAGAATCAGATGATAATTCTCAGGTAAGTGAAAGTTCCTCGTCATGTGATAATTCAAAGGATCGAAATGGTTCTGTCAAAACAGACGAAGACAAAGAGTAAGCACTCTTTTTTTTGATTAATTTTTTTTACGCTTTGTTCAAATGAATTATTCATATTGGCATAAGTTTAAGGAATTCTGCCAACGTAAATTGGCATGCATGAGGTTGAAGCACTTCGTCTTGTTCTATCTAGGTATTGTGTTGGCTTTCGCGTTAATCAATTTCTGCATCTTCTGGAAAGACTCAACAGCCTTCGTTATCTCAGATCAGATGAACAAGCATGTCGAACGATATGAGTTTTTAGTACCAGACATTGACCTTGTGAAATTTCATGAGAATGCAAAAGATAAGATGCCAATAACCTTTGAGGGTATTTATGGAATGATTTTGCCAGATGTCAAAAGACTTGAATCTTTAGATACACAACTTCAAACTAACCAAGAAGAGTTGGACTTTTGTAAAGAGAAACTTGGTCGAATGAGCAAACTTGCAGATGTTGAGCGACAAACCGCAATTGAGACTTTTGTAGATAGTACAATGAAAGGCTATCAGCAACAGATAGATAGTCTCCAGAGACACATGATTGGAAGAGACACAACAGAATTAATTCTCAGTGGAAAATATGTTGAGTTGGCACGGCTAAGACGTGATTACGCAGAACAGAATGCAAAGGTCTATAAATATATACTGGAGCATTATGGCCGCTTTATCCCAGACAGTCTTGCAACAATCCTCACAAATCTCAACAACGAAGAAATGAGGTTGACATTAAAGAATGAGGAGATTGAGAATACCAGAAGAAGTGTTAGAAGTAGAATAAAGGATACTGTGAGGTCGTTTCATAATAACAGATATGAAACTGTGAAGTTCCTTGATTTTGTATACTATAGCATTTGTGTAAGCACTACAGTAAGTTTCGGAGATATTGTACCTAATTGTTCAAGTGCCAGATTAGCAGCAATCCTTGAGTTGCTACTTTGTTTAATTTTAGTAGGTCTTATTTTGGAAAAGGTCAAGATGATTGTAATCAATCAAAATAAGCGATAATATTAGTAATTGGCTGTTCATGCAGGCATTCGTTGAACAATCAGTTAGTCATGCTTCATAAGTCCTTAGTGCTGTTGTAGCGATGGCTACTATTGCATATACTTGGATTAATTATCTGATGTTCAAGGAAAGTAAGATTTCCAGACAACAAAAGATGAAACCAGAGATAGTCCCTTATCTCCAAAGTACTGCATCTAAGAAAGTGCTTTGTCTTTATATAAAGAATGTTGGTGAGGGGTGTGCTAAGAATGTTCAAGTAAGCCTCTTGAATGACTATAATTGCTTAGGCCAAGTTGATTGGGCCATTGAGCAAGTTCCCTCTATTTAATGAAGGCGTAAGTGTATATCCCCCTGGTTATGAACTTCACTACTCATATACCGATGTAAAAGGAAAACAGGCAGATCGCATTCATTATATACTGAAGTTTAATCAGATAATGAGCAATTATTCAACTCCCCCAGAAAATAATGCAGATTTGATGAATTACTATTTGAATATGATGAGTGAGTCTCTGAAGAAATTGTTAAATAATTGAAGATTTATTATTATGGCCTATACACTAAAACTCAACATTTATCAGTTCCATCTTTACAGAATCATTGGAAGGGAGGAACACAGAAGGGGAAATGATACCATAACACATTATCATGCGGCGGAAACTCCTTCATCTTTCTCTGAGGTTGCTAGGACAATTGATCCTCAGATTACTAGGGACAATTATATGCAAACGATATTCTCCTGTGTTTTGGCCTTCTTTGATAACAGGTTTAAGGTGAGCACAGATGGCAGTAAAGCCATATCAATTACAAACGGAGCCCCCCCCATGTTCGGGACTGACTCATATACAATAAGTGGATTCTTTAAGGGAGGAGAAACCGGTATCGACCGTGTAGTTTATACGCAGAACAACGCGACAGAATCAGAAAAGTCTATTGATAGGAATGATGTGCCAGCTAATAATTTCTTCTATAAACTTTGGATACCATATGACAGTGAAGACGGTATATTGATGATTCAAAGCTATACAGACGAAGGATGTACGGCTACGTTCAAGGATCAGATAGAGCAATTTTTCTTAACATTGGAATTTAGGGCGAAGTGGAGTAGTATAATACCCCGAGGGATGATAACCCGGTATCTAAATAGAAGTATCATAAACATGATAAAAGTCGTACATGCACGGCAACGTAGGGAGGCAGGTGGTGTCTTTGGCTCACTTCAGCAAGCTACGAAGGTTAGTGTGATAAAAGATTTCTCAATTAGGATGCAGGATCTGTTTGCATCATATAATTATGAGGATGAACTGAAGGCACAGATTGAAAATGTTGTTCCATTTGATGAAGAAAACGACCTTGTAAAAGTGTTTTATAGAGATGAAAATGGAAAGAAGGCGCATGCAAAGATATCAGATCTCGAAAAAATCATGCCAAGTATTATTCTCCCAGACAGTTTGAAAGACCCCGATACCTTTGAGCCCATTCTTGAAGAAATAAATCAATTTACAGATGGCATACTCAATGAGATAAAAGAGCAGATAGATTATAGACCGACAATTATAGAATGAGTAGTTTGATATCAGACACAACAAATATCCTAAAGGAATGCCTGACAGTATTCACTAAGGATCCAACAACTGGCAAGGGGAACTTCTCTGTTTGGAGTTTTTTCTTCTATATCCTGTTTCCATTGGCCATTATTGCTATCTGTGTGTATAAAGGCTATGAATTGGATGATGAAATACGCAAATCTATTCTTCCGGTGTTGACTTTGTTTATGGCTCTTGTATTTCAGGTTATCTACATCGCGGCGGATAAGTTCGCTAATCGTGTGGACAAGAAAATGAACAGGGGAAATGGTAATTCTCAATGTACAATTCCTCGATATGAGGATGTTAGTAACTATCTCATTCGGTTTGGGAACTATACCAGAATATTTTTAAGACAGCTTGTACTTATACTTTTGCTGAGTCTGTTCGTGATAGTTAATTATATGTTGCAGAGTGTACAGATACATTTGTTGACAGTATTTACATCTTCGTTGATACTGGCATCTCTTTATCTATGGATAATCCTCCTTTTAAAAGCAATCGTAAGTATATATACGATATTGATGGATGACATTAATGAAGGCCAAAAGTCGATGAACAATAATTAAGGAAAGAGTGACCTAAAGACATGCCGGGAACAATATCACATATAGCCAAATGGGTGGAATTGTCCTCTGCCGACTATTATACTATGTTTATAAAGGCATGGATTCCATATAATGCATGGTATATGACAAACTATTATGATGAGGATGAGAACCGCACCTCAGATAGAGACATCATTTACCATATTATGACAACAGATAATCCTTATAGGGATAGGGTTCTGACACTGTTAAATGGCAGTGGTGACAAATCAGTCGAGTTCAGACTACGCTTGGCAAACCTGTACCAGAACCTGGAGAACCATCCACTTCCCAATGTCGTTGAGAAGATGTCTTTCTCACGGATTAATATCCTGAACAATCCTGACGTCAAATCAACCTATCAGGAAACTGTTGGCAAATTGACTTGCCGGGCAAGATATGATAATACATTGCCAAAGAAAAGTCCACGATGGATATTGGAAGTAATAAAGAATTCCGACGGCGTTACAACAAATATTATTGCTCTTCATAAATGCTCAGACCTTGAACTTTCTAACGCTCCTCAATTTCAGGAAATCGCCAAAGATGATATCAAGGATACTCTACGGAAGTGCCTTAACCACATAAGTCCTAATATGACTTCCAGCGTACTTCATGCAAAAAATGGTAATGCGAGAGTTCCATCTGACTGCTATGTTGTGGATTCTTTACGCCATATTTTCTTTATAAATAATAAGGATTATATTGCAAGGGCAGTTATAAAAGTTCTTTACGAATTGCGATGCAAACTTTTCCATGGAGAGATAGAACCGTCAAAAGCGCATCTTGAGACCTATGAGCAGGCATACCACATACAGAGATTGTTGAATGAGATACTGATTTAAGAAAAGACAAAGATGAGCAGTGACATACAAGTACAGAAGAGTAAGTTGTCCGAGGTACTCTACAACCATCGTTATAAGATAGACGTGTTTCAACGTGAGTATAAATGGCAGGACCCTCAGATTGAGGCTCTTATAAACGACCTGACATCATGCTTCTACAAGTTCTTTCAGGAAGGTGATACCATTGAAAGCTATGAGTCGTATGGAACCTATTTCATGGGATCTATAGTTCTATGCAGGGATAAGAAAAATAACCTTTCGATTGTCGACGGGCAGCAGAGACTAACTACTTTCACCATTCTCTTGGTGTTTCTGTCTCATCTTCAGGAACAACTGCAATTACCTGAAGATCATTGCAAGAATATGACTGACTTCCTTTATATTAAGAAGGGTGGTCAAACATCTTATATTCTCAATATAGAGTCACGGTCTGATATCATGAAGCTGATCATTGAATCACCTGATAGCATATATCAAAGGTATGAAGACTTGATGTCAGAACCAGAATCCATTCGTAATATTGTTAAGGGTTACATGAGTATCCGTAAGTTTTTTCCAGAGGATATGATAACTCCGTCTCGTCTGCCCTTGTTCATAGAATGGCTTTTGGATAATGTTGTGATGGTTGAAATCATGACCGACAATATGGATAATGCTTATACTATTTTTGAGACGATGAATGATCGCGGCCTTAACCTTCGTCCAGCAGAGATACTTAAAGGTTATCTGCTCTCCAAGATAGTTGAGACCCATGAGCCCGAAGCTGAACGTAAGGCTGAGGAAGCAAACAAATTTTGGACGGAACGACTGGAGGAGATGCAGTCAAAGCATGAGATCAACGATTCCGACTATTTTCGTGCCTGGTTACGTTCTAAATACGCTATTTCACAACGTTCGTCAAAGTCAGGTTCCTCCAATGAGGATTTTGAGAAGATAGGTGCAAATTTCCACTCCTGGGTAAAAGACAATACGAACAGGATGAAATTGAAAACGGCCGATGACTATTTCTTCTTCATTCGTTCAGATTTTGACTACTACTCATCTTTATACGAGAAGATTGCAAAGTCAAAAAGTGAGTTTGATAGAGGAATGGAATTATTGTATATAAATAGCTTTTGTACAATAGCCGCCTCTCTCGCATTTCCATTGTTAATGGCTCCAGTGCGTAAAATAGATGATAATATGGCAATAGATCGGAAACTTAGCGATGTGGCTCGTTATATAGACTGCTTTGCAAATGTTCGTACACTTCAAAATCGTAATATTACCCAAACTTCCATTCGTAATACAATTTTCGAGTTGGTAAAGAAAATACGCAATGTTGATATAGATACACTTGAAGATACTCTTTGTGAAGAGTCTTCTAAGATTATGAAAGAAGGAGAAATGATAAGACCTTTCCAAATGATGAATAATTTTAACTATTATCATTATTTCTACGCCAGGATATGGTATGCTCTTAATCCGGATCTAGATTTTCTCAGTCTTTTGCGTTCTAGGAAGCAGTCTTCATACATACTTGTCCGTATGTTCTTGCCAGAAGATTTTCTATTGGATGAAAACGACCCGATGCTATCCATTCTGCCCGATTCAATTGCAAATTATTGCCTATTGAAGCGTAATAATGCAAGAGAGTATGAGGCAATTAAGTCTTTTGGTGAAAAAATATCTTACTTGTACTCTAATGGTTGTTTTCCTGAGATTGATTGTTTAAATACTAATCTTTCACCAGTAGAGTTGATTGAACGACGTGACAATGCAATTAGAGAAGTTGCAAGAGAATTGTGGACATATAAACGCTAAAGTCAGTCGTTTTGATATATTATTTCTTTAGTTAGAACAGGGATTTTTATTAATATGCAACACAGTTCCTCGATTGGAATTAATATTTAGTTAATCCCGGGGGGATTAACCTATGGTGAAATGATTATTAACGTAAAATGAACATAATAAAAACCGCCATTGATGGCGTAGTAATTATCGAGCCCAGAATCTTTGAGGATTCACGAGGCTATTTTTTCGAATCATTCTCTCAGAGGGAGTTTGACGAGAAGGTTCGTCCTATCACATTTGTGCAGGACAATGAGAGTAAATCCTCTTATGGCGTGATGCGAGGACTGCACTTCCAGCGTCCTCCTTTTACTCAAAGCAAATTGGTACGCTGTGTCAAGGGTGCTGTCCTTGATGTGGCTGTAGATATCCGCAAGGGTAGTCCTACATTTGGTCAGCATGTGGCAGTGGAGCTCACTGAGGATAATCATCGCCAGTTCTTCATTCCGAAAGGCTTTGCTCATGGCTTTGCTGTACTGAGCGAAACAGCTGTTTTCCAGTATAAATGTGACGAATTCTATCACCCAGAGGCAGATGGTGGTATCAGTATTCTCGATGATTCCCTCGGTATTGATTGGCGTATCAAGGACAAGGCCATTCTTTCAGAAAAGGACACAAAGCATCCTTTGCTCAAAGACTTCGAATCTCCGTTTGACATCAAAGTTGACTTGTATTAATAATGGGAGCGTAGCACCTGTATTCGGGTCATAGAGCAACTTCCTGTTGCAGGTGTGAGCTCCTTATAATATAATGTAGCCTATGCGAGGAATAGTATTAGCCGGTGGCTCAGGCACGCGCCTTTACCCCATTACCAAGGGAATCTCTAAGCAGTTGATTCCCATTTTCGACAAACCTATGATTTACTATCCCATATCGGTCTTGATGTTGGCTGGTATTCGTGATATCTTAATTATCTCAACACCATTCGACTTGCCAAGTTTCAAACGCTTGCTAGGTGATGGTTCTGATTATGGTTGCAAGTTTGAATATGCTGAGCAACCATCTCCAGATGGCTTGGCCCAAGCATTCATCATAGGCGAAAAGTTCATTGGCAAAGACTCCGCTTGTTTAGTTCTTGGTGACAATATCTTCAATGGTAATGGTTTTACAACTCTTTTGAAGAAAGCCGTAGAGGATGCAGAACAAAATAATAAGGCTACCGTCTTTGGTTATTGGGTCAGTGATCCAGAACGTTATGGCGTAGCAGAGTTTGACAAAGAAGGTAATTGTCTCAGTATCGAGGAAAAGCCTGCCAAGCCCAAGAGCAACTATGCTGTTGTGGGCCTGTATTTCTATCCTAACAAGGTTGTTGAGGTTGCTAAGAGTATCAAGCCATCAGCAAGAGGTGAATTAGAAATTACTACGGTTAACCAAAAATTCCTGAAGGAAGGAAATCTCAAAGTACAAACTTTGGGAAGAGGCTTTGCCTGGCTTGATACGGGCACTCACGATTCATTAGCAGAGGCTTCAACCTACATTGAAGTCATTGAGAAACGCCAAGGTTTGAAGGTCGCATGTCTCGAAGGTATTGCCTATCGCAAAGGGTGGATTACTGAGGAAAAAATGCGCGAGCTAGCACAACCCATGCTGAAAAACCAATATGGTCAATACCTGTTACAGGTCATTGATGAAGTTAAACTTACAGGAAATCCGAATATTGAATAAAATGAAAGTAGTATTATTAGCAGGTGGCTTTGGATCCCGTATCTCCGAGGAATCTGTATTTAAGCCCAAGCCAATGATAGAGATTGGCGGTATGCCTATCCTTTGGCATATCATGAAAGAGTATGCCTATTACGGACACAATGAGTTTATCATTTGTGCTGGATATAAACAGGAGTATATCAAAGAGTGGTTCAATAACTACTTCTTGCATAACTCTGATGTAAGTTTTGATTTCCGAAATGGAAAGAATGAAGTCACGATCCATGAAAGCCATCTTGAACCATGGAAAGTGACAGTTGTTGATACTGGTTATAATACGATGACTGGCGGTCGAATCAAACGTATCCAAAAGTACATTGGTAACGAACCTTTTTTTATGACTTATGGCGATGGCGTTTGTGATGTGGATATTAATAAACTCTTGGCATTTCATAAGTCGCATGGAAAGATTGCAACACTGACCGCAGTTAAGCAGGCACAGGAAAAGGGAGTGCTGGATATTGGCGGTGATAATGCTGTGAAATCTTTCCGTGAAAAAAATATCAATGACGGCGCTCCCATCAATGCAGGCTATATGGTGTTGGAGCCTCAGGTGTTTGACTTGTTGTCTGGAGATGACTGCGTGTTTGAAAAGACTCCTTTAGTAACGTTGGCAAAAGAAGGCCAATTGATGTCTTATATTCATGAGGGTTTTTGGCAGTGTATGGATAACATACGAGAAAAAACTATGCTGGAGAAACTTTTAATAAATGGAACTGCTCCTTGGAAGAAATGGGAGCGTCAGGTTCCTATTGATAGATCAAAATAAAAATACTATGTTTGATATTAGTTTCTATAAAGGAAAAAAGGTATTTGTTACAGGCCACACGGGATTTAAGGGTAGTTGGATGTGCAAGATGCTGGCTAATGCTGGTGCTATTGTTACCGGTTATTCCTTGGCACCGAATACGAACCCGTCATTGTTTGAAATTGCGGAATTGGATAAGGATATCCACTCCATAATAGGGGATATTCGTGATTATGCGGCACTGAAGAAGGCCTTTGATGAGGCAAAGTCGGAGATAGTATTTCATCTGGCCGCACAGCCCATTGTTCGCGATAGCTACAAAGATCCGGCATATACTTACGAGACCAATGTGATGGGTACAGTAAACATTTTGGAATGTGTTCGTAACAGCAAATGTGTGAAATCTTTCCTGAATGTCACCACTGATAAGGTGTACCTGAACAAGGAATGGGAGTGGGGCTACCGAGAGAATGAGGAACTGGATGGTTATGATCCTTATAGCAATTCGAAGTCATGCTCAGAGTTAGTGACCCATAGCTACAAACGTAGTTTCTTCACCGATAAAGATGGTAAAGCCATTGTTCCCATCTCAACTGCCCGTGCAGGTAATGTGATTGGTGGTGGTGATTTTGCCAATGATCGTATCATACCTGACAGTGTTCGTGCTGCTCAGAAAGGGGAGAATATTGTAGTTCGCAACCCTTATTCTACACGACCTTATCAACACGTTCTGGAACCATTATATGCATATCTGATGATTGCTGCCAAACAATATGAGGATAGCAAATATGCAGATTACTACAATGTGGGTCCTGATGATGTGGACTGCTTCCAGACTGGCGCCTTGGTTGACCTCTTTGTTTCTAAGTGGGGCGAAGGTTTGAAATGGATTAATAAGTATGACGGTGGCCCTCACGAAGCTAACTTCTTGAAACTTGACTGTTCAAAACTAAAATCCACTTTTGGATGGAATCCTCGTTGGAATCTGGGTGAGGCTATGGATAAGATTGTGGAGTGGAGCAAATGCTGGTTGGCAGGTGGTGATGTGCATGCCTGCATGGATAAGCAGATTGATGAATTCTTAAGTGGTGTGAAGTGATGAAGAACGTAATAGTAACCGGTGCCAATGGTTTTATTGGCAGCACCCTAGTCAACAATCTCCTGAAGAATGGAGTTAAGGTTGTAGCCATCGACATTTCTTTTTCTGCTCCTAGAATCCCTGATTGCAAGCAAGTAGTGAAACAGGAAGTAGGATTGGATGATGTTGAGAAATTGAAGAATATGATACCCGCAGGGGAGTATGATGCCATGTATCATCTTGCCTGGGCTGGTGTGAATGGCCCTAGTAAGGCAGACCCTACTGTGCAACTCAATAATATCCAACTTGGTATTAATTGTGCTCAACTATGCAAAACTATTGGTGTTAAGAAACTCCTTTGTGCTGGTACTGTTGCAGAACAGGCCGTACATAGCTTACCTAACCTAACTCGAACAAGTGGAGGTATGATGTATGGTGTAACCAAGCATTGTGCTCATTTGATGCTGGAAGATTATTGCAAGAATATTGGATTACAGTTCGTCTGGATGCAGTTCTCCAACATTTATGGTGTAGGGAACAAAACAGGTAATCTGGTTAGCTATACCTTGGGTGAATTGCTTAAAGGCAACGAAGCAACCTTTGGACCTGCAGCACAACCCTATGATTTTATATATGTGGATGATTTGTTAGAGGCCGTTTATCGGTTAGGCGAATCAGAGACAAAACAGTCTAGCTATTACATTGGTTCAGGCTCTCCTCGCATCCTGAAGGAGTATCTGCTTAAGATAGGTGAACTGGCTGGTATGCAGGACAAAGTGGGTATTGGAATCCGTCCTGATGATGGTATCAAATATGATTTCTCTATGTTTGATACCATACCGCTTAAGGACGCCATAGGTGATTATGTGAGCACCCCGTTTGAAGAGGGCATTAAGAAAACTATTAATTGGTTAAAAGAGCAATAATGATAACGAAATTCAGTTTTGAGGAACTTGACCTCAAAGGGGCATATAAGATTCAGCCGTTCTACGCAACGGATGAGCGGGGTGGTTTTGTAAAGGATTACAATATTGATATGTTCAAAACGAATGGCATTGAACATGAGTTGAAAGAGGTGTTTTACACCATTTCCAAACGTGGAGTGATTAGAGCAATGCATTTCCAGTTGATGAAGCAGCAAGCAAAGTTGGTACGCTGCATCAGTGGGCACGTATATGATGTGATTGCAGACCTGCGTCCTGATTCGCCTACTTTTGGTCAGTGGAGGGGATTCCACCTTACAGGTGATAATCAAATTGAGCTTTATATTCCTGAGTATTTTGGACATGGTTATCTGGTAATTGAAGATTCGGTGGTCTCCTACAAATGTGGTGAGGTGTTTTATAGCGAAGGCGATAGCGGCATCATGTATAATGACCCAGATTTTGCTATTGAGTGGCCTATGGATTTAATCGGGGGTGATAATAACCTGATTATATCTGAGAAGGATACTAAATTGATGAGTTTAAAGGATTATATTCAAATACAGAAGTAGTATGCGTCATATAGATAATCTGATTTTGGGAGAGGGAATGGCAGTTCTTGGCGCCTCTTATACGTTAAGAAAAAGAGGCGAGAATTGTCTTGTTGTGGAAAAGGACAGTTCTTATGGCGGCTTATGTGGCAGTTTTGAGATAAATGGCTTTAGCT
>JAEEGL012009796.1_pt1 | contig 13774 bp, 10 predicted proteins | sample 9134231 | NCBI WGS metagenome assembly JAEEGL01 (sample SAMN16246548, study PRJNA631951) | gut metagenome | biome: gut microbiome; feature: rumen; material: fiber-attached | host: Bos | place: Iran: Karaj | collected 2018-10 | reverse complement strand
TAGCCGGTCGTATAGTCGGCGGAGTTGCCGGAGGGATAGTAGGTGTATTCAAGCTTCCGGCCGTCCTTCTCCCAGGTGATCTTACGGACCGACGAGGTGCCTATCTCGGGGAGCTCGTCGAAGCTGAGCACGTCGTAAATGCTGACGTCCAGCGCGTCGCGGACGTCGCTGCCGACCATGTACACGGCTCCCGGATCGTCTGTCGTGGTGAAGTAGTACCGGCCGTTGAAGGCGTTGAGACTGCCGACCCCGCAGGTGTACGTCCTGCCGCCCGAGAAGGTGAACGTGGCGGTTATGGCAGGGTCGTCGACGCCGTAGAGTCTGAGCTCGTCGGCGGTGAGATCGGTCATGCGCGTCCCGGACATGGTGTCGTTGAGCGCGGTGACGATATCGACGAATTTGGTGTTGTCGAGGGGAACCCCGGGGTCGGCGGTCCACTCGAAGCCGGTCTTGTCGTCCCTGACGCGGAACTCCATCTCGGTGACGCTGACGCTCTCCCCGTCCCCGCTGCGGACGCGGAGCTTGAGGGAGGCAAGGGACTCGCTGTCGAGCCCGGCCACCGTGTACGAGGCGCGGGAGTCGTCGCCGGGGCCGTCTTCGCCCGTGCGGCTGACGACGGCCCTGACGGCAAAATAGACCCCCACGAGCACGGCGACTGCCGCCGCGAGGATTATGAGTTTTCTGGTCCTGTTTTTCATCTGACGGGTTTCAGCTCCTGCGTCTTCTGAGCCAGTAGATAAGGCCGCCGGCCAGAACGGCTCCGGGGACGATGAAAATGAGCACCGCTCCCCAGGCGTTGGCCTGACCCTCGGACACCGACAGCGTCGGAGGAGTCATGTCGATCTGGGGGATGTCGGGCAGGCCGGAGGTGAAGGCGTCGTGCAGCCAGCTGAACATGAAGAAGAAACAGTACAGGTTGGCGCCCGCGGTCGCGTTGATGAAGGTGTCCGTGAGCATCTGGGAGGAGCCGATCCAGATCAGTCTCCCGCTTCCCTTCTCGGCCGCCGCGGCAAGCGCGTAGGCTGAGGTCCCGGAGCCGTCGCCGGCCGTCGCCTGGGTAGATGTGTAGAGCAGCTCGCTCAGGGACACCCCCTGCACGGCGTTGAACTCGATTGCGTGGGCGTAAGGAACGAGCACCTTGTACTGGGTGAAGTTGGAGGCGTAGCCGGCGGTCGCGTCATGGGCCGCGCTGACCGACGGATAGATGAGCTGGGGCTGCCTCGAGTAGTGCGCCGACGAGTCGCCCTCGCTGACCGTCCCCGACGAGGCGCTCATGCCGAGGGAGGCGGTGAAGCTCATGAGGTTCGCGAAGGAGTCGCAGCCGGCCGAGGTAATGAGCAGGATGTTGCCGCCCTTGTCGAAGAAGGCGGACAGCTTCGCGGCCTCGGAGGCCGTGAGGTCCATGGTCGGGACGTTGATTATGAGCAGATCGCAGTCGTCGGGGATCTCCTCGCCGTCCAGGGCAATGTTGATCTTTTCCGTCGTGACGCCGGCGTAGGAGAAGACGTTCTCGGTGAGAGTCGCCGAGAATTCGGTCTCGCCGTGGCCGTCGAGCATGTACACCGCCGGCACGTTCTCGGCCGTGACGTACTCGATGGCGCCGGTGATGCGGGCGTCGCCGCCGAAGTACTCGGTGAAGGTCCCGTAATACGCCTCGAGGTAGGAGCCGTAGTAGCTGTACATCTGGCTGTATTCCTCGGCGGAGATCTGGCCGTAGTTCTCGTTGTAGTAGTAGTACATGTCGCTGTACCTGACCACCTTGGTGCGTCTGTCGCTGCAGACCGCCACGGACCAGTTGTCGGCGTCGGTCGCGCCTATGCTGTCAAGGAACGAGGGGTCTCTGACGGGGTCGACGGTCTTGATCGTAATGTGCGAAGACTCCGCCTCGTAGCGGTCGATGAAGGTGCGGAGCTGCTCGTCCTCCTGGCCGCCCTCGCAGATGTAATAGAGGGTGACGTCCTGGGCGAGATCGCCGACGAACCGGCGGGTGGCCGCGGACAGGGTGTATATCTTGTTGCTGGTGGTGTCGAAGCGGGTGTAGGTCGCCGGCACGGAGGCGACGGCCAGGTTCAGTACGATGCAGGCTGCCAGGACCAGGAGGGTCACTATGACGGTATAGGTGCCGAGCTTCCCGGTCTTTGCGGCTGCCGCTTTGTTCTCGTAAGATACGTTCTTTGCCGACATGCGACTCACCTCCTCAGCTCCAGCGTCTCTTGTCCATCGACTGGACGGACAGGAAGACGAAGAAGACCGTCACCGTAAGGAAGTACACGAGCGCGGTCAGGTCGAACACGCCGTTCGAGAAGGTGACGAAGCGGTCGAAAACGGCAAGGTAGCCGACGATCTTGGGCAGCAGGCCCTCGAACAGCGTGCTGTCGACGATGTACACGACGGCCGTGGGGATGATGCACACGGCCGCCGATATCGCCGCGATGAGATAGTTTCTGGTCATAGCGAACACGATGGCCCCGAGGACGGCGCCGATCACGAGCAGCCCGATGAGGGAGCCGGACGCGGTCGAGGGCAGCAGGGACGCGAGCCCGCTCATAAGGTAGAGGGCCAGCGTGGCGCCGATGCCGAGGACCGCGGCTATGATCTGGCTGGACGTCAGCGACGACAGGAACATGCATATGGCTATCAGCGAGCAGCCGAGCAGGAAGAAGCCGAACAGGGCCGCGTAGGCCGCTCCCAGCGGCACCGAGCCGAAGATTTTGAGGATCAGCGGTACGATGCCCATGGCGGCGCAGGTCACGGCGTACACGGCGATCATGGCAAGGAATTTGCCGACGACCACGGCCGCGGTGCTAACCGGCAGCGAGAACAGCAGCTGGTCGGTCTTGGTGCGCCTGTCCTCCGCCATGGAGCGCATGGTGAGGACGGGTATTATGAGCATGAGCACTATGGTCTCGTTTCCGAGGACGTACTCGAACTGGGCCGAGTGGGAGATCAGGTTGATGGCCATCGTGAAGATGCCGCAGAACAGCAGCATCACGCCGATGAACACGTAGCCGGACATGTTTACGAAGTACGATTTGAATTCGCGTTTGAATACGGCTTCCATTACCTGTCGTCCTCCTCTCCGCCGCCTCCGAAGAGCGGCGTGTAGTCGTCGGAGTCATCTTCATCGTCCTTTTGTCTGTCGGACTTGCGGGCGTTCTTCTCCGGTCGAGCCCCGGACTTTTCCCCGGACGCCGGGGCGGGAGCCTCGTCCGGCTCTTCGTCCGCATCGAAGGAGCCGCCCTCCTCGTCGTAAATATCGCCGTCCCCGTCCAGATCGCTTCCGATGAGCGACAGGAAGATGTCCTCGAGCGAGCTCTCCCTCGTGTACATCTCTATTATGGGCAGGCGCTTCTCCGCGAAGGCGAAGAAGACGTCGTCCCTGGCGTCGCGGGAGCCGCTCTGTCTGAACACGGCCGTCGTGACGCCCCCGGAGGAGCCGATCTCGCGCAGCTCGATGCCGCCGACGGACTTGAGGATCTCCTCGACAGCCTTGCGGTCCGCGCGGACCTTAAGCGCCACGCCGTTGCCGGCGGAGGCGTCCCTCTCAAGGTCGGCCAGCGAGTCGTTCGCGACGAGCTTTCCCCTTGATATTATCAGAACGTGATCGCAGACCGCGCTTATCTCAGCCAGGATGTGGCTGGAGATTATGACGGTCTGGTTCTTTCCGAGATCGCGTATGAGCTGGCGGATCTCGATGATCTGCTTCGGGTCGAGGCCGACGGTGGGCTCGTCCAGAATGATCGTGTCCGGCTCCCCTATCAGAGCCTGGGCGATGCCCACGCGCTGGCGGTAGCCCTTGGACAGGTTCATTATGAGCCTCCCCGATACGTCAGTGATGCCGGTGAGCTTCATCACTTCCCTGATCTGCCTGCTCCGTTTCTCGAAGGGGACTCCCTTGGCCTCGGCGACGAAGGCCAGGTACTCGGCCGGAGTCATCTCCATGTAGAGCGGCGGCTGTTCGGGCAGGTAGCCGATATGCTTCTTGGCCTCGAGAGGCTCCTCGAAGATATCGTGCCCGTCGATGAGCACGGTCCCGGATGTCGCGGCCAGGCAGCCCGTTATGATGTTCATGGTCGTGGACTTGCCCGCTCCGTTGGGTCCCAGCAGCCCGTAGATCTTTCCGTTCCCTATGGTGAACGAAAGGTTCCTGACCGCCGTGTTGTTCCCGTACTTCTTGGTCAGATTCTTGACTTCGATCAAAACTCGTTCCTCCGTATTCAGAACATTTCGAAGGAGGGCACGCCCCCGGCAGCGCCGGAAAGGCGGTCCTATACCTAATAATTATAAGTTTATATTATCGATTTGTCAACAACTTGACGGGATTCTGAAAAAAGGATGATCAAGACAAAATGCGGAAAACCTTTCCGGAAAGGCCGGGCCGGCTTGACACGGCCGCCCGGAAGAGATATAATTATGTTGAATAGGTATGACGTGAGGAGGCCGAAGGTGAGGACGCTGTTTCCGGGACTCTTGGGAAACGAGAAGCTCAAGGCGGAGCTGTCCCCGCTCCTTGCCGCGGAAGGCTCGCCGTTCCACGCCCTCATAGTCGAGGGGCCGCAGGGCTCGGGGAAATACACCTTTGCCGTTCAGTTCGCCGCAGCTCTCTCCTGCGCGCGGCGCGGCGAGGCCGACGGACCTCTCCCCTGCTGCGAATGCGCGTCCTGCCGCAAGATCCTCCGCGGCATCAGTCCCGACGTGATAACCGTCGACTCCGCCGACAGGGCCACGCTGGGCGTCGACACGGTCAGGGATCTGCGGTCGGACGTCCACATCTATCCGAACGACCTCGACCTCAAGGTCTACATCATAAAAGGGGCCGACACCATGACGGCGCAGGCGCAGAACGCCTTCCTCCTGACGCTTGAGGAGCCGCCCGCCTACGCTGTGTTCATCCTTCTGTGCCGCAACAGCGGGGCCCTTCTTGAGACCGTAAGGAGCCGGGCACCCGTGCTCCGCATGCAGCCTCTCCCCCCCGACCTCACGGCCGAAGCCGTGATGAGGGCGGTCCCCGGCGCGGCCGGGATACGCAGCAGCGATCCGGCCCGTTTCGAGGCCGCCGTGATGTCGTCGGCGGGCTCGGCCGGCAGGGCCATAGAGCTTCTCAACAGCCGCGAGGGCCGGCAGGCCGAGGAGCTCAGGTCGGAAGTGGCGGAGTTCGTATCGCTGTGCGCGGTCCGCGGAGGCGGGGCGGAAGCCATGGGGGCTCTGGTCCGCGGCTGCGGAAACACGCGGGACGGCGCCGTACGCTTTCTCTCTTCCGCCGCCGACGCGGTCCGCGACCTTAGCGTGATCAAACGGGCCCAGGACGCGCCGCTTCTCTTCTACGCCGACCGCGGAAGGGCCGCGGAACTCTCGGACAGATTCCCGTCGGGAAGACTCGTCGCCTTATATGACGCGGTCTCGGACGCGGTCGACGCCGCCGGAAGAGGCATGAACATCAGGCTCACCCTTATGTCGCTCCTCTCCGACGCGCGCATAATATAGACAGCTTTTTTTGGAGCAGTTATGGACGAAAACGAGAATGTAAAGAATAACGCAGACGGCGCGACAGGCGGCAAAAACGCCTCGGGCGCAAACGCCGCAAATGCCGCAAACGGCTCCGGAGTTCCCGGAGGCAGCGCCGGCAGCGGCTCCGGAGGACAGGATCAGGGCGCCCGCAAGAAGCACGGCCGCAGGCACGGCCGCGGAGGCGAGCGCAACCGCACCCCCGCGGAGCAGACCGGCACCGACCGCAACGCGGACGGGAACGTACAGCCCGGGCGCGGCGGCGATAAGACCGTACGGCAGGATCACGGCGGAAAGAACGCCCAGCAGGGCCGCGGAGGAAAGAATGCCCAGGGCGACCGCGGCGGTCGGGATCAGCAGGGCGGCAGGCCCGGGCGCCAGGACCGCGGCGACAGGCAGGGCCAGACAGAAAAGCAGGGTCAGCCGAACAGGCAGGGCCAGGCGGATAAACAGGGCCAGGCCGACAGGCCGGGCGCTCCGGTCCAGTCCGGACAGCCCGGACAGCCCGGACAGCCCGGACAGGGCGGTCAGAAAAAGAAAAAGCGCCGCGGCCGCCGCGGCGGCGACTCCGCCGGCTCCGAGGTCCGCGAGCGGCCCGCCGGGGCTCAGGCACCGGCGCAGGACGCCGGGACCGCTCCGGCCGCCGATTTCGACGCGGCCGGGATCCAGGCCCGCGATCCGTACGGCATTACGGCCGACCCGTTCTTCGCGGATTCGGCCGAGGAGGAGCGCATCATCGACTCCATGCCGCCCGACCCCACTCTCGACGCGGTGTTCTCCGGCGAGACCCCCGCTCCGCCCGAGGAGCCCGCGGACGGCGTACCTGTCGTCGGCGTGCGCTTTCCTCAGGGGGGAAAGGTCTACTGGTTCGATCCGGCCGCGGTGACGTTCGCAGCCGGAGATCCGGTCATAGTCGAGACCGCCAGGGGAACCGAGCTCGGCTTCGTCTCGATTGCCAACCGCAAGGTGTCGGCGTCCGGCATCGTGCAGCCTCTGAAGCCGGTCATAAGGAAGGCCTCCGAGGCGGACATCGCCCACGACGCGGACAACCGCCGCAGGGCCGACGCCGCTATCAGGATCTGCCGCGCCAAGGTGGAGAAGCACGGGCTCGACATGAAGCTCGTCGGCGCGCAGTACACGTTCGACAACTCCAAGCTCATCTTTTATTTCACGGCCGCGCAGAGGGTCGACTTCAGGGAGCTCGTAAAGGACCTGGCCGCCGAGTTCCGCACACGCATCGAACTGCGGCAGATAGGCATCCGCGACGAGGCCAAGATGCTTGGCGGCTACGGCGTCTGCGGCCGCAGGCTGTGCTGCTCGTACTTCCTGCCGAACTTTGCCCAGGTCTCAGTGAGGATGGCCAAGGAGCAGGGGCTGTCGCTCAACTCCTCCAAGATCTCCGGCAACTGCGGCAGGCTCATGTGCTGCCTGCGCTTCGAGCAGAGCACCTACGAAAAGGAGCTCGCGGCTATGCCCGCCCCCGGGTCGGTCGTGAACACGCCCGACGGAAGGGGCACCGTTACCGAGACGAGGCCCGTCGGCGAGATGCTCAAGGTCAGGCTCGACGAAAAGACCGATCAGCCGCCTAAAGTCTATTCTCTTACCGACGTGACGGTGATCAGCCGCGCCGAGTTCCGGAACGAGGGGCCCGACGACGACGCCGACCTGCCGGAGCAGTGAGCCTGTCCGGCTCCCGGCGGCGCGCGCATGCCGGCCGGAACCGCGTAACTGCCATCCGGCGGGACTTCGGAACGGCTTCAGACCGATATTTGCGATTTTTTCGTGAAAACTATTGCAAATTGCGTTTTTTATGCTACAATAATACTGTAAGAAGTCCGGCCGCGGCCGGATGAATTGACCTGTATAAGGAGGGATGTAGATTGACTTACAAAATTTCCGATGATTGCATCTCCTGCGGAACCTGCAAGGACGAATGCCCCGTTGAAGCCATAACCGAGGGCGACGGCAAATACGAGATCGATCCCCAGAAGTGCATTGGCTGCGGGACCTGCGCGAGCGTGTGCCCGGTCGAAGCTCCGAAAGAAGATAAATAAGACCGTACGCCGACCGTAGTACCGTAACCCCGCCGGATCCGGCGCGGGTCACATTTCCTGCCAGGTCGGGATGCAAGGCGGTGCGCATAATCCGGGAACGGGTTTTTGCGCACCGCCCCTCTTTTTCCTCATCACCGCAACAAGACCGCCCCCGGCCGCCGTCACCGGCTGCCGGACATCCGGAGGTACAAAGTGGAAAACGACAGCCTTCTGCTGCCCGGCGAGCGCGCCGTCGCCGCCGGCGGCAGGGTCAGCATAATAACGGACGGAACCGGCCTCGCATGGGGCACCGACGCCTGGCTGCTTGCCGCCTTTGTAAGGCGCCGGCGCCGCATGTGCGAGCTCGGCAGCGGCTGCGGGGTGGTATCGCTGCTCTGCGCCGCCTACAAAAAGAGCTCCGACGTCACGGGCCTCGAGCTGCTGCCCGCGGCCGCGGACCGCTCGAACAGGAGCGCGGAACTCAGCGGACTGTCCGGCAGCGTCCGCTTCCTGTGCCGCGACATCCGCGACGTAAGATACACCGACCCCGACATCGGGGGCCGCTTCGGGGCGGTCTTCGCGAACCCCCCTTACATAGCCCACCCGGGCCGGGCGCCGGCCGACCCAGCCGCGGACGCGGCGCGCCACGAACTCAACGGCACGCTTGCGGATTTCTGCTCCGCCGCGGCGCGCCTGCTCGACCACCGCGGCAGCTTCTACTGCGTCTTCCGGCCCGACCGGCTGCCGGATCTTTTCTCGGCAATGCGCGCGGCGCGCATCGAGCCGAAGCGCCTGACGGAGGTATATCCGGACACGGTCTCGCCGCCGTCCCTGGTGCTGTGCGAAGGGGTCCTCGGCGCCGCCCCCGGCCTTCAGGTCTCCCCTCCCCTCTTCATCTTCCGCGACGGCCCGGACCCCGGACGTCGGGAGCACACCGCGCGCATGGAGCGCATATACGAGACCTGCTCCTTTACATAGAAAGGCCGGCGGAGATGACTCCGCCGGAACGGGAACCGAAACATGAATCTCATCCCCGCCGACAACAGACGTCTTCTGTCCTACGTCAGAAGGGCGGTCGACGACTACGGAATGATCGAAGACGGCGACAGGATAGCCGTCGGGGTCTCCGGCGGCAAGGACTCCCTCACGCTGCTGACAGCGCTGTGGGGCCTGCGCCGTTTCTATCCCCGCCCGTTCGACCTCATCGCCGTGTCGATAGACATGGGTATGCCGGGCTCGGACTACTCAGCCGTGGCGGAAATGTGCCGCGAGCTCGACGTGGAATACCGCGTGATAACGACAGAGATCTACGACGTCATCTTCAACGTTCGCCGCGAGAGCAACCCCTGCTCGCTCTGCGCCAAGATGCGCCGCGGGGCACTCAACTCGGCGGCCGCGGAGCTCGGCTGCAACAAGGTCGCGCTCGGCCATCACTTCGACGACGTCGTGGAGACCTTCATGCTGAACCTCTTCCACGAGGGACGGCTCGGGACCTTCTCGCCCGTCACCTACCTCTCGAGGACCGGCGTGACGGTCATCCGGCCCCTCATGTACATGCCCGAGAAGAACGTACGCTATTACGCCGCGAGGGCCGGGCTGCCCGTCGTGAGCTTCAGATGCCCCGCGGACGGCAACACCGAGCGCGAGGCCGTCAAGCAGCTTCTGGCCTCGCTGGAGCGCGAACACCGCGGGCTGCGGCAGAGGATCTTCGGGGCGATCTGCCGTTCGGGCCTCGACGGCTTCAAAGACCAAGGGCGATCCCCAGAGCCGTGAACGCCGCCACCAGCAGCAGATTCAGCGCGAACAGCGGCAGGCTCTTCCTCACCCACTTGTAATACTCGAAGCCGATCATGGACAGCGATATCAGCAGCACGGGCGAGGTCGGAAAGATCAGGTTGGTATATCCGTCGGCAAAGGTGTACAGCAGCACCAGCATGTTCTTCGACAGGCCGACGTTCGTGACGGCCAGTATGCCCATCACCAGGAAGGCCTTGGCGGTCGAGGACGAGATGAAGAACTCGAGCGCCAGGATTATAAGATAGAGCACCGCGGCCACGGCGTACGGCGACCTGTCCGCGGTCATCAGGTCGATGCGGCGCACGACGGTGGGCAGCACGCCGCCCTCGTCCAGCACGAATTTGACCGACGACGCCAGAGCAATGAACACCACGGTGGGAAGGGCGCCGAGGAAGCCGCGCCCGAAGCTGCGGAACACACCGGCGGCGTCGCCGGAGGCTGCCAGGCCGGCGGCGGTGCCGAAGATCAGGAAATACGCGAGGAGGACGACTACCGTATAGCTTCTCAGGGCTTCCAGCGACGACGAAACGATTATGAGCGCGAGCGCGGCCGTCAGAAAGACGGTGTAGATGACGCGCTTCTTTTTGTCTCCGGAGCCGGCTCCGGATGCCGCGGCGCCGGACGCGCGGAGCCTTTCGTCGGCGGCCAGCGTCAGCGAGGCCGCCGGATCTTTTTCTATCTTAGAGGCGTAAAGAAGTATGAACCCGAGCAGGAGCAGGTACATTGCCGCGAAGACGGCAAGCCTGAACCAGAACATGTCGAGCGGGTTCGCTCCGATGATATCGGACGCCAGCAGCACCGTGAACGGGTTCGTCACCGCGCTGGCGAAGCCGAAGCCGCAGGCGACCACGCTCACGAGAAAGCCGGTGAACGAATCGTAGCCTATGCCCACGCACAGCAGGGTCATAACCGGGAGCATCGTCAGCATCTCCTCGAAGAGGCCGAGGAAGGCCCCGAAGCACATGAAAAGGAACGACACGACCGCGAGCAGCAGCCTGCGCCTGGAGCCGAATCTGCCCGAGACGCTGCCGACGATGGCCGAGATGCCTCCCACGTCGTTCATCACCTGAAACACCGCGGATATGACAAGCAGGAAGAGCGTCAGCATGACGAGCGACAGTCCGTCCTGCGAGCCGAACACCAGCACGGGAGCCAGCAGCCCCCGCCACCAGGCGATGCCTCCGCGCCCCTCCTCGTAAGTGAACGTCGAATAGTCGGTGCTTCCGTCCTCGAGCCTGCCGAAGCTCCCGGAGGGGATGACGTAGGTCAGGACGACAGCCAGGACCAGCAGTATCAGAAGCAGGACCGTGACCCTTATAAAGGTCCCGGCCGAGATGCTGATGAGCGTCCCTTCCCTGTCTTTCTTCGTTTCAGCTTTCATTTTTCACCCTTCTGTAAAGATCGACGATCATTGCCCATCTTACGGTCTGATCCCGGTTCTCCTCCGGATAGAAGTAGTACAGATCATCGCCGCGGTAGAGCTCGAACTCCTCCCCGCACGAGAAGGCCAGCGCCTGCAGCTTCTCGGGCGGCACGGTGAAGCCCTCGCCCGAGTCCGGCTCGTAGGTGAAGGAGCCGCCGGCAAGCCTGCACAGGCCGGTCTGCTTCACGGTCTTCCCGTCCGGGCGGAGTATCTTCGCGGCGACGCGGGTCTGCAGGACAGTCGAGTCAAGCTCGCGTCGCTCGATCTCCCCTATAGCGGCGTAGCGGTCGGCCAGCGTAGTGCCGTCGTCGAACCTGTAGAAGCCGTCAAGTACGGACGTCTTTGCGCAGGCCGAGCAGCGCACCGTCATGCCCCTGCCCTTGAGCGAGTACAGGGCTCCGCAGTCGGGACACCTGTACAGCACGCGTTCGATGCCGCGGGCCAGGTCCTTGCGGCGGTACGGCTTCGACGGAAGGTCCGCGCCGACGGTGGCGATCCCCTCTGCGACGGCGCGGTCCGCCTCGGCGTCGCTCATGGCGGCAAGCTCGTCTGCCTTGATGACCCGTCTGACCTCGACGGTCACGTCGGAGCGGAAGAACCGCTCGCGCCACTTAGGCTTCGAGTAATACGCTCCGGATATGTGAACGAGGACCAGATCCCTGCCGAGCCTCCGGAAGAAGCCCCCCGTGCCCTCCGGGAAGGGATAGGTCGTGCCGTCTATCGACAGCCTGCCCTCGGGGAAGACTGTGACGGAATAGCCGCTCTTCAGCGTCCTCATTATGCCGGCCACCGTTCCGAGGTCCGGTGTGAACAGCTTCTTCGGGATGATGCCGCACCTGGGCGCTATGCGCCGCAGGAACGGGAGCCTCGTGTAGTACTCGTTGACGACTATCGCCGTGCGGCGCCTGAACGGCAGCCGGTCGATGTAATAAAAGTCGTAGAACGAGGGGTGGTTGGTCAGCAGGACGAATGGCTCCTCGGCCGAGGCAAGGTCGCCCGGCTCGAGCGTCAGCTTCTGCCGCCCGGAGCGGAGCAGGTGGGCAAGGCCGAACAGGGCCGTATGTACTATGGAGTCCGGCGTCCCGTCGTTGTTCCTGAAATAGATCTTTTCCATGAAGAACCAGATGAGGGCGAACAGCGCCGCCGCGCACAGGGCTATGACCAGGATCAGATAGCCGAGATGGATCCTGCTTGAGATGAACAGGCGGGCGGCGTTGCCCATGAGGATCGACGTGAGGATCGAGGGGATGACGCCCGTGGCGACCGTGGTTATGTACTTCCTGTAAGGAAGCTTCGAGAAGCTTCCGCGGTAGCATACTGCGCCGAACGGCACGATCGGCATGAAGAAGAGAAAGTACATAAGGAGCATCATGCTCCTGTCTGTGTTTATGGAGCCGGCCGACAGGCGCTCAAAGCTTTCCCGTTTCTTCTCGTAGGTCTCGGAGCTGAATCTGAAGGTCCGGACCAGGACGAAGACTATGGTGGCTCCGAGGCACACCCCGGCGTCGCAGAGCAGGACGGCCAGGGGCAGAGGGTAGCTGAGACCCGCGGAGATCTGGATGAATTCCGCGGATATGAAAATGACCACCATCTGGAGGGCCTCGACGACGGCCACCGATACTGCCCCGAAGGCGCCCTTCTCCCGCAGGAGCTCGCGCGCGGCGTCGAGATCGCCGGCAAGCTCGGCCCTGACCAGCGGCACGACCACGTTGCGCAGGAAGAAGACGAAGAATACGGCGATAAGTATGAGCGATATGACGATTATCGCCCGTCCTGCCTTTTTACTCATGAAAAACCTTTTCTGTGCCGGGCGGGCCAGGTAGTCCGCGAACTCCGCTCCCGGCGGATCAAGTCCGCGGCCTCCGCTCCCGGCGGATCCGTTGATGTGTTATATTATACTAAATCTTTACACAAAAATCAACTGATATTCACCTCCGATCAAAAAAACGCCCGCCGGCTGCGCCGGCGGGCGGACGTATTACGGGTCTCGGCTGCTCAGTTCCCCTGAGCCCCGGAGTATTCGGCGATCATGTTGAGCAGATCCCTTCCGTTTCTGAAGCGGAAGCCCTGCCAGCCGACCGAGAGGCCGAGCGACGGGAACACGGCGAGCTGCTGGCCGTACATGCCGCCCTTGCCGTAGGAATCGGCGGCTCCTGTGGGCTTCAGCTCGTAGCGGTTCTGAATGACGGTGTCGACCCACTCCTTCGAGATGAGCTGACGGCCCTCCCAGACGCCTCCTTTGCGGTAGAGCTCGCCGAGCTTGACCATGTCGACAACGGAGATGTAAAGACCGGTGGCGCCCATGGGATGCCCCTGCGGGCAGTGGCTCCAGGCCATCTCGGCATAGTTCATGGGGGCGAAGAGCTCCCTCCACATGAGGTCGTCTATGGGCTCGCCGACGGCCTTCTCAACGACGCGCGACATGAGATAGTAGGCGGCGTCGGTGTAGTTGTAGGTCTCGACGGGCTCGGACTCGAACGGATGTCTGAACAGAAAGTCGAGATAGTCGGTACCGAACGAACCGGGAGTGTAAACGTCGATGTCGAGGAAGCCCTCCGGCATGCCGAGCATGTGGAGCATCACGTCGTGGACGGTCAGCTTATGCCAGCGCTCGTCGATGCCGTCCGGGACCAGGTCCGCAAGGACGTCGGTCACGCGGTCGGTGGTCTTGAGCAGCCCGCGGTCGTAAGCCAGACCGGCGGCGGTGACGGTGAAGGCCTTTGCCACGGAGTAGATGTCGTGGCAGCGGTTGGAGCAGGTCATCTTTTCGGTGCCCCAGCGGTCGCTGATCATGGCCAGGCCGAAAAGCGGCCAGTTGCCCTGCCAGGCGGCTTTGCAAAGTTTGTCAAACAGTTCGCTCATAGTCAAACCTGCCTTTCGACGCCGGGATCAGTGTTTCCTGCGTATGAGCGCGCAGCCCGCAACGGCCACTGCCGCGACGCACGCTGCTGCTGCGGAGCCGCCGCAGCCCTTCTTTTCCGTCTTGCCGGCCTCGCCCGTGGTGACGGCGGCCGGG
>JAEEGL017342822.1_pt1 | contig 13775 bp, 9 predicted proteins | sample 9134231 | NCBI WGS metagenome assembly JAEEGL01 (sample SAMN16246548, study PRJNA631951) | gut metagenome | biome: gut microbiome; feature: rumen; material: fiber-attached | host: Bos | place: Iran: Karaj | collected 2018-10 | reverse complement strand
TGACTATAGGATACTTTTCTGACAAATAGCTCATCCGCATTTAGTAACTCGGAGAGATCACCATTGTTAAACTCATATGGTTTTCCCCTTATCCAGTCAATCTTTCGAATACTCTCCTCAGCTATTCTTTCTTTAAAATCTGAATTGTAGGCAAGTGTTGAAACAAAAGTCTCTTCAGCTTTATTAGTCCATCTGTAACGCCTAAGAATCTCTTGTTTGTGAGCAATCATATATCTGGCAAACTCATCGGTAATTGAAAACCACTGATTATCTTTTACATAGGTCACTCCGAAATCTTTCTTCGTCCTGTCTACACCCAATTTCTCTTGTAATCGTAAAAGTATATTCTGGATTTTTGTAAGCTTTCTATAGAAGCTTTTTCTTAAGCCGGGACCTTCATGTTCTCCCTCCCCGACCCATTTCCCGAAAGGAAAATAATACTTTATCTTATACATGAAATGGTCATCACCATCACCATCAAAATGATATTTGACAAACTCTTTATCCTGATTCTTTAAAAATACATGTATCTCGTCCTGGCTTTTTAATGGATAATCAGTTCCTGAAATAAGATGATAATAGCGATAACGGTAGCTCGCCGCAGCCTGTTCCAAAAGAATGAATTCACATTTTATGACACTGCTATGTCCCCGCAATATTTCTATTCTGGGGGTAAAAAAAAGGCGGGCATCCTTAACCCAGGTACGTATCTCATCCTGATCAACATGCTCAGTTTTTTTATCAATATGAAGATATATGTCATTTCTCTTATCATCAATGGCTTTTAGTAGATATTGCAGCGACTCAAAGTCGTTATGTGCCATTACCAGATATGCATGTTTATCTTCCACAACTACTTCCTCAAATAAGCTTCAATTCCGAAATCGCCTCTCTTCTGCGAATTTTTCGAAATGTGTTATAAAACCAAAAATAGAGTTTATCCTTTAAACTTCCTCTAAAATGAGAATAAATAAAATACGCATGCCGCCAGTACAGCATCGCTCTTTCAGGCGGATAGGCCTCTTTAATGCCGTCTTTATTTATTACTGTCTTAGACAATTCTTCAAGATAATAATCCTGACGTTCAGCTTTATCTGCCACATCAATCACATCATTTGCGTTATAGCCTAAGCAAGCATGAATCATAAGTTTTAAAAAAATCTGATAAAACTTATACTTATATTCACCTGAGAAACTACTCTCAAAAGGCTCCTGTATGCCCTTAAGCAAGGTGAGGCGCTCATCAAAAAGCGCAGAAAGCTCAGTAAATGACCTCATCGCAGAGCCACTTCTGACTCCGTAATAATATAGTCTGTCATCAAGGCAGATAATGCTTTTGGATACAAGGGCATAGCAGATATTAAACTCAAGATCCTCGCCCATGTGACAGTTTTCATCAAACTTAAGATTATTATCCCGAATCAAATCAGCCACATACAATTTGTCCCAGATCTCATAGCCAACATAATACTCAATCAAAACATCCCGAAGAAATATAAACTTCCGCTCTTGAGTCGAAAGATCCATATATCCTTTTGTAAAGTTGCTTCCATCAAGTATGTTCCCAGCCTCATCGACTCTGTGGTACTGGAAATTAACCCAATCAGCATTTGAAGTCTCGATTGAAGTCACAAGCTTTTCAACAGTTTCCTTTGCAATATAATCATCTGCATCGACAAACTGGATATAATCTCCATTTGCATTCTCAAGAGCGTAGTTTCTAGCGGCAGAGACACCCTTATTCTGTTGTTGATACCCCTGAATCCTCGGGTCTATTTTCATGAGTGCAGCGATTTTATCCCAAGTACCATCACTTGAGCCATCATCGACAATAATTATTTCGATATTTCTATATGTTTGCTCAATAATTGCTTCAAGGCACTTTTCAATGTACTTTTCAACGTTAAAAGCTGGTACTATTAAGGATACCAACTTCTCTCCTTTATTAACCGACATAGCCAATTATCCTTTTATTATCTGATACAAAGCCCTAAAGAAGTAAAACACTTCAAAATATCCTGTTCTAAGACAAGCAAAACGCAATACACTAATTTTCTTTGCTTTCCTTACCTCACAAAGTGTTTGTCTAAACTCCTTGCAACACAGTTCTTTATGTATCATCCACTTGACTTTCCTGGCATTTTCAGTTTTTTTTAAAGCTTCATACATTGCTGTCAGTCTGATTACCCAATTGAATATATATATACCTTTAATAACCATGACATTATCATATGTGGCATCAAGCTGATTTTTCTGCCAATTTATAAAACGCCTATAGATCGTCTTTGTATCCTCAAGATCCCCCTCATGATAGGAAACAGAAAGACTATCTCCACTTCTTTTCACATAGTGATAAAGCGCCCGATTTATCATTCCGATATTTCCAACGCATTTGTCAAGATAATCAAGATTAAACTTAAGATCCTCCCCAACCTTGATCTTTTCATCAAACTTGATTTCATTATCTTTTATCTTATTGAGATCATAGCACTTATTGGTGACAAAATTAAAAAGTTTCAGAAAGGCAAGCATTGCTGCATTGCTTCTTGGCATTAGATAGTTTTCTCCCTCAACATATCCAAGTCCCACTTCAAGAACGATTTTTTGGTCGTTTACTCTCTTGTTAAACTCATTATCAAAGGACATCCCACATAACAAAAAAGAAACTGCTTTGTCCTTCCATTTCTCCCAAGCATTTAAATAGCTTGCTATTAAATCAGGTTCAGGATAGTCGTCAGAATCCCAAAAAACAATATAGTCTCCTGTGGCCTCAGCGATTCCATGATTTCTCGCTTTAGAAGGTCCCCCATTGTTCTGACGTATAACCCTGATTCTGGAATCCTTATCAACATATTTACTACAAACATTAAAAGTATCATCGTGTGATCCATCATCAACCACGATAACCTCGATATTTTTATATGTCTGAGACATTACTGCATTCAGACATTTCTTTATTGAGTTTTCAGCATTGTAAGCCGGTATAACTACCGATACCAAGCATTCAGTCTTCATAGTTAATACTTCACATATTTCCATATTTGTAATGCAAACTTCTTTTTTGTTCCCAAAACAGAAGGCACACCATATTTTATCAAATACTGACTATACTCTTCAGAAATCTCTTTTTTCTTATTCGCATCAGCAGTGCATCTATAAGCATACTTTAACTGTTCCAATAGTGAAACAACACTATGATCTACAAGTTCTTTTTCATTTAACTGATAAAAAAACTCGATCCTATCTTCAAGAGCCTGAACATAAAAACCGTACCGATTTACAATATCGCCATCCATAATACTACCATCACGCTGTCGATACTTGTAAAATAATTCAGGAGTATAACTCACGATACCCGCCTTGTATAAAAGCTTATACGTGAGAGCCTCATCCTCGTGGAGAACGCCTTTAGTAAAGCGGATACCATCCCATAAATGTTTTTTATAAAGCTTGTTCCATGCTACTGTACAGATATTATTTGTTCTCATCATCTGCACAACCGCCTCTCTTCCTCCCCACATTCCTGGAGTAGAGCTTGTAAAACGTACCTCTCTTTTTACAGTTCCATAAGTATCATACCACACATTAGCGAATCCACACGCAACAACATCCGAATTATCGTCAATCAGTTTCTCAAGCATTACCTCTAACGCATTAGTCTGAATATGATCATCACTGTCACAAAAAAAGATATAATCACCTGTTGCAGCTTCAAGTCCGGTATTTCTGGCCGCTGATAACCCCTGATTTGCCTGACTTATAATCTCTATGCGGTCATCCGCTTCAGCAAATTTGTTACAAATTTCCAATGAATTATCTGTTGAACCATCATTTATCAATAGTATCTCTATATCAGAATATGACTGCTTGATTAATGATTCCAGACATTCTTTAAGATAATCAGCCACATTATAGATAGGAACTATAACAGATATCTTCCCCCTTTTTTTCCGGCCTGCTAAAATCGTGTAGAATCGATTATAATAGCTTGATAAATCATATTCTTTTATATCCCTAGCCCTGGAATAAGCACGAAGCGATAACTGATTTCTCATTTCCTTGTCATAAGCAAGCTTTTTGATGGCACTAGTAAGATTATCAACAAAAGCATGATTTTTATCTACTATCAAAGCCGAATCCCCTACCACCTCCGGAATGGCGCCTGAATTGGTTGTTATAAGCGGCTTGCCCATAGCTAAACTCTCAAGCGCTACAAGTCCAAAAGGTTCTTCATCAGCAGTTGGCATAGCAACAACATCCGACTTCGCATACCAGGATACAATCTCCGATTGAGGTACCTTATCATATAAATGCATCTGTTTATTAGCCTTAGCCAGCTTTTTAATACTCTGCTCATAGCTAATATCAGTGCCCGAAAACCCCACTATATTAAGCTCGAATTTCTCTTTCTCGTCATCACTGAGGTTCCCTATAAAACATGAAAAAGCATTAGCCAGCTCTTTAACACCCTTACCAGGAATAATCCTTCCAGCATACAAAAATGTAATCTTTTCATTGTTCGGCTTGGGAATTCTTTTATACTTTGTCAGATCTACCCCGTTGTATAGAATATGAACAACTGCAGTTTTTTCATACTTAAGCAATTGATTTTTAATGTACTCACTGATTGCGATGAATTGCACACCGTTTTTCACAAGATGCCTGATGTATTCCGGGCTTCTATATATATCTACATCATTGTGCATATGGAAATATACAGGAAACCCGTACTTCCCTTGACAATAATCCGCTATTTTCACAGCAGTAGACATAATATTCTGAACAACCACAGCATAATAGGGCTCATCAAGTCCGCTCAATCTCTGTACAAATGTCTCCAGGATAATTTTATCCAAAGGTCTCTGTGAGCTTGTTGTTCCTTTTGTTCTGTAGTATTTATCAGTTATTCTGGTTACTATATGAGAAATATATTTTTCTCCTACAGGAATTATCTGGGTATGCGAATACTTTTTTACCTGATCTTTATCCTCGCATGTAAAAAGATCTATCTCAAAGCGATTATTCAGTTCGTTATCATCAATTAGTCTTGTTATCAGTTCTTCCACGGCACCACCCTTTGAAGCCGGAACCGGAAGAATACAAGGAGTTATGATCGCTATACGTTTCATGTCAGGCCTTTAACAATCTTATCCTTTAAAAAAGACTACTTTCGTAGTCTTTTTTGTCATTTACCATTTTGCCTAAGTAAACCGATTTGAATTATCTTTTTCTGAGATAAAGAATAACAACTAAGACAGCAATTCCGGCTGCAAATACTGCTACTATTCTTCCTAGCCACACTACTACCTGACTTACCTCTCCGGACTGCTGTCCATTTGTTATCTCTCCTGAAACTTCTACGCTGTAACTTCCAAGATCCTTAGTCACTATCTCGCCTGCAGCATTTGTATATGAGAGGGTGATTCCAACTGACTGCTCACCAATCTCTGTAAAAGTGATATGATAATCCTTCATATAATTCTTTTCAGAATAAGCAGTTCCAAGTTTAATCTGCTGACTGTCATAAGTTACATTCCCGTTAATATTCAGTACAGCATCAGATATGTTTTCCTTACTAACATTGGAATAGCTTATGCTCAAGAGAGAATTTGCATTTACTATGGCTTTAGAACCAAGTCCTACAGACTGAACAATAAGGCCTTCGCCCGAAGCAGCCGGAAATACCATAGTTGCGTTGTTAGTCATAGCTGCACCCTTGCTTTCATAATCAAATCTGCAAGTGAGATCGACATAATCACCTTCGAACTTTGAGTTAACTGTTACCGGAATTGTTACTGTTTTGGTTCCACCGGCTGCAATTGTACCTACATACACCTGATTGTCAGTCCCATAAGCAGGAAAAATCATTCCGGAATTGCTGGAGACTGTCATCAAAACTCCTACCGCATTGGCAGTACTACTGGCATTTCGTAAGTCAATAAGAATTTCAGCATTCTGTCCCGCTTCAATAGATCCTGACTCCACGGAATAACTCTGTATTTCTACTACTGCTGCTATCGAATCAGAAGCTGAAACTTCCTGATTCTCTTCAGCCGCTGTTTCTGTTGTTGAAGACTGCTCGGTTGTCCCTTCATCTGCAACAGCTTCACCTGCGGTTAATTCCTGAGTTCCCTCTGTTGCTGATGCTACTAAGCTATAATTTACGAAAAGCATATAAACGGCAAGCAGGCAACCGGCAACTGTCTTAAGTATTGTGCTTTTTTTCTGCATTGTCTATTACCTCTTATCCTTCTTATCTTCTTTTTTCTTAGTCATCTTCTTGAGATATTTCTCATTCTGGAAGTAGTCATAATCCTCATGATATGATGTATACTGATTCATATCAGTTTTGTTAATTATGGTTCCGATTAGGTTTGCCTTAACTTCTGTCAACGAATTAGCAGAATCAACAAGCCCTTTTTTGGATGTTCCTCCAATAGAAGAAACAAGAATAACTGCGTCTACACTAACAGCAATAACCTTTGCATCCATTGCAGCATTAACAGCTGGCATATCAAAAATAATATAATCATAGTTCTCTGAGAGTTCTTCCTTTGCCTCAGTCATTTTTGCTGAGCAAAGTAATCTAACCGGATTATCGATAAGCTCCCCACATGGAATATATGAAAGATTATCAGTAGTTGTCTCACAGATTACCTTATTAAGCTGCGTCTTACCCATAAGAAAATCCGAAAGCCCACAGGATGCATTCTCGTTGAGTCTCTTATAGCGGTTTTTCTTTCTCATATCGCCATCGACAAGAACTGTCTTATAGCCGGATGTAGCAAGTGATGCTGCAAGGTTAATAGCAACAGTAGTTGCTCCATCTCCCGGCTCACATCCACAGATAACAAAACTGCGGTATCCATTCTGCTTTCTCAATATATGAAGATTCATGACAGCCTGATCAAAGGAATCATTCAACACATAATTGTCATTTATATATATTTCAAGCTTTTCCATGTCAGCCCCCTTAGTCCTTGTAATCCGGAATTATTCCAATAATGGGAAGTTCGTTCCTGATAGTTGCCTCTCGCACCGTGCGAACTTTCCTATCAAAAATCTCGCAAGCAATAACAAGTACTATTGAAGCGAAAAATCCAATAAGCATATACAGCAACCTGGTTTTCCAAGCTTCTTTCCTTGCATTAACAGAACGATATGCATCATGCGCATTGTCCAGCGTTTTAACTGCATCAGTCTTAAGGATGTTTGACATTTCAATCGTATATGACTCCGCCATGGCATCTGCCATTTCCATCGAAAGTTCCGGATCAGGAGATGACGCTCCAAAAGTCATAATTGTAGCTGAATTATACAAAAAATTAGTTGAAGTAGAAACTGTCTTCTTGGCTGAAGAACTAACCCATACAGCGTTCTGTAAATACGAAGCATCAACATCACTTCTTCCCATTAATAGCGCTGCTCTCTGACTCACTTTATATGATTTAGCCACATCAAGATACGCATTCATAGCAGTTACAGCGTTAGTTGCATCCGTATATGAATTATCAGCAGCAGCATAAACAGTCGCTGTTGCGGTGTACTGATCAACTCCCACATCAAGTGTTAAGGCCCACCCCACAACAAATGAAAGCACTGCAATAAGTGCAATGAATTTCCATCTTTTAAAAATCGCCATGACACATCTAATCACGTCAATCTCTAATACATTCTTATACATACAAAACCCTTCCTTAGTGATAAAACTAATAAAATAAGTAAAACACGCTTCTAAAACGAAATTCGACTGATTATATCATTGGTTAGAAAAAAAGTACACATAAAATTTAGAAATAATTAAGGAAAATATTATTTTATTTTTTGTACACTTTTACAAACACACATAAAAAGCAGATAAGTAATAGGTACATCGCCAGGCTGCATAGCAACTAGTTCTTTATGGATTTCAAAATAGGGTCACCTTCCATTTCCTTATAAAACTAATCTGAAGCGTAAAAAGTTTACTTTCATGTGCAGTTTTCATAATTTTTAGCGAATAATTATATATTATTTAGAATAATTCACTAAGATATTATTACTTTTTGCTTTTTTATATTCGATAATTAATTTGTGTAGTTTTCTGATTTATTCTATACTAACTCAACGCCACTTATACCATGGAGGGCATAATTGTATGAAAAACACATTGACCAAACTCCTGCCAAGAATAATCCCCATTGTTGCTCTAATAATGTTACTTACTGCATGTTTTTTGGCCAAACCACATGCGCCCCACAAGCCAACCACAGATATTCCTGATGATGACGTTCCGTTAGCCTGTCTTGTTGATGCATATTATTATGTAGCTCATCCTGATGTTTCGCTTGATGACCTCTCAAGTCTTACAGAAGATATGTTTGACTTTGTAGGAGAAGGCTCCGTTTTTTTCGAGCACGATATATATGATGATATAGATGCAGTTAATGAAGCCATAAACTCTTCTCCTGATATCAACGGTTTAGTTGGTGATGGTCAGACTATTGAATGGAGATATATCGTCCAAAACGAAGATACAATAATAGTTGCTGGTTCTTATGCAGACATTGATATCGAAGAAGAAGCATCAGAAAATGATCCTATCGAAGTAGAGTATTATCTATACAATCCCAGGTTTTTTAAAGCTACTATCACTAGCGTCTCTCCTGCAATAGCACAGTATATTGGAGATGGATTATATTATTACACAGATGACTTGCATGATGATCCGGATACAGTATGGTCACAGGTTGCGGAAGAACCTGAATATACTGCTCCCAGCGGAAAATATATTGAATGGGGAAGCGCATTCTTATATCGTGGGAAATATGTCGTAATCGGAAGATATGTTGAAGGCGAAAAGCCAAATCTCCCAGGTCTTATCGCAGAAAACGCTGATTGGAATTCTATTGAAGACACAGCATCTATAATCGAGGAATCTACCATTCTATCAGATGAAGTTGTTGATGATGGGAATGTTTTTGAAGATTTCGAAACATCTGTTCAATCAGATGAAGTTGTTGATGACGGGATTATTTTTGAAGATTTAGAGACAAGTGATTCTCATTCTCCAACATGGCATGCCGTGGGTGATGGTGTAACTGATGATACAGCCGCCTTGAATGAAGCATTAACTCAAGCAGCTGGAGGGAGCCTACATATTCCTGCTGGAACCTATCTCGTAACTGAAACATTGCAAATCCCCGCCAATACAACTATTACAGGCGATGGTGACTCAACAATTATTATTGCATGCGATGGTTTTGCTATTGGAGACGATCTCCTCAGGCTAAATTATAGTGATGGTGTAAGCATCTCTAATATCACTATCAGTGGCAATGAATCCATCAACACCAGGGCGCGCGGTTATTCCGATCAGGACGGAATCCACTTACTTGACATTTGGAATTCCAGCAATATAAGCATCACGAATTGTCGTTTTATCGATAACGTGTACTGTGCTGTTAGAATTGTTGGCAATTCAAGCAATTTCGCATTCTCAGGTTGTAAATTCATAAATGTTGATTGTGGTGTGATTTGCCTCGGTTCAGGAAACGTTTCTAATTTGTCGGTAGAGCATTGCCTTTTCGACGGCCATAAAAACTCTGAATCTATAAGTCTTTTTGGATCAGGACATTATTCCGATATTTTTATAAATGATAATACAATCAAGAATAAACTAAAAGGTCACGCGATATATGGTGCCAAAGGTCCAATAACTAATATTCAGATTACGAATAATAAATTGTTTGATGATTGCGTTGGTATTAATCTTAAAAATGCTTCACCTGTAATAATTGATAACAATGAATTAAACTTTGGCAACACAATTGGAGAGAACAATGGAAAAGGAATAAGTCTTATAGATTGTACCAATGTAACTATAACCAATAACACAATCACCAAGACATGTCAGCAGGGTTTATACTTAAATGGCTGCTCTGACACAGTAATACATGATAATACGATTTCTGATTGTGGCTATGTAAACAATAATTTTCATTCCGTTGATATTCGCGGAACATGTATCAACCTTTCTATTTATAGCAATACAATAAGCAGATCTGATAACACTTTGTCTCCATATTCATTTGTAGCCCACTGTAACGGAAATGTAGAACTAAACAATAATCGTTTCGAAAATAGTAAAATCCTGCTCGAAAAAGATAGTTCTAATGTGAATGTATTTGGTAACAATACAACAATAAACAATTTAGGTGTAGGAAATAAAACGCAATAATGTATAATAAGCCCCCTATTTCAGCTAAGGTCAAACCCAAGGCCTCTTGCAGAAATAGGGGGCTGTTCTGACTAATAATGCACGTCGATCATATCAGTCTCTCTAAACCAAAACGTTAGAGCATAATAAAGCATCAAAAACGCATACATATTTGCAGTACTCAAAGTAATCATCAAGTATGTTGGAAAAAGTAATAAAATAATCTTTCCAGATAGGTAATTCTTTATTTTCAATCGGCTTTTTAAAAGTAAAATAATCCAACTAGCAAAAAAGAAAGCAAAGCCCAAAAATCCTATTATTCCTTCTGATACAAGAACTTCAACAATCCCCACATCAAAAGTCTTATAGTAGAACCAGTATCCATTCCACTTATACATTACTTCACCACGATTATGAGCTCCTGATCCCTGTCCAAATAAAGGATTTATTGCCATAGCATGTTGTATTCCTGTAAACTGACTCATTCGCGATAAAGCACCAGTAGAATCATTACCACCATATCCATCAATCCCCTCTGGCGCACCCTTATCTAAATCGAAATCAAATCCAATCTCATTTAATAGAGATAATCCTGTAGTTGAATAATAATATCTTAGATATTTATTCCCATTGCTTAAAACAATTAAGATAGCAAGAATGCTCGCTCCAACAACTAATGCATTCTTAATAAATTCTAAATTGTTTTTCCTCTTGTCAACCAGAACCATCAGCGCATACATTGCCGTTATAAACAAAAAGAAAAAAATATCCGAACGTGCACCAGAATGAATTATAGCTAGAATATCTAGCACCATAATTGCTATAAACCTTTTTTGTTTAGTTTGCTCATAAATGTATAAGGCCAATGGGTATATGAGAATACACATATTGCCAAATGTCCCAGGAAGCCCCATAGTTGTTGTCGCTCGTAATAATCCTAACCTAACATAGTGCTCATTCAAAGTATATCTCGAGATTGTATAGAGCGCATCAAAAGGCCTTATATACGTCATGCTCTCAAAGATTCCGACCGCAAATAGTGCCGTAGCTACATAAACAATTATTTTTATGAGCTTTAGCACTTCCTCTTTAGTCGGATATAAAACATATAGAGAAATCAAAAAAAATAACTGCTCAAAAGCTATCAAAAGAATTGTTTTTGTAGCTTGACCATACTTACCAACATAATAAAGATTAGAAACGATTCTCAAAAAAAAGTATCCAAACAAACATCGGATTTCTATCGGAACAGTTCTTAAATTAATGTTTTTTAAAGAGACTTTACGCCTTCTATTAATATACGCATAAAGATATAGAAATAAGAAAATAATTCTAGCCACTGAAATCAACGGAAGTGAATCATTTATTTCAAATCCATAGTAATCCGGTAGAAAAAGCACACAAGGAATCGCTGAATATAAAAATTTCTTTTTAATGAAGCAGTATACGTTTATTAAAACAATTACCGCCGAAAATAGTATTAAAAACATTCATTACCTTTCACAAATCACTCAACAATCATCATATAAAATAATACGCATTTCATTACAGTCTTGATAATTACATCACATTATTTCCCAAGCTTGGTCTTTAATATCTCTCTTTTTGTCTCTCTCAACCAAATTCGCAACATTCTCTTTCTTATACCAGTCTTTATTAAAGCTTTTTTAAATCCGCCATTCTTATATTCTCTTACAAACGTTCTGTAATCATCACTAGCAAGTGTACACTCATGAAGATGTGGATTCCCTTTGACAGCTTCGTCTACTAATCGCTCTTCAAATATGAATCGATCGTTTATCTTATTCCAGTATTCCTGACCATGTTCAGTGTTTAAAAGCACTACCGATATTTTCCCATTCATATCTGTATTTAGTGTACTACGATCTAGTCCCCAAAAATCTCCAACAGTAATGTCACTAACTCTTTGTGGATTAGCATATTTACAATTATAACAATTATCTCTGTTTATTATCCCTTCATCATAGGCCTGAAAATAATAGTCTCTTCTATGCCATTTTCTGTACAATGGTCTATCATGATCATACAAGCATAAATAGTAATCATCCTTCCCTCTAAATGTAGCACGCGTTGTATTATCGTATTTAAGCTCATGCACGTAATCTTTATAATATTTGATTGGTGGAGTTCCATGACAGACAATGTCAACAGTTATTAGTTTTGAATACTTCTTTCCAAGAAAACGGTTCAACCCACTAATCTGACAAGGAGTACCTACATATAAGACATACTCATTATTCGCTAAATACTCTTTCACTTTTCTATAAGAAAAGCCCACATTACTCTGAACATACTTTGAACCGGAGGCTTTTTTTACATCCTCATCGGATAATAGTTCTCTAATACATAGATTATTGTTGTTATCAAATGTACTTCCAAAAATATGCACTCCATTTGATAATGAATGCTTATAAAAAGCTGTAGCCACGCCTCCTGACGCACAGTTTATTCTTTCTTCGGACTTCCATTGGACTGCATAGCATTTGAGCGGATAGTTAGCTTCAATGTCATTATTTGCAGGGCAATTCTTACTACATAAATTGCAATGTATGCACCTATCTGTATCTATTATAGGAATGGTTTTTCCATTTGCATCAATCGATGTTGATATAGCATTTTTAGGGCAAATATTCATGCACATGAAACATCCAGTACATTTCTCGTTTTCACATATCATTTGCATCTTATACCCCACTATTTTTCCTTTTTTACTTTTGCTACAATTTTCCTAACAACCTTAATACTGTCTTTTCCCTCAATAAGAATTAGCTGCACTATATAACCAATAATTCCAGCAACGCAAACCGAAACTATAAAGCTCATCCACCCATTAATAACAAAAAGCCCCTTGATAAGCTTCATAAGTCCAATTTGAATAGGTATTGTTAACCATGTCTTTCCACATACAATTAAGAAATCCAAAACTTTAAAATTCAAAATCTTTGCACAATAAAATGAATTAAAGAATATATACCTTATAATCATAATTATAGAGCTTGAGATCACAATAGAATACACGCCTAACCCTGTAAATCTCAGCAAGGTAAACACAACTGCCAGATTCAGGAGTCCGCATCCAAGACTAACTAAAACAGGCATTTTCATTTTATTAACAACCACACTAGTTTGAGCCATAGTTGTAGTAGTTGAATTAAAATAACACTGAATAACGGTAATTGTTGAGAGAATACAAATCACACGTATTTCCTCTGGCCTATAGCTTTTCTGCCATAGTGTATAAAAACTATTGGAAAACACTATAAAACCAGACACCGGAACAAACATAATAAGTCCCATCGTTTTTATAGAATCGCATATACTTGCCTTCAATTCAGCAGTTTTGTTTTTAGCCCACAAGCTAATAAACACTGGAGTAAATATCGGCCCTAATGTTGCAACAGCACTGGTAAAAGAATTCGGAAAGGTACGCGCCACTGATAATAGGCTCATTTCGTAAGCTCCTAAGAACTTATTTGCAACAACCAAATCCAACCCTCTCATCAAAATAGAACTAAGATTAGTAATAGCAAGCCAGACACCTGCGCTGGCTAATATC
>JAEEGL015575198.1_pt1 | contig 13775 bp, 3 predicted proteins | sample 9134231 | NCBI WGS metagenome assembly JAEEGL01 (sample SAMN16246548, study PRJNA631951) | gut metagenome | biome: gut microbiome; feature: rumen; material: fiber-attached | host: Bos | place: Iran: Karaj | collected 2018-10 | reverse complement strand
TAGGAGACTTTTCAACTTCATTGATGTTGTCAGCTCTGCTGTTCAACCTATATGCAACGCTGACCTCCGCATTATTCATATACTTATGGTTAAAAACACGCTTAAACTTCAGATATCTTGTAATATCTTCCTTGCCATCATACTTGGAGCCCTCTATGCGACACGTTATCAAGTTTTCATCTTTTTCATCCTGACTAAGGGTTATCCTGGCAAACTGATTGTTTTCCCTGTTAACCCAATAAAGTGTTCTAATGCTTGTAAGAAACAGTAATATCTGTCCATCAAGTTCATCCAGTTTATCAAATACATCATCTCCTGGAACTGCTTCTAATTTGCCATCACGTCCATACTTAAAAAACGGAATAACTATTTTGGTCAAGTGATCTTCATTCTTAAACGGATAAAAGGCTCTTCCATCTCCAATTTTACACTTGATATTTTCCTTTTCCGCCTTATAATTCCAAGATTCGCCATTCTCTACTGGAAGCAAATACCGTGTAATCTTGAATGCTTCATCATCAGAATAAATCTCTGGCTGGTAAGTGTATTTGAACACAGACTTAAAGCCCATGCCAAATCTTCCGATTGTCTGAGCATCATCCCTGTCCTTGGTTCCCATCAGCATCGATGAAACACCTCTTACATCAGCTTCATCAAATGGCTCTCCATTGTGGTAAAAGACAAGCTTGTCGTCATAGTATTCTATGACGACTTTACTTGCTTTTTCATCTTCTGCATTCTGCAAAAGCTCATAGACAAAGTGATTGCTATCTGAATAATGACCGGCTAATAGAGCCTCATATTTCTGAGGATCCTCGGTCATATCAAACCAACCATGCTTGTTTTTATCGTATATGGCCTTATAGTCTATCTTACCCACAATAAGCACCTCGTCATTATTCTACGTGCAGTACTCCTTTAACTAGTGGCTGTGTATGAATATCTGCTTTTTGAATGGTCTCTTCTAAAACTTTCTTTTGCTCTTCATACTTTTTACGGAGATTATCTAACTGGCCTGTACGCATCCTGAGAATTCTTTCATCGGTAGCGTTTGCAATCTGCCCTTTAATAATGATTTCTCTCTTAGTAGCTGTCTGACGCTGTTGTTCAACTCTGTAATCACATTCTTCTTTGACCGAGTTTACATATTCCCCTTTAGCCTGCTGCCAGCTTTCATAATGGAGCTTATCCATCTCATCCCACTTTGTATCATATTCAGAGCTGTCTATCTCATAATCCTCAGCGTACTGCATGAAGTTAAGCACATTTTCCTGCACTGCCTTATTATCACTTACTGCCATAAGCTTAATATCAGGCTTAAGGCCAACATACTTCCATGCATATATGACAAACTCATAATCACCTGCCGGAATAGTATCATCATTTACGCTTATACCAATATTGCAGGGAAGGACACTGCTCTCATGATTTGCTGCCATGAGCACCAATGGATGTATCTGCGTAAGGAATGTGGCATCTCTGTTATCCTTAGCTGTAGCTGCGTCATAAGTAACCTTGAGCTGTGCATTATTGGATTTAAGATATGCTTTCCATAGCTTTCTGGCATTGTTATTGTTAACTGGTACTGCAGTCTTCATTGAATCCATAAGGAGCTGCTTCTTCTCACCGGAAATCCTCATTGTCTTTAATTCATTATTCTTGTTTCCTCTGATGTATTCGCCGTCTCCAAGAACGTCAACAAGGTAAGTATCAACGAGATTGCTTATACTTTCAGGATTAATCCATTGACTTTCAGCATCCTGAACATCTTTGTTCTGAATATACTTAGAAAGATCAAAGCCATAAAGTGCCTTTTGTTCCTGCTCTAGTCGATTTAATTCCTGAACTTTCATGACTTCATTATCTGCCATTTTCTCAATCTTCATTTGACGTTCTTCATCAGTCAGCCCCGGATCAAGCATGATTTTGAAAATCTGTTCACTGATATCTCCAAGAATCTCAGAACAGTCACCAATACTAGCCTCAAAGACACCAATCTTAGACAGACATCTGTCATGAATAACCGCATCTATTGTGCCATCAGTAATCATGTTGTAAATTCTTACAGCTTCACTCTTCTGACCGCGACGATCAATACGTCCGATTCTCTGCTCAATCCTCATAGGATTCCATGGGAGATCATAATTTATCATCGTATCACAGAACTGATAGTCAAGACCTTCACATCCAACCTCAGAGAACAGGAGCACATCAACAGCTTCATCCTCTTCCCTATCCATGAGGAATCTTTCACGAATTTTAAATCGTTCCTCATCTGGAACAGATCCATCGACCTGAGCAACACGATATCCTTTTTTCTTAAGATGCTCACGAACATATCTAAGTGTATGGCGGAATGAACTAAAGAGAATAACTCTGTTGTTCTCCTCAGTCTGCTTCTGGTCTATAACCTCATATAGTTTTTCAAGTTTAGGATCTTCCTCAGGAAGCGCCTTTGTTAATTCCGCAAGCTCATCAGCAAGCTCAAAGATAGAATTCTCCAGATCAGAATTCAAATCTATATCCATCTCGTAAAGCTCACCATCTTCCTGGATCTGACTGAGTTTTTTGTGAACAATATCATTGACAAATGGCGCCAGTCCATAGATGCAGCTGGCTGCCTGTCTCATAATTGTGCACATCATGAACCGAACAGAGCGACTTCCGTGCATCTTAGTTAATGCATTCTGCTCAAATTCCATCAGTGCATCATATAAATCCTGCTGTTGTGAAGTGAAAGAGGCCTTTACTGTCTGAGTATGTCTTACACAGAAATCCTCAATATCACGTCTTCTAGTTCTGGTAATAAGGCTATTGAATGAATGCAGGCTCTCAATAAGCCCTATGGCTTCAATCTTCTCTTCCCTCGAAATCTCTCCCTTATCAACCAACTCAAAGACTTTAGCAAAATTGGGATTATGCTGTATAACATTCCTCCCCCAGGTCGTTTCCAGAATATGTGATATTTCTTCCTTTGCCTGATCCTGCCAACCATCTTCCTGATTTCTAACCACACGAAGAAGAGCGTTTATATAAGCGTTTGGCTCAGACATAGTACCAAATGTATCTACATCCAGCACTACATCAGGTCTTAACAGATTAAGTAGTGTGTACAAATCTTTATTACTGTTCTGAAGCGGCGTAGCTGTCAGAAACACCACTGCATCTGCATTTCTTGTAAACAGTTCTACCCCCTGATATGCCCATGTATTTGAATTACGGATATTGTGTGCCTCATCGACAATAACAAGGTCAAAATGCGGCTCAGGGTCCAGTTGTAACAACCCCTTTGATTTACGCTTTTTGTCGCTCTTGGATTCTGTTCCGGCAAGCATGTCCTCACCAAATAAGGAATATGGAATAATTGTCTTCTTATGACGATCTGGCCATTCACCATCTCTATCTGTCTCAGATATACATTCCTGAAGTTCTTTGCCATCAAGCTGTGTAAAGTTTTCATCGAAGCGCTTCATTTCCAGTTCCCACTTACGCTCTGCAACAAGAGGTCTGGGACAGATAATAAGAACAGAATTGACACTGGCGCGCGCTTCCATTTCCTTCAGAATCAGCCCCGCCTCTATTGTTTTACCAACGCCGACATCATCAGCAACAAGCAGCCTTGGGCTATCTGCTTTTATCATCTTAAGTGCGGGTCTGAACTGATAGGGTACAAAATCAATTCTTGCTGAATTAAGAGAGTACAGACTACTGGATCCAGGGTTATTAATCTGATATGCAGTAAGCGCTGATCTTACTCTAGAAAGAGCCAGCTGTGTGCTCGTAAGTTTCTCTTCCTTAAGCTGGATCTGCTCCTTATAAAAAGTCTGTGGTGCAGTGCCCATGAAGACAGTATATTTTCCGTTATCTATTCCGATAACCGCACCTGTCTGCGTCTTATCACTTGCAAGGACAACCATGCTGCCAACAGTAATGTCTCCAGATGATGTAACTGGATTTGCTAATGGCGCTATCACTTTATCCTGTATTTTACTTGGAGCAGGCTTGGGCTGAATATCGACATCATCTTCGATATCCATGATGAACTTTTCCATCTCCCGAGTCTCACTCATCTTGGCATCAAAGGTCTGCATTAGTTCAATAATAATCTCAACATCACTGATTACTTTTTCTTTGGATAATTCTTCTGATGTAATATGAGCCCATGAATTGCGGACCCCCATCATATCCTTAATCTTCTGACGTTCCTTATTATTGACAAACCAAGAGCTGGTTATCACAAACCAGTTTCTGTCGAACACTCTTAATAAAGCTGCAAGGTCAAGACCTTTTAGCTCAGTAATCTTTTTGGCATCTACATTATCTCTCTGCAGCTGAGACAGATTATTATATACAAGCTCGTTCCACCAATTATCAGTAAGTTTAGGTAGCTTTGTTCCGAGCCAATCACTCATCTTCTCACTGAGCTGATGCATAAATGTATTCATCTGGCCAATAATGTAAGAATCATCCATAGCAAGTCTCCTTATCAAGTACGTATCAATGTGCCATATCAGATATATCTATTTCGAATTTGTATCTATAAAGCTCTTTAGTCTCATCATCCTGATCTGCTAATATCAGGAAGTAGTCCTGACCTCTGTTGTATTTTCCTGTTTTAAAAGTAAACTTCTCTTCTATCAGCCTGTCCTTTGCATCTGTAGATGTAATGTTTGCCGTAATAGGTACAGGGAAGCTCACTTTTGCACCATCTGCATCAACGAAAAATGCCTGCAGTCTTCTTGGCTTAACTTTATCTGTGACTGCCTCCATCTGCATAAAGGCAAGTTTAACTTCTACATTAGTGACTCTATGACTTATTGTTGAAAGCTGCACATCTACAAGACCTGTCTCCTGCTTTCCCTTAAAGGTCGTAACCTTAATTACCGGTACAACCATCTCCTGCAGGGATGAGCCTCCATGAACATAGTTCTGTCCACCCCCCTGTAGTTTAATAATATCTGCACCTACAGGTGTACTAACAAATATTTCGTTAAGCTTTGTAAGGTATGCCATGCATCTGCTTACCATAGCATCTTCAACAATAGGCTTTTGTGATAGCAGATATCTCTTATTCTTGAAGTTGGCAAGTTCATCTGTACTACTGGATGACAACTTATATTTCTTAGAAAGATCCGCAAAAGAAATCTTATCGCTCTCCGGAATCTTATCCCTTTTATAAATAAAGCCATGATCTGCTGTTACAAGATATCTTGTGTTGGAGATATATCCTGTCAGCCTTCTGATAAGTGTCTGAATCTCTTCTATTGCTTCCTGGCATGCATTAAACACCTCGTTTTCAGTTTTTGCATGCTCACCGCGCGTATCAATCTGATTCTGATAGATATACACAAGATCTTTATCCTGGAACATCTCTCGAATTTCTGCCTGTTTTCCATTTTTAACAACATCAAAGTCATAGCAGGCTGATCTCGGAACAGACTTCTGTAGAATCTTCTGTCTCTCGGGAGTACTGTTTCCACAGTGCATACCATCAACGTGGATATCCAGACTATCATCTACAACAATATCCACGTTGGGTAAAAGCGACGCCATTCCCAGTGTAGTCTCCGATGGTAAAACGCTGAGCATATGACTAATCGTTGCATCACACTTCTCATCAAGCTGCAGGTTATCATACAGCTCTCTGGCACATTCATATCTCATGCCATCAGAAATAATTACAACAACGCGACCGCCGCCCTGTTCCTCCATAAACTTCTTAACATGATAATCAAAGAAACTCTGTTGACGAAGTTCGGAGTAAAGATCATACTCTTCATCTGTAAGTGACTGATTCCACATGCTGACAGAATCTGCAAGGTACTTATTGGTATAAGCATTCTCCACAAGGTCCTTTACATTCTCAAAATCTACTGAGAGACCCACCTTGTCCAAATAGTAATAAAACTTTCTGTAATGCGTATCTATAAGATATGTTCTATTAACATAGTCTTCAACTATATCCTTAGGGGCACCCTGATACATGTGAATAGACACTTCTTTAAGAACATGGTGTGCTGCAACAAGCATCTTATACTGCGCATCATATTTTGAAGCAAAATGATATCCCACCTTTGAACGTGCTTCACATATCTGTGGAATAGACAAACCTGCTATCTTCTCATCAAGCATATTGTCTTCAAGCTTTGCAATAATCCACTTGATCAGGTTTTTATCAAAATCCTCCAATGCGTCACATGCAAGAACTTCAGGAAGTGGTATCTGGCGTAGTAATCCTGGAACATTTAGTTCACCTGAGACCCTGTGTGAAAATGAATCATAAAAGTCCTTGGATTCCTCATTATTCATGAGGTTTTTTACAAATATAAATGCATCATTGTTCTTGGTTGAAACAAATGATTTCCAAGGCTCAGGTTCATGACCATTCATCTGAGTATCCATGTATGTGACTATCATTGTTACCATGAACTTGGTCACTGTAGGATTCACGTCCTTATAGCCATAGTATTTCTCTGTGATCTTCCAGAATTCTTGAATAATATTGTTATTCTCAAATTTTTCCAGTATAGAATTCTTGTCCTCACCGGAAAGAATAACTTTTCTGACAAGTTCTTCAACGCTTATAGCTTTTATACCTGCAAGTACGCATAACACCCCGAGTGTTACTGTTTCAGGTTTATATTTTTCAATGCTAAGCGCAGTGAACTTCGCAGTATTACTACTATTCCAGAATTTTTTATATTTTTTCACTTCATCCTGACATTCAATTGGAATGTCTAGATCTCCCATCATCTGAATCAGCTTGTCTGAATAGAAATGATCAGAATAATAGAAAATATCCGCAAGAGGATTCTCATTATCACTTGGCCTTGCAAACGGAGCATAGACCAGATAGTTCTTTTCAGGGTGCTGCTTCTCTATTAAAAGCTTAGCCGTAAAGTTATTCCTTCCATCAAGCTTTATGAGCTCACATCCATTCGCGAGTTGAAAATCATCAATTTCTTCAACATACGAAGCATCATCATCATACCAAAAGACTATCTTCCTACCCCCTGATGAAATAATCTCATTTAGTTTATCTTGAATAGCTTTTATGTCCATGTCACACCTTTAAATCTTTGCAAGAAGATCAACTGTACGTTTTTTTTCGCCTTCAATAGATACTTCTATTCCCTGGAACTTTGAATAATTGACCTTTACTCCATCATCCAAATTCAGGTCAATTCTTTGTAAAGCAATATGCGATAATGCAGGATAATAATCTTTTATCTCTGCAAGCTGCTTAATATACTTATCCCTCTTCTTGGTTGCCTGCGCTTTATCCACTGCGCTACTTGTAGTTTGAATAACATACTCAGCGTTCTTCAATGCATTTTCAATCATACTCTGTGCCTTTGTAAGATAATCAGAGCGAATAAGACCAACTGTATCCGGTGAATATCTATGAAGATAGATCAGGCATTTAAAGCCATTCTGTTTTCCCGAATCAAACAGCCAGTAAATCGGCCTTTTACCGGAACCAGTCACTGTATATGCATTGCAATGGTCTTTATAAAACTCATTCAAAAAGTAGTTCTGAATTTTATCCTTATACGATGTGCCTTTCACTTCCAATGCGTTTGTTATAAACTCCATATTGTTATCAAATGACTTATTCCCAAACACTTTTCTGACAAATTCTTCAAATCGTTCTACAATGTCATCGCTAAAATTGGCTTCATCCGTAATAGGTATAATTCCATCTACATCAGGCAAGTATTCTCCATATAAATCTGTCCAACTACAAACATCCATATCCGCATCATATGAATTTCTATCTCTAGTTCCTAATGCTATTGTGTGAGGAGGCCACTCACCACCCGCAAATATCAAACCAGGTTCAGTAAGGGAATATCTTCCAAACATGCATCCGACCGCATAAGAAATTAAAGATCTAATATCTCTTCCTAAATCTGCCTTTCGAACTGTAACATCTTTATCCTCAACACCCGAATCATACTCTCCATTCAATTTATAAGCATTTATAAAGATTTCATTTAATTCTATTTCGTTTTTCTTTAATGCTTCAAATCTCTCTGTACATTCCTTTTCCCATAATTCGTAACAGTCTGCAATATCAATGTCATCACAATCAGAAAAGATTTCTTTATGCTCAAATATTGACTCTATAAAAGGATGCCTCTTGAAATCCCATGAGCTTTCAAAGCTATCCCAATCTTTTTTAGAAATTGCAATACACTCTCTTACTAATTCATTAACCCTTCTTCTATTATTTTCATCAAGTTCTACAAATGGTAATTTACCTATTGGTCCACCATTGAAGTGAAAAGTTGGTGCCAATAACTTTAAAAACGCATTTGCCACAACAGAATTCATATAGCCTAATACGATCCATTGATCGTCTTCACTGTGGCAAAAGCACATAGGTCCACTTGAATTGAAAATACTTCCAGCATTAGCAAATCTCACTGATATCTTGCCAGTCGAAGTCAAGTCTGTCCAAGTAAGCCCCTCTCTCAAATAGTACTCCGAGCCAACAATTCTTCCGCCAGAAGCACCCTCAGCAGCTTTTTTTATCGCCGCCCCATCGTTATACCAGTCCACTACATATTCCAAATTTCCATACCATTTTCTATATGCGCCACCTTTTTGATGTGGTATGTATCTAAATTTACAATCCTTTGTTTCCTGTAATGTTTTGTAGTTAAATCCAATTCGATCAATTCCTACTTCAGACCATGTACGCAAAAATCTATTGTTATCTGTTGTAGAAAGACCACTTTTAGTATCAGCGAAATCAGAGAATCTCTTTTCTTTTTCAAATAGTTCAAAATCTCGTTCACTAAACCAATACGCAATAGGCATTCCCGGTATTACATCAAATTTATCCGTTGAAATATTCCCATATCTATTGTTATAGTTAGGAAATAATACTTCACCAGAATCACTCACATCTGAAAGCTTAACCTGGTTGTATATTCCTTTATATCCAACCAAATGGCCTTTTCTCATGTTAGAAACCGCCGTTCCAAAAGCTATTCCCATTACCATATTGTCCATATGAAGCACATCACACAATGTATTGCAAGTTATTGCTTTTTTTCTCATCTTTTCAAAGCTTGATAAATACATCCAAGACTGCATGGTAACCATACAGTTAAATCCTCTGATGTTAAGCATTTCTAATCCTTTTTCAATAAAACATGCAAAAAGATCAGCTTTACTGTCAAAATAATTATCTTTAACAAACCTTGTTAATTTCTGCCCCATTCCAGATCCCCCCATGTATGGAGGGTTAGTTATTACCGAAAAGTATTCTCCTGCCAATACTTCCCCAATATCCACAAGTTTTAAAACATCTTTTTGGACTGATTCTGCTAAATACGAAAAGATTGTTACTTGTACTTCGTCATTTTTACAACGCATATATTTCCGAATCAATTCCCAATCATATTTATCAACTTTAATGATAGAACCATATTCCTTAGCGTCTATAAATGCATCTAATAATCCAATAATCTGACTATAGGCCTTATTCTTTTGCACTTCATCCAATCCAGATCCAAATGAACTTAATAAGGACCTGTCAATGGTATTGCTTTCTTCTATAGCATATACTCTCGGTACTCCCTGAACTCTTTTTCCACTCATATCTTCATGCCCTCGGAAAAAGATTCTGTTATATCCTCTAGCTTTCATCATGAGCGCAAAATAGGAAAGCTGATATGCTCTTCTATCGATATCAAGGCCACAAATATTCTTTTCAAGTATGTCAAAAACAGCCTCTCTCTCACTGAAGCCTTCACTACGATATATATCCATAAGAACATCAAACATATAAACAAGGATATGCCCAGATCCCATGCTAGGGTCAATACACGTAATGTCTTGCGGGGTTAAATCTTTATACAATTCTCTTACCTTTACAAGCTCCGCAGCGACATTATCCTCCTGTTCAGACTCAGGCAGATAATACTTCCATCCAAATTCCTCAACCTTTGCTTTTTCATCCATATACGGATCCACTGCTCTAAGGTGCTCAATCCATACACGCCCCAAAGAATTTTCAACCATATACCTGACAATCCAGTCCGGTGTAAAGAGCTGGGTAGCTGCTGGTATTCTTTCCTTTGAGATCTTTACATTCTTCTTGAGCTTTGCAAAAGTGTCATCTTTAAGCTCGGTATTGTAATACTGATACATCCAGCCAATAATCTCGACCTGACCTTCTGTCTCCACATTAAAGTAGTCTTCGGGTATAGAATCTACAAGCATTCTGATAACTCCATCGCTTGTATAAGAAATCTTTAAAAGAAGTTCCATGTAATCGTCTGTCTTCTCGAAGAGCCCTGGGAGTATATCATTTAACTCATTACACTGTTTTACAAAAAGAATACCAAAAGCGTCATCATACCTATTTTCTCGTTTAGCTACCTGAATGGTCTCCAATTCTTCTTGCGATAAACTCAGCTCCACAGTGTCAGCCTGAGTAATAATGTCCGGGGTACTGCTTCCTGTTTCAGATGATAAAACGCGCACCCTGCTAGGAAGGTAATTGTTTACCTCCATAAATCTAATGGCTATTATTCTGTTAAACCATGTGTAGGCAGTCTCCTCAATAACCTGTTCAAACCCTTGGTCCTTTATAGCCTTTACGAGATTTTCCCTTCGCTTTATATCAGTTCCAAAGATTCGATTTTCTGTTCCTGCAAGAGTTTCATATACCTCAAAATCAGGTCCAGTTTGAATGGGATTCTTGCATCCATTCTTAGTAATACCATAAAATCCAGCCTCAGCAATTGCTGTGTTCATCAGAATCTTTCTTGCCTCAATCGCAAAACTCTTAATCGCGGTTTTATCCATCATTTATACCCCGTTAACTCAGTTTAATAATTGTGTTTTCTTCAAGCTGTGCCAAGAGTGCCGTTCTAATCTCTTCAACAACAGCATCAACATCATCTTTGGACTTAATTGTATAGATCTTGCTTCCTGTTACTGTTCTCAATGAAACCGGCTTGGTCTTGGTAACAGCTTTCGGCGGATCTACCTGCTCAGAGCCATTTCCATCGCCACCCTGTCCAGGCTTTGGTTTAATTGCTTCCTGATATTTATCTTCCTCTACCTGAATATCTCTAAGACAGTTCTGCTGTAATGCATTACTCTCAGAAGTAATACCATTTAACGCTGCTACATCATTACATGTCTTTAGCTTATCAATAAGAGACTCAAACTTTGGATTTATTATGTTAAGAATCTTCTGTGCATAAGGTCTGTCCGCAGGAATTGCGTCCTTAACAATTTTCCAGTCCTGATATACCTCAGGCTCAATCCTCTGCATATCCTTTTCAAGAAGCTGTCCTATAGCTGTCATAAGCTTTTTATCAAATTCTTCTAGTTTTGGAATAAAACCATATGGTTTATCCACGCTGGTAATCTTCTTGATATTCGCTGCATAATCAATTATTTCTGGATCCGAAATATAGTTCTTACTAGCCTCATATATGCTAAGTGTTCTGCATGCATGAATATATTTATCCTTTTGAGGGCCTCCAAGGAATTTATTCAGATCTCCTATATCCAGTCCCACCTCTATGAAATCATCACACAGCTCGTCTGCTCTCTTATAGAAACTCATAGGATCACTTATCTTAAGAGTCTCATCTATAAGCCTCAATGCTTTCTCAAGTACTGACTTTCCAGGAAGTCTGCTATTAACTCCATAATCATCTCTCAGAACATCTTCAATAGCAGTTTTCTTTGTCTCCGCATAGTTGCGATAATCTCTCATAAGATTATCCTGATCATCTGTAGATATTGTTTTTCCATAAAACTCTCGAATAATATCTTTTACAGACTTTATCTGCTGCTGAGGTGCAACTTCTTTTATCTCAAGAAGGACTTTTTCCCTGTATTCCCGCTTTGTTATGTATTTGTAAGCATCATCAGGTGTAGTGCTTGCAGGTGTATAGATAATGCTGTTCATTTTGAGACTGATCTGGCCTTTGCGATACAATGTTGCAATAAGAAATTCAACATCTTCTTCGATATATCCGTATGGAGGATTCATGAAGCAGTCTAAAGCCTGCTTTATGGAGTACTGTACGGAAGTCTTTTTGGCATTGTTGATTTCATTAATCATAGCCTGCAATGGCTCGATATCATTTTCAGGTGTGACACCAAAATTTGCCAGAGTAACAGATGTTTTAGGCTGTTTAAGCAAATCCATGATATCGGACTGGCTTGGCTGTGAATCCATGCACTTAAGCATGTGATACTGCTTATCAATAAGCTTCTTGAAACCTTCAGAAATTTTATTAGGAATATCCTTTGTTGAGATATTCACTTTATTGCCAACCACATAAACAGTGGCATTTTCCAATGCAAATCTGATATAGTCACTGACTCTTTTAGCTTTCTGATTACGCTCTTTCCTCTTGTGCTCGCTAATAGTGTCATAGTCCACCAAGCTGGCTGCACTTGGATCATTAAGGAATGCCTCTATCTTCTTAACGCCCTCTATTTCTGACAGATACGGGAATTCATCCGACAAACGTACAATTACATTTGGTTCCTGTGCTGACAGCATACTAAGTGCAGTCTCATTCTCCAGGCCACTGTATGGAGTAAGGATTTTGAGACCGATTCTATGAGATACATTATTTCTGTATGCCTTATCATCAATGAACTGATTAAATGAGAATTGATATCGCTGACTATACTTATATTTGTTATTAGGGAGAACAATTACCTCTTCAAATGCAATCTGGGCAACATAATCAACAACGTCTTTAGGATCAACATTGTAGTGCTGAATCCTCAGTTCTGCTTCCTGCTCTTCATTAGTAAGGAATGTGTATTCATCACCATTTTTCTGCACAAGAGCTTCATCACAGAGATTACGCAATGATTTTTCTACTTTCTTCATGAGTTCCAGACGATCTTCATCCAATCTGGAGAACATCAGCGTAGTAAGATTATCAACATCACGCTTGAAATTCTGTACATGCTTTATCATGAACAGCACTTTCAGAAGCTCGATGTCAAAGTTATCCAATCTTGTATTTCTAGAAGCCTGTGTAATAACTATCCTATGCGTATGATCTATGAAATCATCCAGTGCACTATAGAAAGCGTTGAAAGGAATAAGTATACCTTCTCTTTCATCCGAATGGTCTACAGCTGCCTCTTTGAACAGCGCAAGGAGTGAACGTTCTCCATCAGCAAGATGCTTTCCACTTGATGAGAACTGACGAACTGCTGTTAGTACTTTTCCTGCCAGGATAAACTGATATGCTACAAACGGATACATATCAACAAATTCATTTGCATCACTATAAACAGGCATACCTGGAGCACCCTTATCATCAAAGCTAAGGTTCATTTTTATCCAGTCTTTATTCTTTTCATAAAGATCCGTAAGAATAGGGCGTGCTTCATCCTTCTTATAAAGAATTCTTTTGCGGATAACCTCCCCCGCATCAGCTGATGACAACGCAATACGAGTATCAAATCTTCCCTGAATCTTGGAAAAATCCTCACTCATTGTTTCTGTAATAGAGTCTATGTCCTGCTGTGAAGTAACAATTATCCATGCTTTGCCCTGACACGCAGTACCTAAGTCTTCCGTAACAGTCTGCAGATTGAGCATAAGCTGACTATCTTTTGCAATATACTGTCCAATCTCATCTACCAGGAACAGTACGTGATGATTGGGCCCTTTCCTCTCACAATAATCCTTTACTATGCCAGCAAATTTTTCCGAGGACATGTTGTAGGTTTTTTCAGCGTTTTCAGCCCAGTTGTTGGCAGCTTCC
>JAEEGL015421901.1_pt1 | contig 13775 bp, 15 predicted proteins | sample 9134231 | NCBI WGS metagenome assembly JAEEGL01 (sample SAMN16246548, study PRJNA631951) | gut metagenome | biome: gut microbiome; feature: rumen; material: fiber-attached | host: Bos | place: Iran: Karaj | collected 2018-10 | reverse complement strand
GACTTTAACAAACTTTAACGTTTGTAAACCTCAATGTTTTTTGGAAACTATATACATGTTGACACTGTCGGGGAGTTCTTCGGCACCGCGGTCTCACCGTGGTTTTACCTAGGGTGCCGAAAAGCACCCCTCATCTTCAATTGTTTACCGATTGTTCTTCGATAGCCTATCGAAGAACAATCGAAGAACAGACGAAGAACAGGGCTTGGCCTGACTGAGTTGGTTGCAGCGGCGCACACGGTATATTTTCCCGTCCTTGATGAAATGGGCACCCATCTGGTGGAAGCGGCAGGGGATGCCGTGAGCGACGCATTGCTCACGGAGCGAAAGCACCCAGTCGTAGTCGCAGGGCCGCGCGTCGACGCCCGACTCGCCGCCAACCGACACCTCCTCAATGGTTTCATCCCGTTATTCTTTTCAAAATCTTCGCGTACGGCGGCGGTAGGCTTCGTATTCGTCGCCGAAGTCGCGGCGGAGGCGGCGCTCTTCGCTGACGACCTGCACCATCATGATGGCGAAGAAGACCAGCCATACGAGCAACGCCTGCCAGGTCCATAGCCACACAACCACGCCGGCGAGGTATATCAATGTGCCGCTGAGCATGGGGTTGCGGTTGATGCGGTAAGGACCGTCGGTCATCAGGTGCTGTGTGCGTGGCGCCACCTCGTGGCCGAAAGCATCCATCGGATTGCCCTTGCCACGCCGCTTCATATAGACTATTGTCCATACGCTCAACGCCAGGCCGCCGAGCATCAGCAGGCCTGTGACAGAGGCATGGAGGGCTCCGATATGCACTATCGACGGCATTCCCGACGCCATCCACATCACCGTCGGCATAAGCCCCACAAAGAGCACACCGCCGAGCACATAGCCAAGTATTTCTCTCAACTATTTCATTTCCTGTAGAATTGCCAGATGTCGCTATGGCCGTCACGATAAGTGAAACTCCACTGCAGCAGGTCGGCGGTCAACGTGTCGAGGTGGAAGCGGTATTCGTATTCGATGCCGCTGCTGTAGATGTCGATAATCTTATGTGCCATCTCAATCTCGCATTCGTCCTCTGTCAGTTCCATGCGGAAACCCTCCTTGGTGCCGGCGAAGAAAAGGGTGTCGCCGTCGAGATGCCAGCGACTGGGGCTGATATAGTTGAACACCCATGTCGTGGTGCTGCTGTCGGGCAGGGTGACGGTGTATACCTGACGTGCCGAGTCGAGGGCGGTGCCGTCGGCATAGAAGTCCATGGTGCCGGTCTCGTGCACGTCGAAATGGCTGCCGTCCATCCCGTAGTCGAAGGCGTGCTGGTAGGTATAATGGCCTTCCATCTGCGGGGCCTGCGGCTTGTGGTTGCAGGCGCACAATGGGAGCAGTGCAGCCAGCAGTACGAATACTTTGATGCTTTTCATAAATCTAATGCAGGGGGATATGTTTCTCGCGTTTGCGTTGTTTGGCGTTGAGGTGGGCCTGCTGGATGGTAGAGGGCGTCATGCAGGCCTGCTGAAAACGGTCCCACACTATGTCTACGGCCAGCGGTGTGGGATGGGCCATGTCGGCGGCGTAGAAGCGGTAATCGCGCAGCTCGTCAAGCACTATCTCGTATGACGGGAAATAGTGGACCTTACCTCCTTGATTCCGAGCCCTGAGCAGTTCCTCTTCTGCCAGTAGCAAGGTCGCCTTGCTAAGTTGGTTGCCGTGGGCGCCGTCGGCCATATGTCGTATGGGCGAGACGGTGAACAATATTGTGAGCCGCGCGTTGAGTGCCGAAAGTTTATTCAGCAAGGGCATCCATCGCGAGACTATTTCGTCGACAGTCATGCAGCGTCGCACAAAGTTCTGCGGTGGCAGCTTATGGCAGTTGGCAACCACCTTCCCGTTATGTTCAAACACCCAAGCAGTGCCGAAAGTGAGCATCAGCAGGTCGGCCTCTTTCAAGGCAGCGTGGGCCTGGTGGATACGGGCATTGCATACGGCAAGGGTCTCGTCGGCCGTGGAACGGGAGAATGCTCCGTGATGGTGCCATGAGTGCCACAGCCCTTCATGTTCCACCAAATCGTCGGAACCTATCTCACGGTCGTCGGCCACACGCTCAAGGGCGGCAGCGACCGAAGCAGGATTGTAGAGCGTGCCGAATGGGTTTTGTTCGACACTGAAACCGCCCTCGGCCAAGCGGTGGCCTATCTCATCGGAAAAGCAGGAACCGATGGTGACAATACCTGTACCGAAGTCAAGCCTGAAGGGCAGCGGAGGGACATCGACCGGAGTGGCGAGTGCTATGGTACTCATTTTGTCTGCGGTGTTATTTCATAAATCCCTTTCACCTTCTCCAACTCGGGGATGATGTCGCGCGGCGACACACGCAAGTTCTGCGACGTCATGGTGAGGGTGAGGTTCTGCATCGGGTCGTAGACCAGTGCCACCAACGGCACATTGCCTTTGTGCTTCTTGCACAGCTTCTCCAGATTGGTGCAGAAAGCCTCGTCGACATCCTCCAGAACCACCTTGAACCTGAGGCTGGCGGTGTATTTATCCATCACACTGCTGAGGTTCATCATAGAGCCGATACGTAGCTTGGTGAATGAGCGCTCTGCACCGCTCTTCTTGTCGGTATATTGGCTTGTGCGTACATTGCCACGACAGTAAACAAAGGTATCCTCCTTGAAGAATCCGCTGAAATCGGAATATTCGTCACCGCGCAGCCAGAGTTCGTAGGAACCGCTGTAGTCGTCGATAACCATGCAGCCGTATGGCACCCCCTTGTTGTTCACCCCCTCCCTCTTGCTGGTCACCATGCCGGCGAAACGCACCTCGCGTCCGTTCAACGCCTCCAGGTTGGAGAGCAAAGCCAGGGGGGTGAGGGCGAAGTATTTCATCTCGTATTTGTAGTCGTCGAGTGGGTGTCCGCTGAGGTATGTGGAGATAACCTCCTTCTCATGGCGACACTGGACGATGCTAGTCCACGGAGCCGTACTCGGCACCGGCGGATGCTCTTCCTCCGACAACTCGCTGCTCATGTCGAAGATACTCATCTGGTTCGACATGGCATTATCCTGCCTACGTATGGCCCACCTCACGAGGGTGTCGAGATAGGTGGGAGTGGTCTCGAGCTCATTCTCCTTATAGAAATACTGTGCACGGTGCATGGTGCCCACCCCGTCGAATGCACCGGCCTTGATCAGCACCTCTATATTCTTGCGGTTCACCGAGTGCATGTCGACCCGTTTCAGGAAGTCGAAGATATCCTTGTAGGGGCCGTTCGCCTCGCGCTCGCCGATAATCACCGACGAAGCCGCCTCACCCATGCCGCTGATGGCCTGAAGACCGAAACGTATCTTGCCGTCCTTGTCGACGCTGAAATCCATATCGGAGTGGTTCACGTTGGGTGCCGCCACCTCGATGCCGTGCTTGCGGCAGTCGTCCATCAACTCGGTGACACGCTTGATGTCGGTCTGGGCCGAGGTCATCACGGCGGCCATATACTCGGCGGGATAGTGGGCCTTGAGGTAGGCCGTCTGATAGGCCACCCACGAGTAGCAGGCGGCATGGCTCTTGTTGAAGGCATAGGAGGCGAACTTCTTCCACTCCTCCCATATCTTGCTAAGTATCTCCCTGGGGTGTCCGTTCTTCTCGCCACCTTCATAGAAGAGCACCTCCAGCTCGTTCATCTTCTCAATCTGCTTCTTGCCCATCGCCTTGCGCAGGGTATCGCTTTGGCCACGGGTGAAGCCAGCCAGCAGGCGGCTCAGAAGCATCACCTGCTCCTGATATACGGTGATGCCGTAGGTGTCCTTCAGGTACTTCTCCATCACCGGTATGTCATAGGTGATGGCTTTGCGGCCCTGTTTGCGGTCGATGAACTCGGGTATATTGTCCATGGGACCCGGACGGTATAGGGCGTTCATGGCTATGAGGTCATCGATAACGTGGGGCTGCAGTTCACGCAGATACTTCTGCATGCCGGCCGACTCAAACTGGAACACACCCACCGTGTTGCCGTCGCAGAAGAGCTTGTATGTGAGCTCGTCGTCAAGCGGCAGGTGGTCTACATCCACCTCCTCGCCACGCGTCTTGCGCACCATCTGCACACAGTTCTTTATGATGGTCAGGTTCTTCAGCCCGAGGAAGTCCATCTTGATAAGACCCACATTCTCCACCACGTGGCCGTCATACTGTGTCACCAGCACATCCTCACCGCTCTCCTTGTCGGGGATGACGCACACCGGGGCCACATTGGTGATGTCCTGCGAACCTATGATGACGCCGCAGGCATGGATGCCTATCTGTCGGTTGGTGTCCTCCAGTTCCTCGGCATAGGTGAGCATCCGCTTCAGGCTCTCGTCGTCGCCCTCCATGATGTGGCGCAACTCGGGCACATATTTATAGCAGTTCTTGAGGTTCACCTTGGGCGGCTTCCCCTTCTCGTCCTTTATGTTGTCGGGGAATCCGCGGTCGGGTATATAGCCTTTCAGCTGGTTGACGGTATTCAGGGGCACCTTCTCCACACGGCCCACGTCGGCTATCGAACTCTTGGTGGCCATGGTGCCGTAGGTGATGATGTGTGCAACACGCTCCTTGCCGTATTTGTGCGTCACCCAGTCGAGCACCTTGCCGCGGCCTGCATCGTCGAAGTCGACGTCGATATCGGGCAGCGAGATACGGTCGGGATTGAGGAAACGCTCGAACAGCAAGTCGTAGCGTAGCGGGTCGAGGTCGGTGATCCAAAGGCAGTAGGCCACCACCGACCCTGCCGCCGAGCCACGTCCGGGCCCGACGCTGACGCCCAACTCCTCGCGTGCCGCACGTATATAGTCGGAGACAATGAGGAAGTAGCCGGGGAAGCCCATGGTCTTTATGGTGTGCAGCTCGAAGGTGATACGCTCCTTCACCTCGTCGCTCAGCGCTTCGCCGTAGCGCTTGTGGGCTCCTTCCCACACCAAGTGTTCCAGATAGTCGGCCTCGAACTTTATGCGGTACAGCTTGTTGTATCCACCCAGCTTCTTTATCTTCTTCTCGGCGGCTTCCTGACTCATCACCACTTCGCCTTTCATGTCGCGGGTGAACTCGTTGAAGAGGTCCTCTTCGCTGTATCTCTCGCGCCACTGCTCCTCGGTGCCGAAGCTCTCGGGGATGGGGAACACAGGCATCAGGGGGTCGCTGTCTATGCTATAAACCTCCACCTTCTTTGCCACCTCCATAGTATTCTCCAATGCCTCGGGCAGGTCGGCAAAGACAGCCGCCATCTCGTCGGGACTCTTCAGCCACTCCTGCTTGGTGTAGTGCATACGGTTGGGGTCGTCATAGTCCTTCTGCGTGGCAAGGCATATCAGGTGGTCATGGGCCTCGCCGTGCTCCTCCTCCACAAAGTGGGTATCGTTGGTGGCAACCAGCTTGATGTTGTGTTTGCGAGCCAGACGTATCAGCTCAGGCTCCACCTTCATCTGCCACTGGTATGTCTCGGTATTGGCATTGGGCTTGTCGGTACGGTGGCGCATCAGCTCTATATAGTAGTCGTCGCCAAAACGCTCCTTGAACCACAGCACGGCCCGCTCGGCGCCTTCCAGGTCGCCGCGCATGATAAGCTGGGGTATCTCGCCGCCGAGGCAGGCCGAACAAACTATCAGGCCCTCTTTATACTGCTCCAGCACCTGGTGGTCGATACGTGGACGGTCATAAAAACCCTCGGTATAGGCTATCGAGGCCAACTTGCAGAGCGAATGGTAGCCCTGCAGGTTCTTGGCCAGAAGTATCAGGTGGTAGCCCGAGCGGTCCACAATGCGTTCACGCCCCGTCTCGGGGTTTATCTCCTTGAAGTTCTTGTCCTTGTCGTGCAACGTGCGACGGGCACAATAGGCCTCGGTACCCACTATAGGCTTGAAGATCTGCCTCTTCAACCCTTCTATCTGCTCCGTCAGTTCACTCAGCTTCGGCGTACCCTCCGGCACCTCGGTGTTGGTATACAGCTCCTCCACCTCCTTGGCCCTGGCCTCCAACTCCTTTATCTTGTCCTTCACCTTGCCGTTTTCCTTATTCACCGTATCCAGGAAGTCCTTGATACCAAACATATTGCCATGGTCAGTCAGGGCCATGCTGTACATGCCGCAGCGCTTGGCCTTGGCAACGAGATCGGGTATCTTCGACATTCCGTCGAGCATCGAGTAGTGCGAGTGCACGTGCAGGTGGGTGAACTGGGGCATAACCTTAAAGCTTTTACTTGTTATTGTGCATCATCAGTCTTTGGGGGCCACTACGCGGAAGCTGATATACTTGCCGTTGACGAGGGTACCGCTGGCCTCAAGGATAACCCTGTTGGCCTCGACAGTGGCCACAGCGGTGCCTTTGGTGAAGGCCGAAGTATTCGACACATTGTCGCCATCGAGGAAATACCACAGATGGGGAGCATTCTGATACTGAAAGTCAAAGATATGGTCCTCGCTGTCCAAGTCGTCGCTCTCGAGGAAGATGTGGAAGAAGAGGCCGTGGTCTGGATCCTCTTTGGTGAGGTCGTAGGTGCGGGAAGAGGTGACGTTCTGGATATTGCCGTTGATCTCAAAGATAAAGGCCTCGGCGAATCTCTCGAGAGACAGGCTTATGTTGTTGCCGTCGACAGAACTCGAGACATTCTCTCCCTGGTAGGTCTTACCATCGTAAATCATCTGGTTGTCACCGGCTTTGGGTTCGTCATCGTTGTCCTTGTCACAGGCGGCGAAGAACATCGTGGCGGCAGCCACAAACAACATCATCTTGATCGCTTTTTTCATAACAATACTATTTTAAGGTTAATATTTGTTTTTGCAACTTCGGAAAGTTTTTGCAAAAATACGTTTTTTTTTCCAACCGACAGCCGTTGTTGAAAACTATTTCTTGGGTGCCACACCCACCCTTCCACGCACCATCGAATTTAACATTTCAGCCTCCTCTCGACGCCACCGAAGCCCGCAATGGAAATCAATCAGTTACAGCGATTTTTTGATACTTAACACACTGATTTAGCATTATTTACCCTAATAATAAACATATAAACCATTGATACACAGGACCAACTCTTACTCAACTCTTACTCATCTCCTACTCTTCCCTTTATCAAAAATTACAAAACTAAGAGATGAGTAATTTAACATTTGGTGATAACAATTATATAATACATTTTATATTCTTCCTCACCTCCTCTTCTACCCCGGCGTACCCTATGCCACCCACCACCAAAAAACGAAACCAGCCGTGAGCTTTCGCCCACGGCCGGTTGGTCGCATTGAACTGCTATGATGTTCTATTTCTTCACTTTTAGAAGCAATCGCAGTATTTTTATGACAGCCTTGATTGCTGTACCTGCGGCTGGGATGGTCTTCGCCACGTCCTCGGCTATGTCAAGGATTTCGGCTAGGGGCACTTTCTGCATCAGCGCTGTTATATCAGTCTTATTCTCCTTCTCCATCTTGCTGCATGTTTTTGAGGTTGTTGATGAATTCGGTCAGTTTCGAGGCATCGCGTCCTGTCTTCTGCTGGTACTCGTCGACCCTTTGCAGCAGACCGTCGAGGTCGATGCCCTTCAGCATCTTGCGGATGGCCTCGTTGGTAACCTCACCGGCCTTGTCCTTGGCCGAAGAGAGAAATTGCGATGCTCCCGAAGCGGCGTTCTGTGCCGCCGTCTGTGCATCTTGCTTCAGCTTATTGAAATCTATCAGTGCCATATCTTATCCAAAAAACTCTATTAATCCTATTACGCATGGTGGGATGAAGAAGAACTGAACGGCGTAGCCGATGGCGGTCATAAAACGGCTGCCGGCCAAGTCCATACTGCTCTTTATCCAGAACCAGCGCGGCGGCACCGTGTCGGCCCATCCGACAATGCCCACCACAAGACCCAAGACGGCACTTGCGATGCCCAGCCCGATGGCCAAACCCGACGGCTCTTCTATGAGGTAAAGCCCCCCAAGAATAAATGTTATCGGGCTGATGTACTGAAATATCCAAAGGAATATTGCCATCGCTTATTTCACTTTCAGTTTCAGGAAATAGTGTTCGAGGTTGTCGTGCGGCAAATCGTCCCAGCCGAATGTGTAACTGCCTTTCAGTTTCAGCACATCGACCTTATCATTCTTCTTGTATGGGTAGCTTTTCTCTGTTTTCTTGCCGCTGCTGATATTGTATTTGACATCTTCCCGAGAGTGCGGGTAAATATGATAATCGGTATAGGCAATCTCATATTTGAGGTCGGTATCGTATTGCTCAAGGTTCTCGATGTCGGCCAACACCGCGAAACGTGCATCCGTTGTGGCGGCGTTCTTGGCATTGGCTTTTGTCTCGGGACGTTTCATCTCGATGGCGGCGCGTACCGGCTTGCCTGTGCTGGAGAGCACAACCACTATGTCGCACCGGCCGATGCCGTCGGTCTTACAGGTGTGGATTTCACCCATATTCTCTTCAAGCAGCACCCTGAACTTATACTTTCCGTTCTCCTCCAGCGGCTTGCCCTGTTGCAAGAGGTAATAGGCGAGGTAGACCTGGAGGGTGCGCTCGTTGGTGGTGGGGATATCGCCCGCCACGATGCCCTGTTGCCACCTGGAATAGGCTTTGCCGATTACTTCTTGCAGTATCTTTTTCATTTCCATATTTTATTTGATTGTTTTTGATTTGAAAAGGAGGCTGCCTGTTGGAGCAGCCTCCTAAACGTCTCGTATAGCGTTACGCTCTGCGAGGCAGAATGCATTTAGGTGCGCTGGAACCTTGTTTGAGGGTTTTGCAGCACTTTACACCCTTTTTGTTGTACGAACAACCCATGCTGGAACCTAATTCAAGTTCTCTCATATTAAAAAGTATTATGTTGTTAGGAGTTTTTAGGGACCCCGTTTGCCCTATTATATTCGCGTTTTAATTGCGGTATCTCAACATCAAGCTCCGATATCCTTTCGGTGAGTTTTTTACCTTTTAGAATATCAATTCCATTTTTGAGTTTCTGAATTGTGGCATATCTTATTTTTGCCAAATAGCAGTTGTTCTCCCCTGCTTTAAAGCGACTTCCTCGGTCATTGTAGTTATTCCCCGGACAAAAGTAGCAATAGTCGCAATAATCATGTGTAAAGCATTCTTCATAGTCCGACTCCTTTGTAAAACTCCATTCACCAATTTGTTTGTTACCATTTACAATTTCCTGTATACTCTTTTCTTTAAGGTTGCCCAGCACCAAAGGGAATGCGCTGCAAGGTGTAAGGTTGCCGTTGGGGTTAATATTATATGAGTAAAGCATTGCGCCACAAGGTGCATGTGGTTCGGGATTCCCAATTGGTGCATCTTCGTCAATAGTACTAACATCGATTGGAACGTGTTGGATTACATCTTGGTCCAACAGTACTACCTCCATTTGTTCTGGCGTAAGTCTAAGATGCTGTGATGCACATTTATCCCCATCTATGGAATCCGTTATCATTAGGTCAAAGTAACAATTTGAACCATATTTCTCCATATACGGTTTAACAAGGAAATAAGACTTGAGGTTGGGTTGGATTATTGGACATGCAATATCTATTGGTATGGCAAATTTATGCAGTTCATCCATCACTGCAATTGTTTTTTCAAACGACCCTTTTGTCCTGGTAATACTGTCATGAACTGTGGCATCACCACTATACAGTGAGAATTGTACACATTGCGGGAAATATCCAGCCAACTTTTTCTCTTGACCCTTCAATGACAAACCGTTCGTATAGATACTTATTGCTATATCTTTTTGGTACAAATACTCAATAATATCCCAAACATTAGGATTAGAGAATGGATCCCCCCCTGTTAGAACCGCCGTTGTCAACCCAGCCTCGCATAGATTGTCAATAATACGCTTGTAATCATTTAGAGATAACTCAACCGTATCGGCCCTGCCATTGCGTTCACTGTCATTTCGTGTTGCTCCCGGGTTATAACAATGTATACATTTTTCGCTGCAACGATATGTAAGTTCAAACATTGCATCAAAAATATGCATACGGTCTTTTGTGGTTTTGGCATATGCCATATAAGGAGTATCCTTATCGATGTCCTCAAAATGTCGGGACACGGCTTCTTCTGAACGAGTAGTGCCAGTATTATTCTTGACAGACTCCCTGTAGCGGTGTATCGCTTCTTCTGTAAGTTGTTCGGATGATAATAATCCCTCGTTGCATAATTCAGAGAAGAAACACGACAGCGATTTGGGAGCAATGTCTAACAAGCGAGAGACTTCTTCGATATTAATTGCACCGTACTTACCAGCCTGCAAAATAGCACCCACAACATCAGCACTGTCGGATTCATAAAAGAAGTTCATCCTCGACAGCAGGTTGAACATAATAGCCACATGCTTCTCGGCGTTGTATTTGCCGCAAGTCCACGGTGGGCGGTAGTAGATGTCGTTGTTCATTGTTTAACAAAGATTGCTTTTGTTATTCTCCAGTTGCGGCAATCTTGCGCACCAGCGTGAGGCCGCCCTGCTGCCCAATCTCGTAGAGGGGCCAGGCACTCTCTTTATGGATGACATTGGCGAGCATGGCGGGATGGCCTGCGACGAACCAGGCGGCCTGGAAGGTGTCGCCGACGGCAAGCTTGGATGCCGTGCGACTGATGACACGGAAGGTGTTGTTGCCAATATATTCAGCCACCACCTCACGACTTGGATTCCAGCGCAGCAGCAGCCTCTCGCCAGGCAAGAGGTCGTCGCTTCTGACACCGCCCTTAGGAACTATGTCGCTCGACGGCGAGCAGTCGCCATAATGGGTGCAGAAGTCGTCGTAGCTGCGGTAGCCCACCGACCGTGCCAGCATATTGAGTGTCGACGGGCGGTGCTTGGCCCCCATTCCGCCGTACTGCCATACACGTTTTACGGTGGTGAGACCTATGCTCTCGCGTGTGCGGTTCTCAACATAGGCCACGATGGCCACAAAGTCGGCAGGCGTGGCGGCCTGCACTCCGGCGCCTTCGCAAACCAGGCGCTTCAGGGTCTCAAGATGAATGTCGTTGTCGCTCATAATTTTCGAGTGCAAAATTACGAAAAAAATGGAGCATTCCCTCAACCGTTTTGGTCCGTTTGCTTGTGCGATGCTTTTTTTTCGTATTTTTGCATCGGAAAAACAATGCTGCCCAAATGGCCACATACCGCAACAACAATATTATAATCAGTAATATATGGGAGGGAATATGCTGAATGACGGTCCTTCCGGATTGGTTTCGGGAGGCTTCGGCATCACCGAACCATTCTTCTCGGCCTACGAAGAAATCGGCCGGGGCACCTCGCATATACTCTACCGTGCACGTCGCTATGGCCGCTGGTATGTGTTGAAAGGGCTGCGCGAAGAATTGCGAGACAACCCTCTATATGAGGAATGGCTCTACAAAGAATATTCCGTGGGGGTGAGCCTTGACCATCCCGGGGTGGTGCGCGTGGAAAGCCTCGAGAACAACGACGTGGCGGGGCGATGCATCGTTATGGAATGGATTGACGGTATCTCCCTCGACAAATGGTGGGTCAATAACGGAAAACGAAAGGCAGAATGCCGTCGCGTGCTGTCGCAACTATTCGACATTGTGGCCTATCTGCACAACCACGGCATCTATCATCATGACATCAAGCCATCGAACATCCTTGTCACCAACGACGGGCGCGTGAAGCTCATCGACTTCGGCCTCAGCGATGGCCCCCAATTTGCCGCCTTCAAATACAGCGCCGGCAGCAACGGATATGCCGCCCCCGAGCAGCAGGCGGGCCTGATGGCCAACCACCGTGCCGACATCTATGCCTTGGGATGCATCATCCGCCTGCTCTTCCCGCAACGTTACCGCCGGGCTGTCCGTCATGCCCTGCGGCACGACCCGCAGCAACGGCCACAGTCGGTCGATGACTTGCGGCATCTGATGCGTCCACGCTGGTGGCTGTGGCTGCTGATTCCACTGGCGGTGGCGGCAGTGGCATGGCTTCTGATTGCACCGCCGAGGCTCACCTACAGCATCCAGCTTGACTCTGGACAAACAGTATACTACCGTGTGCTACAGAGATTCCCCCACCAGCAGGTGGAGCTGGTCTACCCCGGGACATACGAGGAACCATGGCCCGACAGCCATGAACTGCTACAGGGCCACTTGGTTGTGCCTCAGTCGATAGAACACCGCGGCAAGGACTATGCCGTTGTGGCGGTCGGCGACAAAGCCTTCCTCAACCAGAGTTTACTCACCGGCCTTACGCTGCCCGAGGGGTTAAAACGTCTTGGGGCACAGTCTTTCAACGGCTGCACCATGATTAAGGACACCCTCGTCATACCGCATTCCCTACAGTCGTTTGGAATGGATGCCTTCTCGGACTGCCAAGGCATCACGGCAGTGCGTTGGTTGGCCGACAGTTGCGATGTACCTGTCACCGTCACCATACCACACTGCTTCTACCGCTGCCTCTCCCTAAGATATGCCGAGGTGGGTCCCGGGGTGAGGTATATTCCTCCACAGGTCTTCAGCGACATCGACAGCCTGAGCACAGTATTCATTGCCGAAGGGGTGACGAGCATCGGAGAGGACGCTTTCGCCATGGACAGTATGTTGACCACCGTGCACTGGCCTTCCACACTGCGCAATGTCGCTGGCAATTCGTTTTATAAATGCAACCTGCGCGAGATTGTCCTCACCGGTTCCTTCGAGGTGGTCGGACCTTATGCTTTCGCATACAACAACCACGTGCGGCGCATCGAACTGGGTTCTTCGGTGCGCTACATTGGCACTTACGCCTTTGCCGACTACTACGAACTCGAAGAGGTTACGGTTCATGCCATGGTGCCGCCTCAGGTCATAGCGACCTCTTTCGACGCCATGCCGTCCACGGTCGTCCTTAGAGTCCCAGCCGCCGCAATTGAAGCCTATAAAAATAGTCCCGTGTGGAGTCGCTTCGCTTCCATTGAAGCCTGCGATTAAGGCGAGAGCATAGTCGTTTTCGCCAATAAATCATAATCTGGCGATGGTATTTGATACTAACTTCACTCTAATTCAACCTCGTCCTACCCATAATTGACACCAAAAAAGGTACGCAGACCTTCCGGTCTGCGTACCAATGTCAAGTGGATTTATTGACTACAAATGTTCTCCCCTACTTCTTCTTGATAAGGGAGATGACCCAGAGGAGGATTACGGCGCCGATGACGGCGGTGACAATCTGTCCCACGATGGTGGAGCCCCAGTTGATGCCAAGCCAGCCTAGGATGTTGCCGCCGATGAAGCCACCGACGATACCAACAAGGAGGTTGATCCAGAAGCCGAAACCGGCACCTTTCATGATTTTGCCTGCCAGGAAGCCTGCCAGTGCTCCGATAAGGATGGTGATGATAATACCCATAACTTTGTGTTTTATTGGTTTGTAATGTGTATAATGAAATGCCTTATTGTCATAGTCTATGCTTTCAGCTTCTTGTAGTGGATACGGTGTGGGGTGTCGTCGCCGAGGCGCTTCTTGCGGTTCTCTTCGTACTCGGTGTAGCCGCCTTCGAAGAAGTAGACCTGCGAGTCGCCCTCGAAGGCGAGGATATGGGTGCAGATACGGTCGAGGAACCAACGGTCGTGGCTGATGACCACGGCGCAGCCGGCGAAGTTCTCCAAGCCTTCCTCGAGAGCACGCATAGTGTTGACGTCGATGTCGTTGGTGGGCTCGTCGAGAAGCAGCACATTGCCTTCCTGATTGAGGGCGATGGCAAGGTGCAGACGGTTGCGCTCACCACCTGAGAGCACGCCGAACTTCTTCTACTGGTCGGCTCCGCTGAAGTTGAAGCGACTCAGATAGG
>JAEEGL014646534.1_pt1 | contig 13775 bp, 11 predicted proteins | sample 9134231 | NCBI WGS metagenome assembly JAEEGL01 (sample SAMN16246548, study PRJNA631951) | gut metagenome | biome: gut microbiome; feature: rumen; material: fiber-attached | host: Bos | place: Iran: Karaj | collected 2018-10 | reverse complement strand
TGTTTATTGTTGGCTTATTCTTTGGGTCATTCTTTAATTGTTTATGTGATAGATTAAGTAATAACCAATCAATAATTCATCCAGGTTCCCATTGTGATAATTGTAAACATGAATTAACCTGGTATGAACTTATACCAGTTTTTTCATATCTTTTTCAAGGTGGTAAATGTTCAAAATGTAAGATAAAATTATCTTTTTGGTATCCATTTACTGAGATAATTACTGGTTTATTATTTATGGGTAGTTTTATTGTGTATGGATTTACTATAAATACACTTTTATCTATAGTAATTTCGTCTGTTTTTATATGCGTTATTATTAGTGATTCGAAATATATGGTTATATTAGATGAAGTTTTAATTGCTGGTATTATACTTGTTAGTATTATTTATATTTTTCAAGGTGGAATGATAAATCTTGCATATAGATTCTTAAGAGGATTAGTATTATTTTCAATTATGCTTTTAATCAAAGTATTTGGAGATATAACTTTTAAACAAGAATCTTTAGGCTGGGGAGATATTAAACTTGCATTCTTTGTAGGTATAGTTTTAGGTATTAAGTTAGGTGTAATGCATATCTTTATTGGAGCATTCTTAGCTTTACCTTATGCTTTATATATTACTTATAAAAATAAGGAAAATATTTTACCTTTTGGTCCATTTTTAATTAGTGCATTTTTTATACTTTTCCATTTTCAAGATTTTTTCTATAATTTGCTTTCAATTATTTTTAGGGGGGCAATATGAAAAGGTTAGTATTTGTAATTATTTCATTTTTCTTTCTAATTGTTAATGTTAAAGGAATGCAAATGTCTAATGAAACATTTAATGCAGTTATTAAAAATGATGGATCTGCAGATGTTACTATTAGTAGTACTTTCTTAGCACAAAGAGAAACTGATTATAGATATGCATTTTTTAATGTTGAAAACTCTAAGATTAGTAACATTTCAATCGAAGATAATTATTCTACTCATTATGAAAGAGTTAAAAAATTAGAAAAAGATAAAGCATTTTTTTATCGTTTAGATGATCAAGGTTATAAAAAGTTTTTAAACTTTAGCGTTGTTGCTGAAGATACAGCTTTTACTATTAAATATAATATTTCAAATGTTGTTGTTAAATTTAAAGATGGCCAATATGGTGTTGATTGGTTTTTAGTATCAAGAACAAGTAGAGTAAATATTGGATCTTTTAATGCTTCAATTTCATTTGAAAATGAAGAGATGGCATCTAAAGTAACTAACATAGATTTTTTAGGACTTGATGGATCAAAACCAACTATATCAGATAATAAAATTACTTATTCAGTTAATAGTATTGATTCATCAAAAAGTTTAAGAATGATTTTATCTTTTGCAAATGGAGTAGATTTTACTGGTTCAAGAGCAATTGATAAAAATTATATTGAATTCATTGATGATGCAAGAACTGGTAGAGAATTTAAAGTATTATTTAATGCTTATTCAAATAGAAATTTCTTAATTGGATTTGCAGTTATAGTTTTTGGTGCAATTATTATTCTTATTACTTCATTCTTATTTATTAGATATGGTACTCATGATGAATATTATGCAATGGAAATTAGAGATAAAAAAACTATTAATAAAGGAAAAGATATTCCTTATTATGATTCAGTTCCTTGCCAAGGTGATATATATAAATTATTCTTCGTAGCGGGTTATTTTAAATTATTAAAGAATAAATCTGATTTTATTGGTGCATTACTATTTAAAATGTATATGAATGATAATTTAGAGTTAATACCAGGAAAGAATGGAAGAAATATTAGATTAAGAAATGATTTGAAGATTGATAGAGATCTTGATCAAGACTTATATAATATTATGCTTGAAGCATCTGATATGAAAGTTATTAGTGATGTTAAATTAAATAGATTTGCTAAGAAACATTTCTTAAGAATAATGACTTGGTATAACATGGGTTATAGTCAAACTATTACTGATGAATTTAATAGAAATCATGTTGTTCGTGGAGCAAAAATTGGTAAGACTACAAAATTAATTTTTGATGAGAATTTCTTAGATTATGGTAATAAGATTGCTTCGATGAAAAAGTACTTATTGAACTTTAATCAAGTTCCAAGACAAACTGCTTTAAGTGAAGATACATATAAACTTTTATTAATTAGTGCTCAAATGCTTGGTATTGGTAAACAAGTAGCTGAGGAAATATTAAGAAAGAATTCTAATAATATTTATGCTAAAAAATTATTAGATTTTCAATCTGTAGAATATATATTTAAAGATGTTTATTCATTAGCTTTATCTGCCTATAGACAAACTGTTAAAAATAGTGAAATTTATAATTATGATGAGATGCGTAATGAGTCATTAACTACTCAAAGTAATGTAATTGTTTATAATAGAAAGAGTAAGTTATAATGAGAATTTTTGGGTTAGATAAATTTTCTTTACTAGATTATCCTGGGAAAATATCATCAATTATTTTCTTATCTGGTTGTAATATGAATTGTAGTTATTGCTATAATTCAGATTTAATCAGAATGGGTGAGAGTAATTATAGTGAAGAAGAAATAATTAAATTTTTAAAATCAAGAGTAGGTAAGATTGATGGAGTTGTTATTACTGGTGGTGAACCTACTTTAAATAATGACCTTATTGAGTTTATAAAAAAGATAAAGAAGATGGGATTACTTGTTAAGTTGGATACTAATGGAAGTAATCCTGAAATGATAAAAGAATTATTAGATAATAAACTAATTGATTATGTAGCAATGGATGTTAAAACATCTTTAAATAAATATAATAGTGTTACAAATGTGAATATAGATATTAATAGAATAGTTGATTCTATAGAGTTAATTAATAATAGTAATATTGATCATGAATTTAGAACCACTGTTTATAATATTCATGAAGAAAATGATTTAGTTGAGATTGCTAAATTAGTATCTCCATCTAAGTATTTTTTACAAGATTTTTTGAAAACAGATAAGGTTTTAAATAAATTTGTTTTTTCTAAAGATGAAGATGAATTAGAAAAATACGTAATTACGTGCAATAACTATACATCTACTTTTTTGAGAAAAAAATAAATAAAAAAAGTTTGGAAATATTGTTGACATTAATTTCTTGTGGTTGTATATTATAATTACTTAGTAAGCAATATACTAGGTTAAAAAATAAAAAACTAAAAAATAATATTATCGGTAACTTATCCAAACAAGTATACTGAATTAAAAATATTAAATTTTAGCTGATCAAAAAATGTAATGTATAAATCATGTTAATAACGGGTAGTTATATAATATGAATTAAAAATACATACATGACAAACCTAGTTAGTTGTTCATATTATGTGTTAATATTGGAGCGACTTCTTATATTGCATTGATACCATAAAGGTCATATCTGGTTACTAAGTATGTGTGCACATGAGAAAGAAACTCAATTTTATAGGATATGGAATTGTTAATTGGGAACTGACATTCTTAAATTAATAGTTTATCTTAAAAACTCGGAACATAATGTTGTCAGCATTATGTTTTTTGTTGCCTAAAAATTGAGGTTGATTTATTGAACATATATATAGTCTTTGCTATACTTATCATAGGGATGATAGTATGAAAAAGATTCTAGTTTTATTTATATTATTTTTTGCTTTTTTTACTACTGTTAAAGCTGATTCTTGTTCTGCTCAAGAGAAACTTAAGTATATTAATGAAGCTGTTAAAGTAACTGCTTCTTATGAGTTTTTAAAAGATGATACAGGTAGATCTTATTTTTTAATTACTGTTTATAATTTAAGTCCTAATGTTATGGTTTCTTATTATGATAAAAATGAAGAACAACATTATTTTGTTGGATCTGATACTAAATTATCTGAATCATTTACTGATTATGATATAGATAATATTTTTACTTATAAGTTTAATATTTCTGTATATGGAGAAGGCGGTTGTTTATCTAATATTACTTCATATTCATTAGTTAAACCTAAAAGAAATTATTATTATGATAACGTAGCTGAATGTAAGTTTGAAAAAATGAAAGATTACTATTATTGTAAGGAATGGATTAATAGTGATTTCCGTGTTGATTCGGATACTATTATTAATAATATTAAAAAAGAATTTAATAAGACTACAACATCAGTATCAGTTGAAGAAGAAACTTCTGATAATTTAGTAACTTTTTTACAATTATATATTAAGTATAGATTATATATTCTAATTGGATTAGGAATTGGAATTCTTGCTGATATTGTTTATATTTTCTTAAGTTATAAGAAAATTAAAGAAGGAGAGTTCTAATTTTATATTATATTAATATATGTTGTGTTATAATTATTTAAGATAAAATGAAGAATAGGGTGATGATATGAAGGAGAGCGTTTGGGGCTATTGGATTATAGTTCTTGGTATTTCAATTATGTCCGTAATGGTTCTTATGCAAAATTTTACAACTACTAGTGAACAAGATTATTACTTAATTAAAAGCGTAATGGAGTCTTCTATGTATGATGCTGTTGATTATGGTTATTATTCAGATACTAGTACATTTAAAATCAATGCTGAAAAATTTGTAGAAAATTTTGTTAGAAGATTTGGTGAACAATTAAATATTAATAAAGATTATGATATTACATTCTATGATATTTATGAAACACCTCCTTATGCAGTTGTTTCAGTAACTGCAACAGGTAATGGAAATGCATTAATAGTTACGAATTCTAATGGAACAAATAGTGTTACAAATAGAATGGCTGGTATTCTTTATACTACTATTGAATACAAACATCCAGAAGGAGCTTAATCATGAAAAAGTTGAAGAGAGAAAGAAAAAAATTCAATAGAGATTATTTAAGACCATTATTTGGTTGTGGAATTCTATTTGTTTTAATTGTTGTATTTTTAATTATTTTTGGTTATAATCCAACTGATAAAGAAGATAATAAGAAAACTGTCGATAATTATCATTTAAATTTAGATGATAAAACAGTTAGTCAAAACGAGTCTTGTGATACTACTTTTTATAAGTCTGTAATTGATGAAGTTAATAAAGTTGATTTAAGCTTTAAAGTAATAACAGTTGATGGAGAACAAGCTATTGATGATGAAAATAGTACTGAAGATGAAGTTGTTTACTTTACTAGAAAGTATTATGCATATGAAATGAGTATGAATAATCTTCCTGATGGAGTAAAAGCAGTTGTTACTGATAACAAAACTGAAAATATTTATAATGTTAATAAGAATGAAAAAACATTTACTAGTAAATTTACTTCAGATAAGGTTCTTTATACAGTAAATATTTATGGAGATAGTGATAATTGTAAAGATGTATTATTAAGACAATTTAATTTTACTACTCCAGTTATTAATAGATATTCTCAAACAGTAATTTGTTCTAAAAGTGAAGATTCTAATTGTAATCTTATAACATATGAAGAAACTGATATTTCAAATGTTGTTAAGAAGAAAATGGCAGAAACAATTAAAGAAGAAGAGACTAAGAAGAGTAATACTTTAAAAATTATAATTGGTTCTATATTAATTGTAATTATTATTGCTGTAGTTATATTTATCTACTTCAAAAGAAGAAGAAAGCGTATGGTGATGTAATTATGAAGAAATATATAAAATTATTAATTGCTTTATTTGTATTTATTCCAATCAGTAAAGTTAATGCTGGTATTCCAGTTACTATTAATAGTGGTAGCGAAATTGGAAGTAATATTTACTGGTTTGCAGATTATGCTTCAATAGGTAGTATTAGACAATTTCGTGGTAGATCTGGATCTTATGGTGTTTACCATTATCCAGTTAAAAGCTATAAAGGAAACTATAGAGGAACATCATTTGATGCTGTTTGTATAGATCCTGGTGCTCATAAAACAAGTGGAGAAACTTATAATTGTGAAGTTATTAATGATCCAGATATTTTAGGATTATTTAAAGACAAAGGCAATTATAGTGAACAAACTTTTATTACTGCTGTTCGTATGAAAGCGGCTAAAAGAGGTTACATTTCTAATTCAAAATATAATTCAATGGTTCAATATAGAAGTCGTGGATTATCTGCTTTTGGTGAAGGTAGTGCTTCTTCTGCATCTATGGGTAACGTTAGTGCTGGAAGCTTCTTTAGACAAGCTGATACTATGTCTGACCAAAACTTCACTAAACCTGAGGATGCATCTGGTGATGCTAATCCAAATTCAGAGTTCCATACTAGTTTTATTTCTTCATCTGGTAAGGAAATTAAAATTAAAATTACATCTAACTTTCCAATGAAAAAAGTACCTTCAATTGAATGTACAAATAATTGTGAAGGTCCTGTAACTGTACAATGGCCAGTTGGTAGTAAAGAAGGAACAATTACTTTAACTCCAAAAACTCCAGCTCCATGTAATGCAAACTTAAAAATTAAATATGTTGCTTATAATAATGGTTCTGCAGATGCTTTATATTATTGTTCTCCTAATGGTGGCGGAGTTCCTTCAGGTGATGGAGGAGGAAGTGCCAGTGAAGAACAAGCATTCTTAGCTTATATTTCTGGTAGTGCTATTGCAAATGATGGTGGAACAGCAGCAGGAAGTACTGGTGGAGATTATGTTACTGGTGAAAGAGTATCTAATGATACTTCTAGTGCTCGTGAAGCTAATATTGTAGTTGATACTGTTATTCCTGATAGCTATAAAAAACAATTCTGTGAAAATGGTCCTCAATGTTGTAACATTACTGCTAAAAAAGAAAAGGCAATTAAATTCTGTTGTATAGATGGTACTCATTCAGAAGTTAAAGAACCTAAGATTAATGAAATTTTCTGTACTAAGAAAAAGAATTGTGGTACTGATGAAGATATAGTTGTTGATGGTGCATATGATTTATATGCAGGAAATTATGATAAGGGTCAAGCTGTAGAAGGATCTAATTATTGTAAGATTTATTGTACTGAAAGAATTTATGTTGATATTCCTAGTGGAATTCAAGCAGTAAATGGTAAGTATTTCGATCTGAAAGGTGCTTCATCGATTGATGGCCCTGTTATTCAAGGTAACTTCGCATGTAGAAATGTTATTGAATATGATAAATGGGTAAAAAATTATTATAAGAAAACTAAAGAAATAGTTGATAACTATAATAATTATCAATTAGTTCAAGCTAAGACTGATGGTTATAAAAAAGCATTCCATGATGCTTCAAAAAATGGTGAAACAAGTTATACTGTTAAATTCTCATACGAAAAAGATCTTGTAGGGTATGATGCTTTAGGAGAAAATGATGCTGGTAAACATTCATGTACAGGTACAGGTGAAGGTTCATGTACTGCTAAAATGAGCTATGAATATCATTTAGAGTCAGGTGTTACTGTTAAGTATGGACAAGCAAAATTAACATATAATGGTTCACAAACTGGTAATAGTTTACCTCTTAAGAATTTCGAAAGATTTGATGTTAAAAATGATGATGATAAATCAATAACAACCAAAACTGGTTATTATGGTTTAAAATATAAAAATAATAATAGTACATTTAAATGTGAGTCTATTAATACAACTGGTAGTGTTTCATGTTATGTTGATAATTGGTGTATAGTTGCTAATGCAGATGGAACATGTGCTGAATATGAAACTGGATCTCATAAATTGGAGGCAAACGATGGTTCAATTAAAGCAAATTCAGATAATCATAGTGATAAACCAAATGATTCTAAGAGTGAAATAGATGCTGATAATCCTCCAACAAGTAGTAGTTATAAGACTGCTTCTGAGGCTGCTGATATTTATTCTAAGAGTGTGGAAGAACTTGAAAAATTATACAAAGAAATTGATATTTGTGATAATTATTTCAATGATGGTGCTTCTACTTATACTAATTTCTTAAATAATAAGTTTGAGCAACCTAAAGTAAGCTTTAGTTGGTTCTATACTTACTTATCTGCAAGTGGAGTAATTAGAGCAACTTCACCTTATGTAGAAAATTACAAATTAAAGAATCCTGATGAATGTAAGATTCATCCGAGTGGTGGTGAATGGACTGGCGGTACTGATTCTGAAACTGGTGCTGAAGCTCCACATTATGACACTACAAATTCACATAGAGTAGCTAAATATAAAACATTTAGTAGTCATAGTGTTACATGTAATAATAATAGAACTGAATATTGTTCTGGTGGATTAAATAATAGTAAATTAACTTCTTTATTAGCTGAACAAAGTAAGAATCAAAAATATACTTCAGATACTAAATTTGAGTATAAATGTGAATATGAACCTGATGAAAGTACTAAGAAATCAACAGTTTATCCATATGGTGGATTTGTTGAAGGTGGTTTAGATGAAAATAAGAAAGCCTATACAGTTCATGATGGTAAGATATATATTGAGTATTCTACATTAAATGCTGAATATCAAACAACTTGGGATTTCCATATGTTAGGTACTAAGACTTCTGATGGTAAAGGTAAATTTGATGATGATTTTGCAAATGGTGAAGACTGTACTCGTTATAATAATGATGTTAAAGGAACTTCAAATTTATTCTGTACTTTAACAGTTAAAGAATCATTAACAAAAGTTAGAGGATGTAATACTATGGCTAGTTTAATGGGTAATAGTCCTAGCTTTTGGAAGAAAGTATGTTGTAAGACACCATCTTGTGAGACTACTAATGATGATACTTTATCATTCTCATTCAAGATAGTTGATTCTAGAAAATTATTCCCTGGTACAAATGGTTATAATGCCACTGATGCTCCAAAAGGTAAATCAACTAATGGAACTGAAGATACTTATGCTTATAACTGGTTTGAAACAGATTTAGGTAGAAAGAATCTAAAACAAATCGAATCATCAAGTGGAAACGATAGAGAATTTAATGCTGATAAAGTTTCATATCAATTCCATTTAAATTCTAAAGCAATTACTACTATTAAAGAGTATAATGCTCGTGTAAATAATTATAATTCCTTAGTTGGTGGTAACTATACTAAAGGTACTACTGATGAAAATGCACCTGCAGCTGAATATCATAGTGAATTCATTGAGAATTTCTATAAAGATCAAATCCAACTATATAAAGTTGCTAATGGGGTAGCTACTAAAGATGGCTCACCTGTTAAATTAAAAACTAAAACTTATGGTGGATTAAGTGATGCTCGTTGCAAAGTTTATTGGGATGGTGTAAGAAAGACTTCATGTTAATGAGGTCTTTTTCTTTTGTTTTTAAATATCTGTAATATATAACTTGTATATTAGTATTTATATATATTATTTATGATATAATTTTAATTGGAAGGACCGATTATGAATATACTTAAGTTTAAAAAAGATAAAGGCAATAAATATAAAGTATTAATTGATAATGAAGAATTCATTTTATATGATGATACTATTCTTAAGTATTCTTTATTAACTAAAAAAAATATTGATGAAGAATTATTTGAAGAAGTTGTTAAATATAATGATTTCTTAAAATATTATTATTTAGTATTAAAGTATATTAATAAGAGATTAAGATGTAAGAAAGAAATCATTGATTATTTAAATAAATATGATATAGATAAATGTACAGTTGATTTAATAATTAATAAGTTATCTAGTGATGGTTATTTAAATGAATATGTATATTTAAAGTCTTTTATAAATGATAGTTTAAATTTAAGTGATGATGGTCCATATAAAATAAAAGCTAAACTTATTAAATTAGGTTTTAGTGATGAAAGTATTGATGAAGTATTAGATAGTATATTATCTAATATAGATTTAAATAAAAGAGTTTCTGCTATTATAGAAAAGAAAGTAAGATTAAATAACAATAAGGGAAAGTATTATTTGAAGAGAAAAATACTATTAGATTTAACAAACTTAGGGTATAATAAAGAAACAATTTTAGAGATTTTAAATAATGTTAATTTTGATGATTCTAGTATTTATAAGAAGGAAAGAGAGAAGGCTTATAATAAGTATTCTAAAAAGTATTCTGGATATGAATTAGAAAGCAAAGTTAATAATTATTTATACAGGAAAGGTTTTAGTGTTGGTGAATATTATGAAGAATAAATATCATAGATTATCAAAAGATGAACAAAAGAATGCAAAAGCAGAATTTATAAAAAGAAATCCTAATCTATATAAAAGATTTCATAGATTATCTATTACTTGTTTATTAGGTATTATTTATGGAGTATTAGTATTAGTATTTGATTTAGTATTTCGTAAAACTTTATTAGTTGGATCATTTACTTTAAATGTTGTTCTTGATAGTTTTGTTTTAATTTTTTGTTTAATATTTTACGTTTTTTCTAAAGATACAATTGATAGACAAATTAATAAAATGTTAGTTGAGGATTTAAGAAAAGAACAAATAAATAAATGGGAAAGAGAAAGAAAAGAAGCAGAAGTTAAAGAAGAAAGAAAGAAAACAACTAAGAAAAAAACTACTAAGAAAAAGACTGCAGCAAAGAAAACAACTGCAAAGAAAACTTCTAAAAATAAAGAATAGAAAAAGGTGTTAATATGGAAAGATTACAAAAGGTTATTGCTGAGTCTGGTTATACTTCTAGAAGAAAAGCTGAAGAATTAATTAAAGCTGGTAAAGTATATGTTAATGATAGAAAAGTAACTGAACTTGGTATTAAAGTTGCTGGTGATGATGTAATTGTTGTTAATGGAACAATGATAAAAAAAGAAGATAAAGTTTATTATTTATTAAATAAACCAAGAGGAGTTATTACTGCAGTTAGTGATGATTTAGACAGAAAGACTGTTGTAGATTTAATAGATACTAAAAAGAGAATTTATCCTGTCGGAAGACTTGATTATAATACTACAGGTATTTTAATTCTTACTAATGATGGTGAATTAGATAATATTCTTACTCATCCATCTCATCATGTTCCAAAAACTTATGTTGCTAAACTTAATAGAGTATTAGAAATTGAAGATCTTAAACTTATTCAAAAAGGCGTTATGGTTGATGATAGAATGTGTAAACCAACTAGAGTCAAGTTAAAGAGTGTTGATAAAGCTAAAGATACTTGTTTAGTTGAGATTACTATTGTTGAAGGTAGAAATCATATTGTTAAAAGATTATTTGAAACATGCGGATATTTAGTAGATAAATTAACTAGAACTTCATATGGATTCCTTACACTTGATGGATTAAAAAGTGGTGAATATAGACAACTTTCAATTAAAGAAGTACATAAATTATATGACTACAAAAATTCAAATAAAAAAGTTAGATAATGAAGGTAGAGGAATAGGCTATTTTAATAATAAAATAGCTTTTATTTCTAATGCACTTCCAGATGAAGAAGTTCTAGTTAATTTTACTAAAGAAAAGAAAAAATATTATGAAGGAGTAACTCAAGAAATAATAAAGAAAAGTCCATTAAGAGTTATTCCTAAGTGTCCTTTTTATGATAAATGTGGTGGTTGTAATTTAATGCATATTGGCATAGATTCACAAGAAGAGTATAAATTACAAAAGTCTAAAGATATATTATATAAATTTGCTAATTTAGATAAAGAAATCAAATTAGTTAAGAGTAATAAAGATTTATATTATAGAAATAAAATAAGTTTAAAAGTAGAGGATTATAAATGGGGTTATTATAATGGATCTACTCATGAATTTTGTGAAGTTAATAATTGTTTACTTGCTAACAATGCTATAAATGATATTATTCATAAAAAAGAATTTTTAAAAGTTAAAGATGGAATTATAGTTATTAGATGTAATTATAATAGTGAAGTATTAATTGAAATACAAAGCGATTCAAAAGTTGAATTTAATGATGTCCCAGATAATGTTGTAGGTATTGTTTTAAATGATAAAACTATTTATGGCAAGAATTATTTCTATGACATGATTGGAGATATGAAATTTAAAATATCTTATAATTCATTCTTTCAAATTAATAACTATATAGCTAATGAAATATTTAAATTATTAAATGTTTATTTAAGTGGAGAAAATTTATTAGACCTTTATTGTGGAGTAGGTACTTTAGGTTTATCACTTAAGAATAATTTTAAGAAAATTGTTGGTATCGAAAAGATTGAAAATGCTATTCTTAACGCAAAAGAAAATGCAATAAACAATGGTGTTACAAATGCAAAATTCTATGCTGGAGATACTGCTAAGATATTAAGTGATTTAAATGAAGAATTTGATACAGTTATCGTTGATCCACCAAGAAGCGGATTAAATAAAGAAACAATTGATTTAATATTAAATATTAATCCTAAAAAGATATGTTATGTATCATGTGATCAAATAACATTATCTAGAGATTTAAAAATCTTACAAGAAAAGTATTATATTTCTAAAATTAATGTATTAGATATGTTTCCTAATACATATCATATTGAATCTTTTGTTATTTTAGAAAGAAAATAAAGAACTCTTATGAGTTCTTTTTTTTCTGTAAACCTAACGGGTTTTATTTATTTTATATGTTATACTTTTTTTAGGTGATACTTATGACAAAGAATATAAAACAAGTATTAATTCCATTTCTTACATGTATTATTTCTATTATTATTGGTCTTACAACAAAGAATACATTCATGGGAATAATTGTACTTATTACTGGTATTCTTAATTCTTATTATGGAAGTATAGGTAATAAAATTAATTTTCCAATTGGAGTTATTAATAATTTAACACTTGCATATGTATCATATATGAATCATAACTATGGTTTAGTAATATTTAACTTAGTATTCTTTATGCCTATTAATATTAAGGGTTATTTTGAATGGGATAAACATGATAAAGAAAATGAAGTTGAAAATAGAGGTTTAGGATTTGAAAAAGGTATATTAACTATAACTATATCTTTATTCGCAGGTTTAATAATAGCTTATTTATTAAGTTTAATACCTGGTGAGAGATTAGAGTTTTTAGATGCTTATACTAATGTTATAAGTTTTATTGCAGGTATCCTTTTAATGCTTAGATATAATGAATCATGGATGCTTTATTTAGTTAATAATATACTTGATTTATCTTTATGGATTATTAATTTCAAAGAAGGTGGATTTGATTCATTTATGGTTCTTTTAATGAGTATCATGTATTTAACAATAAATGTATATGCATTATTTAAATGGAGGGGCAACGATGAATAATTACAAGAAATTTATATTTGATATTGACTATACAATTTTAATTCCGGATTGGTCTAAGGAAGATGATTACTTTAGAGAGTGTATTCCTTTAGAAGAACAAGAAAGTTTCTTTGAACTTAAACAAAGTATTATGAATAAATATGAACTTGAGTATCCTAGATATGATACTAAAACTTTAAGTGATTTTTTTAAGAGTTATGGATTAACTGTAACTGAAGAAGTTATTAACGGTTGGATGATTCATAATGGAGAAACTATTATTGATGAAGTAGTAGATGGAGTTAAAGATTTATTTAAATACTTAAAAGATAATGGTAAAGAAATAGTAATACTAACTAGTTGGTTTAGTGGAACTCAAATACCTAGACTTAAAAGAGCAGGTTTATATGATTATATAGATAAAATAGTTGCAGGTGAAGATGCAATGAAACCAGATTTAGAGTCTTTCATGCTTGCAATTGGAGATACTCCAAAAGAAGATTGTATTATGATTGGTGATTCTATTAAGAGCGATAAAATTGGAGCTGATAATGCTGGAATAGATTCTTATATAGTTGATAAAGAACATACAATCAGAGATTTATATAATAAAATAACTAATAAGAAAATAATTGCTAATTATAATGAATGTTTAACTAATTTAGCTTG
>JAEEGL013094400.1_pt1 | contig 13775 bp, 14 predicted proteins | sample 9134231 | NCBI WGS metagenome assembly JAEEGL01 (sample SAMN16246548, study PRJNA631951) | gut metagenome | biome: gut microbiome; feature: rumen; material: fiber-attached | host: Bos | place: Iran: Karaj | collected 2018-10 | reverse complement strand
GTTGGTGATTGATACCTGAATATGTGCGAGTTTCTTGTCGAGGACGGCAATATATTCGTCGGTTGAAATAAGGTCGGCGTTCTTGGTGACAATTAGGTAATGAACGCCTTTCTCGTTCAATGCCTTGATAGTCTCGTAAGTCACCTTGTTGTCCTTCTCGCACTCTTGGAAACAGTCGGTCATACCACCGAGCCTGATAACATCACCAGGGTTCAGTTTAGTTTTGATTAGTCGCTTGATTTTCTTAATGTCGGCAACTGACGGGTCTGCCGGATTCCACAATTTTCGGAACGCAAGGAGTGAACGTGCGTAACAATAGCCACAGTTGTTGCCACATCCACAACCGTAAGTGTCAAGGCGGGTTGGATAGTGGCACCTGTCACCCTCATTGCCTTCCACGTGCTTATAAAAACTTTTGAACTCTTTCATCTTTAAGCGTTTCTTAAAAGATAAAAGAGTTCAAAGCAATATCAATGATAAATTAGCGTTGTGTTGCCCTATATTTGAATTTGTTTACATTTTCGAGTAGTTCGTCCAGAATGTTGGTTAGGCCACCGTCACGCTTTGACGTAAGCTTTGATTCGAACTCGATGATTTCACCCTCAAGTTCCTTCAGCATCGGTTTCAGTTTCTCTGAGTTTGGCAGCATTGGAAGTAGGTCACCTATCTTGAAATGTTCACCGTTCATGCCCATCAAACACTCGGCAAGACGGTCCTCGCAACCGGCGATACAATCTTGTATCTCGTCGCACAAAAGATGCTCCGCATTGCTATCAGTATTCCAATGTATTTCTTTAATTCTGATTAGATAGCCGTGAAGCGCACAAATGAAATCTATCTGTTCTTTGGTCATAGTCTAACACTTTTATGATAAATAGTTAGACACTATCAAATATAGAAAGACAAGTCTGATAATTACCATTTGCGGAGGGTGAGGGATTCGAACCCTCGCACCCCTTAACGGGGCCTAACGGATTAGCAATCCGTCCCCTTCAGCCAACTTGGGTAACCCTCCATTATTTGTATCTATTATGTCTCGTTGATTTACCTTTGTTTAAGCCCATGTAGTTGTCTGTCATTGCATGACAGTTTGGGCATAAAACTTGTAGGTTTTCTGGCCTTGTGTTTTCTGAATTTCCATCAATGTGGTGTATCTGCAATATAGTTTTGCCTGTTTTTATGTTATACCCACTAAACCCACATATTTCACAACGGTAACCAGCACGTTCGTACAAGTATGTCCTTATACTTTCTGGTAATTTGTTGTTAACACCACTGTTATGGTTTTTACCATTTAACCAACTTTCAACGGTTTCTTCTTTTATGCTATTGGCCCTACAATTTTCCGAACAATATCGCTTGTCTTTGTTGTTCGTTGTAAATTCCACGCCACATCGTTCGCACACTTTTTGGTAAACAGGTTTTCCTTTAGTTACATGTGCTTTCTGCTTCGTTTCCTTTGTTCCTCGTTTTTTGTTGTTATACGTTGCCGAACAAGACGATGAACAAAATTTTTTCTGGTCACCATGTAACTCTTTACCACAGTTTAGGCAATACTTTTTTTTCTTGTTTTTGTAAACAGAAAAATCAAACCCAATCTTTTCAGCCACCTCATTAACATATTTGATTACTGGTTTGCTATCGCTTACGCCAAAATAATCATAAATGTCACCCTTCTTGGTGAATGAATCAAAAAGGTCATAAACCGCCTGTTTCTTTTCATCTGTACTTATGTCAATAGTAAGCATATTTTTCGTTTACTATAAATAGTATGATGTTAGGAAAAATACGTACTCGAACTAAACTTTTTTTAGAAACCTAATTCGAGTACGATTTAATCCGTAAATTTACAGGAAACGTTTAACGTCCACTGGACGGGGCCAGACTCCAACTGGCGAACCTCTCAGATTTTGTACCAAAACAAAAAATGTTAATGCCGTAGTTAAGTTGCTGTATGTTTCCTTATTTGAGCACATGGCTGGATTCGAACCAGCGAGTGTCGGTTTTGCAGACCGATGCGTTAACCACTTCACCACATGTGCATGTGATTCTAAGCTTTATAAGGACCAAAAAAACCCTAACAGCACTCCTGAGGATTTACCCTGTGGTCTGTCGTCTCCCCCTTTGCATAGGGCGGTCGGGGCGTTTACGAGACTCAAGGGTTCTGGTTTGGTTTACCTACTGTAACCCTTTTTTCGGTGGTCCAAAAGAGCCGGATGCCGGACTCGAACCGACGACCTGGAGATTACAAATCACCCGCTCTACCGACTGAGCTAATCCGGCGTTATTTCTTAAAAAATATAACATTTTTGGCAGTAATCAAGGATTTGTGACAGAATTGTTACACTTTTTGATGAGGTCAAGTAGGTACTGTTTCTTTTCTTCTCTTGGCATTTTTACACAGTACAAAAACTCGTTCTCGTGTTTTTTTCGATATTCGTCCAGAGTGCAGATAACCTTGCATGGAACCCCGGCAGCAACAACGTTTGCTGGTATGCTCCTGTTAACAACACTGCCAGCACCAATGATACTGTTGTCGCCAATGGTCACCCCTGGCAACAATGTTGTCCTGCAACCAATGAAACAATTTTTCCCGATAATTATTTGGCCGTAAAGAACGGTCTGTGGGTCACCGTCAGGCAGGTTCCTTATCACACGTGTTCCACCATCGTGATTAACGAACGCCACGTCAAAACTTATTGTGGTATTGTCGCCAATGCTGATAAGATATGGTTCCGAACCAAAATTGGGCGTATCGGTAAAACTAACGTTACGGCCAACCTGCATTCCATCTTTTTTTGCTTCTTCAATAGTAAATGTCGTCATACTCAAACATGTGTTTGAGCCAGCGACTGGACTTGAACCAGCAACCTCCTGATTACGAAACAGGTGCACTACCAATTGTGCTACGCTGGCAGTTTGGGTGACTGGTCGGATTCGAACCGACGTAAACAGGCTCCACAAACCTGCGCCTAAACCACTCGGCCACAGTCACCATGTAGAAAGACACTCAATGCGGTAATGCACACTCCCGCAAATTTTACAGACGGTGTTCTAACCTCATGAACTATCACCTCGCTCGGATTACAGACTTGAACTCGCTTCTCCGCACTGTAGTGTCTTGGTGGAGGATACGGGACTCGAACCCGTGACCCCCTGCTTGCAAAGCAGGTGCTCTACCAATTGAGCTAATCCCCCATACCGCTAATCGAATACGTCGTCACCGTAAAGTTCCTTCGTGATGTCAACGCCATCAGGCCCTTTTACGTGAATAACCCCGTTTTCTTCGATGAAATACGTGTTAAGATAGAAGTCGAGTTTCCCCGGCTCATAATCTGGGAAAGACTCACGGATTTCCTCTTCCGTGGCCCCAACAGCGGCAAATTCGCATTCTTCTTCCGGTACGAACGAAAGTAGCCTTTTATTGCCGTTCTCAGCTAAAACGTTGTAACTTCTTTTTTCCATATATGTCAAAGATATTGAAAATCTGGCAGAAATGCAACTATTTATCTTAAAATGTTTTTGATATGAGGCTACTTGAGACTTACAACATATCCATTACCAAAATCCAAAAGAAGGACGGAACAGCTTCCAACTACGCATACATTGACCCAACTAAGTCAACCGACGACACCCGAAAGATAAAAGATGGCATCAAAAACTATGGTGCTAACTGGAACTCTTTCAAGGGTGTATGGGGTTGGTATCTTTCACCAGACCCACAGAAACTCCAGGTTCAGTTGGAAAAAATGGTTTATCCAGCCATCGAATGGCTTAACTCACAGGAAACTCCACCGGAAACAGGTGCCCGTGACCCTGAGCAGTTGAAGGCCGAGTTCCAGGAACTTCTGAAACAAATCGACCAGACCATCGCTGCACCGATACTTCCTCCAAGTGAGAGGACTGCGCCAATAATGGACGAGAAGACTCTAAAGTCGAAGCTTCAGCAATACAAAGAAGAACTTGTCAATGCAATGACCAATGAGGAATTCCTTGCGAAACTTGAACCTATTATCAAGTTCAGAAACGCACAGGGACACCAACTGTCATTCCTGAACGCTCTCCTTATCTACGTTCAAAACCCAAATGCCAAACTCGTAAAAGCGAGAACCACGTGGGCGAACATCTATAACCGTGAAGTGAAGCCGGACGCAAAGGCCCTTGCTGTTTGGGTTCCGGTGGTCGTCAACAACGACAAGAATAAGGATTATGCCAAAATCAAGGCTGAAATTGACAAGCAGACGAAGGACTTCCTTGCCAGCGTCAAGAAAACCGATACTTCACAGCTAACTGCCGGTGAGAAGGACAGACTTCGTGTCATCCTTAATGCTGTCAGACAGCAAGGTGGTGGCGGTATGCGTGTCTTCCGCTTCAAGTATTGCTACTACGACGTAGCTGATACCATTCAAATAGAAGGAAAGGAAGATGTTGTCGGTTCAATGCAGGGCCTTGACGACATCGAGTGGAACGCCGAAAATAGCGAAGCAACCGAAATGTCGGTCAAGATATGCGACGCTATGACCCAGATTATCCAGGAAGCCGGTCTTAGGCTTGGTTTTGCCGATGACCTCGGCGGTGCAATGGGTGTATCAAAATCTGGCGAAATCGAAATTCTTAAGAGCCATTACGAAAAGAAGAACCCAGGTGCAGCAAGCACCCTCATTCATGAGTTCTCCCACGAACTTCTCCATCAGAAATACATCAGCAGCATGAAGAACACCAACAGTGATTGGGCTCAGTACTTCGTCGGAACCAAAGAGGGACGTGGAGTCGTTGAGCAACAGGCTGAACTGTCTGCATACCTCGTTCTACGTTTCTTCAATATCAAACTGCAAGAAAACATCAACTACATCGCAATCTGGGGTGCTGATGCTTCAAAAGCCTGCGTCGTCTTCGATACAGTTGCAAGTGTGGCGAACGCCATCACTGATAAGATTGCAGCGAAACTCGGAATGTCAACCCTCAATGAAGATGGTGAGCAGCAAGGTTTCGTTACCGGCCTTGACGTTGCGCAACTTCTTGGACCTGAGGCTGTCAATGTGTACAACCGCAGTAAACAGATGATGATGAACAACGTAAGGGAATCTTTCAACAGTTTCTTTAACCGTATTAACAAACAACTGTTCTAACCTGGAGCAGGGACACGGACTCGAACCGCAATTTTTGACATGGTTAGTCAACGTTCTACCGTTGAACTACTACCCTGCGTTGAGCCGGGGGAGAGAATTGAACTCTCGACCTCTTCCTTACCAAGGAAGCGCACTACCACTGTGCTACCCCGGCTTAGCAAGGGTGGGTGGGTTCAATACCACCATTGTACGGTAACCCGCTGTTCTACGACGTCACATTAAACTACACCCTTGGAGCGATAGAAGGGACTCGAACCCTCGACCCTCACCATGGCAAGGTGATGCTCTACCAACTGAGCTACTATCGCATAAAAGCCTACCCAGGGGTAGGCACGTGTGACTCACTGCCACTTAAAATGGGCACGGGGAGCGGCTCACGGCACTCAGGGACGAACCCTGGCAACCCCAGTTTTACGGCCACCCATTTGGGCCGTTGAGCGATAGAAGGGATTCGAACCCTCGACCCTCAGCATGGAAGGGTAATGCTCTACCAACTGAGCTACTATCGCATTGCCCCTTTGTGGCACACCAGCACGTCGGCGAGTCGAACACCTCCGTTGCAGATTCGAACTGTCTCCCAAGGGGACCCTACTACCGTTCGGGATTTAGCGGTCGGCGTTCCTGGAATTGAACCAGGGACCTCAACATTATCAGTGTTGCGCTCTAACCAACTGAGCTAAACGCCGTTATAAAACAGGATGCGCCGTAACGCATCCGTACCTCCTTTAACAACCTGGTTAACGAGATAGTTGGGGTAGAAGGACTCGAACCCTCACTTCCAGAGCCAGAATCTGACGTGCTACCATTACACCATACCCCAATAAATCGGGTGACTAATTTTTTTTCATTCTCAATATATCACCCAATATGCCAAGTTTTTTACACCTTTTCCTGATTGCGTTATCTGATACGCCATATTCTTTGCCAACACGCACAAAACTATGGTATTTCAAAAAGGCTTCAAAGAGTTCTTTTTTTTCTTTTTCGGTCTCAAACAACACTTCAGCCATTTCGTTAACCTTTTTCTCACACAAAAATGGTCCAGTTCCAACAGGTTTTTTCCTGGAATAATTTTCCGTCATTGCGTGGCAATTTGGGCACAGAAGTTGCAGGTTTTCTATTCTGTTATCAGTATGAATACCGTTAATGTGATGAACTTGTAATGGTATTTTCTCACCATGCCATTCAGTTAAATTGCACTCTGGATTTTCACATTTCCATAGCTTGTATCCATTAGCAATCAATCTATTCAGCATATTGGTACCACCCCTGTTTGTGTTGTCGGCAAAATAAACGTCATCACTAATTTTTTTGAAGCGCCCGACACGATTTCTAATCAATGTACCAAAATGAGATATATCTAACTTTTCTTCTTCGATGACTTTCTTAACTTTTTTATAATATCCTTCAACACCTTTTAGGCCAAGTTTGTTGCACACTTCATTGTATGAGTTGCATTCTGGTAAAACTTCTTTAACCTTATTCTTGAACTCATTATAAACGAGTTCTGATGCCTGTTTTCTTTGGTTCCGTTTTTCCGCTATATCTTTAACGTGATACGTAACACAATGAAAACTAACACCCAACATTTTGGCTATTTCTTTGTTTGTTTTACCTTCTTGTTTGAGCTTTTTGATATTATCATGTAAGCTATCCATAACGTTTTGTTTTGCTATAAATAGTCCTATGTTTTGAAAAGTTCGAATTGTCGGGGTGACAGGATTCGAACCTGCGACCCTCTGGTCGAACGGCATGTAAGATTCGAACTTACGAAACTTCAATATTATGCCGTTTTCACCAATTTCTCAGCGATTGGTCAACTGTAACCAAACCAGATGCGCTACCAACTGCGCTACACCCCGATTATATTACCATGCGATTTCACGGCCTCTGAAAAGGTATCGTTTATCGCCACGTCTTAATTGCGTATGTGCAATCTTCTTGAGTTTCTTCTTGAACTTCAACCAGGTCTTCTTTTTGGACTGCTTGAACTCTTCCGGGTATTCTTTCAAACTGTACATATCAAACTTTTTACAAATATACTTAGTTTTTCCGAAACAATCAACAAAAAAGACAGAATCTTCGAAGGTGCCGTCAGCGGAAGTTTCCGAATCGAACGGACTATAACGCATTCCTCATGTTTCACCAGTGCATACAATACTGACGACAATTCTGTCTTTTGCGGTGGCGACAGGAATCGAACCTGTACTGTCGGCGTGACAGGCGTGAAAGTAGATTGCTGTTCGTTACCCATACGGAAAACATTTCTACGGTGTGCTACCATTACACCACGCCACCATTTGTGGGGAAGGATAGATTCGAACTACCGACACACAGTTTGACTTGAAGATTTGTTTGCTGTTGGCTTCCATTTACTGGAAGCACTTCTTACTCCGTTGCTCTACCAACTGAGCTACTTCCCCTTGTGTTTGGCTGGCTTGATGAGACTCGAACTCATGACCCACGGCTTAAAAGGCTATACATTGAGTTGCTGTCAATTTCCCTGGTCTCGGAAAACATGTGTGTTTACGTTGCTCTACCATCTGAGCTACAAGCCAGTGTATTGGCTCTCAGCCGGAGATTTGAACTCCGTTACCCCAGAAGCGACACCTAAGGGCGAACCCCCACTTCCTGACCACACGTATGTGGATTTACTGGCTTTCCGGTTTCCACAACCGGTGAACGCTGAGAGTGTTTGTTGCGGGTAGGGGAATCGAACCCCTGTCAGTTCCTTATGATGGAAAGTTGCTATTGAGTTGCTGTGTAATTTCCGTACGGAAATCGGGCGCTAATACTATGCTGACCACTACACCAACCCGCAATTTGTGAGGAAGGAGGGAATCGAACCACTCGCACACGGATTATCAGTCAGGCATTCATTGCTGTGTGCTTCCTTATCCAGAAAACGTGCAGTACGCCGCTCTACCACTGAGCTACTTCCTCATTGCAACGGTTGCGGGGCTCGAACCCGAAACGTTTCCTCAAACTCAACCGTCACCGTTAACTCAAAACATACGATTTTACGGAAATTCGTGAACCGTATAGCGCCACAGACCGGTCGAAGTCTTGCAAGTTGCAGTCCTGAGCTCACCTACCGTAACCGGCATTAAGTGGATTTTCACCAGCGGACTATTTGTTCAGGCTACAAAGTCAACCCTCTGTGGTCAACCTGGGTTGGTCCAAGGCCGTGGGCGAACCATCATGTCGCCATGGCGTCTCCAGGTTTTATACATCTGAGGCCCACGTAGTTGAGTGCATATCGGTCTTTTGGGTGCTACCCACTCTGCTAATGCCGATTTTCGCTACCACTAAGTCCTGCCAAGACATAGGTTTACTTTAACACATGGCAATTGTGCATACACTCGCCTCATCTATATTCCATCCCTACTACCGTTCGGGATTACTGTTAAATTAAGAGCCATAGAAGATTTGCAACTCTCCCATGTTGTTACTTGGTGTTTTCAAATTCATAAACTATCCCCATTGGAGGCCGTGATAGTAGCCAGTGACATGTTAACTACCTTGTACCTTTTCCAAGTATCTCTTGTGGGCGTTGTTGGATTCGGACCAACGACCTCTTCCATGTCAAGGAAGCACTCTAACCAAACTGAGCTAAACTCCCATTTGCGAACCTAAGAAGACTCGAACTTCCCATCTTTACCTTTTGGGTAACGTTTTAACCACTCTCCACAAGGAAATCTCATCCTTGCTTCACCACTATAGGTTCTGACAATTTCTTTCTTTATGGTCTTTAACCGGTCTCGATACCTCCATACTTGAAATTGTTTGTGGGCGATGTTGGATTCGAACCAACGACCCCCTGCTTGTAAGGCAGGTGCTCTGAACCAACTGAGCTAAACGCCCGAATCATCACCAAAGATTAACCCGCTTTACTGTCCTTCGCAGCGCACTTGGTGTGCTTCTTTGTTCTGTGCGGTTCTAACCCCTTTCGTGACCCCTCAGTGCTACTCTACGTCGCCCTATTTTTGGATTATTGACGACCACCCTACACCTACTCATCACGCCATTTAACGGTGGCTTCCTTGCATTGTTCCAATCTACAAGGCTCCCTCCAACCGTGAGGCGGTTAATCGGATTGGACTTTTCCCTTATTCAACCTTTAACAGGTAGATTTTTTCCGGGTGCTCGCCGAATACGTCATGCGTTACATTGCATATCCATACCTCCGGCTTCGTCAACCCGTACTCGTTATTAGCCATACCCTCGATGAAGTTAACCATCATGACACCGGAAAGCCTGTAGGTGGCACCTTCGTCATCATGTTCCTTCCTCGTAAGTACCAACGGAGCGTTCCACCCTGGGTCTGTGTCAGTAAGGGTCAGAAACACCTCGTCTTTCCCGTCCGAAAGTTGCTCAAGTGCTATATCAGCCCCAAGCACCATTTCGTTCTCTTCCAGCGTACGGTTCGGAATATCCGCATACCACTTGCTGTCTTGTTTGAAAAACCTAACTCTCGATTCCATCTTGCTTAATCTTTTTCCTTAACGAAGCGGTGAAAAAGACAATTCGTTTTGGACCCTTTGTCTTGTGCTTAAGAACTGTCTTATAACAGTATGAGTTTTTCAACTTCTTTTTTTTGTTAACTGACGTCATAATACTCGTACTGTGTTTTTATTTCATGCTGTTCATAAACATCAAGTAGCTTGTAAGTTCCAAGGACCATGAACGTGAGGACGGCAATCGCAATAACAACCGTCCACATCACCGGCAACGGCCTTTTCTCGTCTTCGTACTCAATTTTTCTCCTAAACATAATGCTAATTGTGTGGTGGGTAGGGCAGGATTCGAACCTGCGAAGCCAGAGGCAACGGATTTACAGTCCGTCCCGTTTAACCACTTCGGTACCTACCCATATATTTTGTACCCCCGGAGGGACTCGAACCCCCAACCTCCTGGTTCGTAGCCAGACGCTCTAATCCATTGAGCTACGAGGGCATCTTTTCTTTATTGTATTCAACCTCACCAGAGGCCACAATCTCACAGGAATGAACGACAATTTCTCTGTATCCTTTCCCCTCCTGGACTCTCGTCCACATCTTTATGACGCCCTTTTTCAAGTACCGGTCATCAAAAATGATGTCCTCGTGGCAGTTGCAATCTTCTGGCCCGTCATAGTCATAACGACCGACGTACCCTTCAATGTGCCAGATGTTGTACTTCTTTTTCATGATGCAAACGTAATTGAATAAACTTGGTGGTCCCTGAGGGGCTCGAACCCTCGACCCACTGATTAAGAGTCAGTTGCTCTACCAACTGAGCTAAGGAACCGTAAAAAACTGAAAACGCTTTGGGAATCGAACCTAAAATCCTAATTCAAGTTGCTGTGTGTTTTCCTAAAAGCGGACGTGGCAGGATTCGAACCTGCGACCCTCGCCTTAACAGGGCGCTGCTCTGACCGACTGAGCTACACATCCGTGTGTGTTATATCATCAAGCTTAACCAACCCAGCGTGTATTTCTTTATGGCAGTTTGAACAAACCATGATACACTTGTCGAGTTCTTGTTTTATAGCCTCAAAACTACGAGTATAGCCCTTACCACTAATAGCAAAATCCTTTTCTTCGGGATTTAAGTGGTGAAACTCCAGGGCACCAACATACTTCTTGTAGCCACAAATTTGGCACTCTCCACCTTTGTACTCGACGGCGAGTAGCTTGAGTTTTTCCCTTCTTCTTTGAACCGCTTCAACGCAGCATTTTTTGCAACGGTATATGCCGTCGCTCCTGAGGACGAATTCAGTTTCCCCGTGTTTCTTACACTCTTTTATGATTACTTTATCCATACAACTAAGTTTATGGATAAATAGTCACAAAGTCAAAATGATTAACAAGGTTTGTTAATAATTATTTTTCTTTTTTCTCCAACTTTTTCTCGCTGTACCACATAGCCACGTAACAGCCTATGTAGTTGGTAATGGCCTGCACCGCTATCGCCACCCACAGGTCCACTTCCGAAATGAACTTGATTACCACCGCAGAAAACGTGTAGCATACCGCATTCCATGCCGATGCCTTAGCCTTGCTGGACTTGATTACCATGATTGACCGAACAATGTGGAGAAAAACGTTGATGAACGACACCACAAAGTAGATGATGATTTTCTGTACTGGCATAAGTAATCGAATTAAAAGTTTCGTACCCCCGCTGTGAATCGAACACAGATTTGAGGTTTAGGAAACCTCCGTTCTATCCGTTGAACTACGGGGGCGTACATTGTACCCCCTACAGGATTCGAACCTGTGACCCACAGATTAGAAATCTGTTGCTCTATCCAACTGAGCTAAGAGGGCATAAGTGGAGGTGAGCGGACTCGAACCGCTGTCCAAACAACTCAACAAACCGCTTTCTACATGCTTAGTTTCATTTTTCCTTCGTCGGAAGCTATGGTTAGAAACTCGCCAATCGACCGACATATCACCCATTTGTCTTAGGCGCCCACTGAGTGATGATGAACACCCGTCCTCGATTGTGATGATGCCCTCGTATGTGAACCCAACCAAGGGAAAGTCCACGAGGACAATCGTCCCGGCGCAGCCTTGGCGCCGATGGATTAAGCTAATCTGCCCAGCAGATTAAGCAGCGATTGCATAGGTGTTGTTGCCAACTAATTTTTTGAGTCTTGTTTATAAGGACTATTCCTCGAAGTCCTGCATGCTTACGACCCACCGACATTGCTGTCAAAACCAAAACACCCCCATAAGTAACTAAGTCAGGTGACCAGTATTCTACCGGAACACCCATAACCGGCAGATAACAATTGCTTAAACGTTTTTTTCTAAATGTTTTATTGTTTGTCATTTGGGGTGTTTTTAGAGTGAGCCCGGTGGGACTCGAACCCACGACCCCGACATTAAAAGTGTCGTGCTCTACCAACTGAGCTACGAGCCCTTTCCATATATGTCAAAAAACTTGCGATGGTGTAGGCTTACCTTAGATTTGCGCCTCTCACGGAGGATACCGGCTCTTCTTCCACCGCCACCGTTTCGAACCGGTGGTATCTTTAAGTTATCCGATACGCCTTTATCCGACTATACCATTTCACATGAGTGCACGTCACGGCAATTTTATACTTGGTAGCGCTCTTTGTCGCACCATGTCACACCCAGAGGCCCGCCTCGGAACTTGGGTGAAGCAAGTTAGTTGTTGTTTTCCCTTTGTTGTGGTACGGGGCGGATTTGAACCGCCGACACTTGGATTTTCAGTCCAATGCTCTACCAACTGAGCTACCGCACCAAGTAAATTTGTCGAAATTCGGTCCTATTTTAAGGTAAAATTGTCGAAATTGGTGTGGGCCTGGCGGGACTCGAACCCGCACCCCCGAAGGGACTGGTTCCTCTTACGATAACGGGATTATCGCTTGGGCCATGTCTTAACCTTGCGTTTCCGTTTAGGTTGTCGGTGTATGGTCTCTACACATTTATGAACGAAAATGTTCAATTTAGCTCGGCGTTATAACCAATATAACGGTTGGTTCCTTCACCGAATTAGCCGACTTCTACTCACGTGGTTTCCCACGTGGCACTCATTACCGTTTAGAAGATTTGCCAGAATAGTTGTCAGTCAAAGCATGACAGTTAGGGCATAGGATTTGAAGGTTCTCCAATCTATTGTCGTTGTGAATACCATTTATATGGTGCAACTCAAGAGGTATTGGGCCACCTTCCCATTCGGTGTTCCCGCACCTTTCACATTTTGCTTCTTTGATGCCCTCTTTCAATAACCTGAGTTTAATCTGATGTGAACGCCACCCAGAGTTTTCTATGAGGATTTCTTCTATTGGCTTCTTCTTGATTGAAGGATGCTCACCATTTGTTAAACCTTTGTTCCACCGTTGAAAGGTGAAATGTGAAACATCCAACCCCATTTCTGCTATTTTCTTTTTCACTGTGTATAGATTTCCACCTTTAGGCGAAAGACCAATAAGGCGACAAACACCACTATAAGAAAACGAGTTTCTAACAGCTTCAACGAATTCTTCGTCAGTATAACCCTTGTAATTCATAGTAAACGTAATTTACTATAAATATACATTCGTTTACCAAAAAAAGCAAGAAAATAGTAGATTTTTTCAATAAGACCAGCGTGTCTACCAATTCCACCACAGACCCATAAGTGTTGGCAAGGGTACTAAAAGGGCGAAGCCCTAATGAAATCGCACAGGCCGATGGGAGGATGGTGGCGAGTGCGGTTAAAGTGAACGTGAGCGAAGGCGACGACTGCATCGCCAGGAAACAGGGTGTTTCCAATATGCTACCCTTGCCTTGTGCGGTAGGGGAGACTCGAACTCCCACGGGCTTGCGCCCACCACCCCCTCAAAGTGGCGTGTCTACCATTCCACCACTACCGCATATTTCCCTGAAGTAGCTCAGGTGGGACTCGAACCCACACGTCCTCTCGGACACCTGCTCTTGAGGCAGGCGGGTCTACCAATTCCCCCACTGAGCCATATATTTTGTATAATTTCAGTTTGCTTTTTACTAACCAATACGGGTCAGAGAACCTCTCTGACAACACCGTAGATTTTGGACCTTGTAATCCAACCGTTCATGTGACCGTGATTGTTACCTATGAGATAGGTTCCGTTGTTCCTGATTGAGTGGATAAGGTGAAGATAGTAATGTCCTT
>JAEEGL011150712.1_pt1 | contig 13775 bp, 11 predicted proteins | sample 9134231 | NCBI WGS metagenome assembly JAEEGL01 (sample SAMN16246548, study PRJNA631951) | gut metagenome | biome: gut microbiome; feature: rumen; material: fiber-attached | host: Bos | place: Iran: Karaj | collected 2018-10 | reverse complement strand
TTTCAGAGGTGGCTCCGGATTGGTTTAATAGATACAAATTTATGAAAAATTATTAGATTTGTAAGCCGGTTTCAGACGCGAACCGCAATAAAAGACGCGACAATGAAGTTTTTCCGTTCGGCCGCTGCCGTAATCCTGTTGTTTTCGGCCATGGAGGCGCACGCCCAGTTCTATTCTACGGGAGACGATCCCGCAGGATTGAAATGGTATAGCTCCGATACGCCGCATTTCAGGGTGATATTCCCCAAGGGACAGGACTCCCTGGCCAGGGTCTATGCCCTGGAACTGGAACGTTGGCGGAGCGATACGCAGCGGAGTGTGATTTCGGAAACCGATTGGAAATGGCGCCTTCCTGTCATCCTTCACGGAGCCAACGGATATGCAAACGGATCGGTGACCTGGGCCCCCCGCCAGATGGACCTTTTCACCGTACCGAACGCTTACGGGGCCGATCCTTTTCCGTGGGAACTCAACCTTGCCGTACACGAATCCCGGCATGTGATGCAGATGCTCCACGGATACCGGGGGATGTTCAGGCCCCTGGGGTGGTTCCTTGGAGACATCGTTCCCGGGGCGTTCAGCGCACTGTATCCCAACATGGCGCTGCTTGAAGGAGATGCCGTGGTGGCGGAGACTGCGCTCACCGCAGCCGGAAGGGCCCGGACGGCCGATTTCCTGAATTACTACAGGGTCGCGTTCGACGAGGGCGACAAACGGAACTGGTATCGGTGGAGATATGGTTCCTACCGTTACTATGCTCCTGATTATTACGCGCTTGGCTATTTGACCATCGCTGGCATGAGGGTGTTTTACGACGACCCTCTCTTCACCAAGGAATACTTTGACGGAGTGATACGCCATCCTTTCCGCATAGCGCACCTCAGCCATGCGATGAAAGATAAGACCGGGAAGAACCTCCGGAAATCCTTCGCGGACATCATGGACGGATTCCACGCCATATGGACGGAAGATGCCGCAGCCAGGGGGCCTTTCGAGAACTTCAGCCAGATAACGCCGCCCCCGTCTTTCCATACCGACTATACCTGCAACATTATCGCCGGCGGATCGCATTTCGTCCTTAAAGAAGGACTTCTGGATTCCCGGTCGCTCTCGAAGGTGCTGCCGGACGGCCGCGTCGTAAGGGTGAAATCTTTCGCGGCACACTCCAGTTCCCTCTTCCACGACCCCGTAAAAGGCCGGATTTACTGGAGTGAGACCGTGCCTCACCCGAGATGGTCTCTCAGCCATACTTCCAGGATCCGTTATATGTCCGAGAATGGCGGCCTGTCGCGCGACCTGACCAGGAAAGGCCGGCTCTACAATCCTTCACCATCCCCGGACGGAGAGTGTCTTTCCGTAGTTGAATATCCTTTTGCCGGAGGGTCCAACATTCTGATAATAAGCGCATCGGATGGTTCGGAGCAAATCCGGATCCCGGGGCCGGAGGCCGTGCAGCTATCGGAATCGGCTTGGTTTGAGGGACGCCTCTATGCCCTCGGCCTTTCCGGAGGAGGCTTCGGGATCTATTCCCACGAAATATCTTCCACCGGTTCCTGGAAGGAAGAAATACCCCCCAGCGTTACCAAGATGCAGAACCTCGGGGCGGGTGACGATTACATAGAATTCGTATGCGATGCGTTTTCCGTTAATGAAATCTACAAATACTATCCCTCTTCCGGCAAGACGGTCCGTCTGAGCAATACCAGATACGGCTCTACCGACTATGCTATGTCTGAAAGCGGCGACACCTTGTATTTTTCCACGCCGACCATAAAAGGATTTGCGGCCTGCAGTATCCCGGCGGACGGCTTGAAAGAAATTGAAGTGGACCTTTCCGCGGCTCGGAGCCATCCCGTCGAGGATCGTCTTTCGGAGCAGGAAAAGGCCCTTGCAGCGGCTTCCGGCCGTGAAATAGGCTCTGTTCCGGACAATTTTACTTTCAGTTCACCCAAGCGTTATCACAAGCTGCTGCACCCTGCGATGGTCCACGCATGGGCTCCATTCTATTTCAATTATGACGAAGTGTCGGAGATGAGCGGGGACATTTCATGGTCCACGGTCGCGCCGGGTGCAACAATCCTGTTCCAGAATACCCTGGGAACGCTTTCCGGATTTGCCGGCTACGCCTTCCGCCCTGATGACGATGGGGACAAGAAGTGGCGTCATACCGGTCACGCGAAACTGACCTGGTCGGGCCTGTTTCCGGTGATTTCCGCGTCCTTTGATGTCGGTGACCGCCTGGCACACCAATATTCTTTCAAAGAGACCGAATCCGGCGAGATAACCGCCTGGGGTATAGGCGGGAAGAGGCTCGAGACCCCCCTCGTCTCGGCATCCGTTAAGGCCTATGTCCCGCTTAATTTCAGCAAGGGAGGCGTTTACAGGGGAGTGGTCCCGAGCGTGCAATATGCCGTTACCAACGACTATTTCAATCCGTCGGTTGCCCGCCTTACCACGGACGGGAATATGGAAGGAACTTCAGTTGAGCGCTTTACGGGGGTGGATGTGAGAAAGAACGTGCCGATGCAGGCGATGGTGGCTTCTCTCCGGGGGTATGCGATCAGGCAGACGGCCGAAAGCCGCCAGTATCCGGACCTCGGTATCGGGGCGGAAGGAGGCATCCGTATCCGTCCCGGGATAATGCCGATATTCACGCCTGCGGCATACGGCTATCTTTATGGCTATATTCCGGGCTTCAGCCACCGTCATGGCTTCAAATTGACAGCTCTGTACCAGCATATTTTCTACGGCGACCGATATTATCGCGAGAATGCGGTGTCCGTCCTTCCGAGAGGCTTTTCTTCATCGGTGGGGCAATATGTAGCCGCCCTTTCGCCGGACCATGTCAAGGCTACGGTTGACTATTCCATTCCGATATTCGTCGGCGACATGTCGTTCCTCGGCCCTGTGATGTATATGAAGAATCTGCTGGTTTCGCCACATTTCGACTTTATGGGAATGCGCGGCGGCAACCTTTTCAGTGCCGGAGCCACCGTTTCGGTCGCCTTCTCCAACCTGCTATGGTTCCCCTTCGGCGGAGAGATAGGAGTTCAGGCCGGTTACAACGGAGGATCCCTGCTGAAAGGCCCTCTCTCCGGTCTCGGTGCAAAGCACTATTATGTAGAGGCCGTTTTCCATATGGACATATAGAAAAGAGATAGAAAAGGGAAGACAAGCCCCTGAAAAACCGTAACAAAACCGTGTTTTTCAGGGGCCTTAGTCTTCCCGGTTCTGCATGGTTATTTCCTGGAGTCGATCCAGACCCATAGACGGTACATCAGCCATCCCCAGCACAGGAAAAGGACCACGTGGACCCAGTAGGGGACTGTGGTCTGGTAGGCGTCGTCGCGGATAACCTTCTCGTAATCAGGAATATCCGCATAATAATATGCCCCGGCGCCGAAATCCAGGCCTTCGGCGAGACCGAGCCGGTTCGCCATAATGTAAAGAGCTAAAAGCAAAGTGATTACAACCACTGCGATTGTAATCACTTTTGCTATTTTGCTCCAGCTCTTCATGATGCCGGAACGTATGTTACTTGTAGAGGTCCAGCACAGGGACGTCGAAGACGACGCCTGACAGCAGGAACCAAACGGCAAACAGGGTGAGGGCGATGTTGAAAGTCTGGCCTATGATGTAGAGCCACAGGACCTTGCCGCCCTTGAGCTGTTTTGCTATTTCCTTGAAGTTGGTGTCCAGTCCGATGCTTGTGAAAGCGAGTACGAACGCCCAGTTCTTGTACTGGTCAAGGACTCCGTTGATGGCCTTCACCTCGGCGCCGCCGAAGATAGGCTGGATGATGAAGGACGCCACCAGGGAGGCGATGAAGAAACCGATGATGAATTTAGGGAAACGGGTCCAGATCTCTCCGGCGCCTACCTTGCGGTCTCCGGTGCGGTCCACTCTGGTCGCGAAGAAAACGGCGACGAAGAAGGCGATGAATCCGATAAGGATGTTCTGGATGCTCTTCACCAGGACGGCGGCCTGCTCAGCCTCCGCTCCGAGGGCGTTTCCGGCCAGGACCACGGCTCCGGTGGAATCGACGGTTCCGCCGATGAGGGCGCCGCCCATGAGCTGGTTCATTCCGGCCCAGCGGATGATCATAGGCTCGAACACCATCATCAGGATGGTGAAAATGATCGAGATGGAAATGGCGATGGAAAGGTCGTCCTTCTTGCAGTTCGCTGCGGCGCCGGTGGCGATGGCCGCCGAGGTTCCGCAAACGGAAGTAGCTGATGCAAGGGTTATTACGAGAGGTTTATTCTCAATCTTGAAGACCTTTGTGCCGAGCCACCACATAAAGATGATGACTATCGGGGTGACGATCCAGGCGATGCCGAGGCCGTAGAGGCCGAACTTCGCAATGTTCGAGAACAGGACCGAAAAGCCCATGATAACAAGTCCGGTCTTGATGTAGAATTCCGTCCTGATGGCGGGTTTCAGCCACTTCGGTACGCCCACGGTATTGGATATCAGCAGGCCGACTATCAATGCCCAGAACGCCCACTCGAGATAGCGGTTGAGGGTGAATTCGGCGCTGATGAGCCTCACTATGACAGCCAGGACGAACAGCAGGATGAATGCAGGGATGAATTTCAGGATCTTGCCGCCCTGGAGCTTGATTCCACAGGCGAAAAGGATTCCGAGCACGAGGAAAGTCCTCAGAAGTTTTCCCCAGAAGGCTCCGTTCAGCTGGGCGAGGAGGGATTTCTTCTCGGCGACGCCCTCCCAGAGGTGCCAGGTCGAGAACTTGGCAGCGGAGAAGTCGAACCAGCCAGTCAGAACCGCAACGCAGGCGATGGCGATGACTATGAAGCCGATCCATACGGCCATCCAGTCTTCGCTCGTCAGTTTCTTGGTTAAATTACTCATTACTTATTAGGATTTAGGTTTTTCGTAAACATGCAAATATAAGGAAATTACCGGAAATTCTCCAAAACCCACCCCTGGTCGACGGAAACGAAGCCGTCTTCGCCTTCTCCGGCCTCTCTGCGGGAAAGTATGGCGCGGCAATCCTCATAAACATTGAACCCTGCCTTTGCCGACATCATCCTGCCCTCCAGGGCGAACGAGAACACGATTTCATTGTCGGCGCCTTCGAGGCGGACGAATCTTATTCCCTGGACTTCCTTTTCCATTTCCTGGGAGCAGACCCATTTGCAAAGCTCCATGGCCCTGTCGTCAAGGCCGGTTTCAAAAATGTTGATCTTTTCTATTAGGGCTCCGGGGGAGGAGACGGTCCTGAGAATGTATCCGTCCAGCGAAGAAGCTGCGGCGCCGAGGGCCTTAAGGGCATCCGCACCTTCGTTCCCCGAGCCTTGGAGCCATATCATCACTTTCAGGTCAGGATCGTGGTAAAGGAACGGATAATCAAGGAGATATGTCTTTCCGCACGACGGACAACTGGCTATGAAAAGGCTGCCGTCGCGGACTTTTTCCTTAAGCGCGGGGGCTTCGGAAGTGTTGATTCCCGCTATTGCGGAAACTTCGTGCGCGGAGCGGCAGTATGGGCAGACGGATTGCGTCATTTGATTATCCTCCACTCAATCGGTCCCTGGGCGTCGGCATAATAACGTCCGGTTTTGTCAAGGATGGAAGCAGGATCGGCTGGAGACGTGGTGAAGTCCCATGCGGCCTCAAGGCCGTCCTCGTTTCCGGAAACATCGCTGTCTTTATATTTGCGGATCTCGCTCTGGGTCAGTTCTTTACGCCAGATGCGGACTTTCTTTACCGAAGCGCTGAGGCCCATCGTGTGCCGCCCGGAACCCGTGGTTGCCGGGTTGCACAGCAGTGTGAGCTGCGTCGGCTTTGCCGGAGGCGCGTATTCTGCGGCATGCGTGTCCTCGAGGATGATTTCTCCGTCGATGTATATCACCGTGTGGCCTTTCTCCGCATCGAAGGATGCTGCAATATGGTGCCACCCGGTGTAGTCGTTCCATGCAACGCCCGGTTCGCGGAGCGCACCGCCCCTGTAGCAAAGCGACATCCTTATTATGTACGGCCCTTTCCGGGGGTGGGTATCGTCCGGCTCGGTGGTAGTGGCCCAGGAATTCAGGCCCCATCCGTCAAACGGCCTCTCCCCCTTGAAATTGCCAATGATCTTCGCCTGCTGCTGATAATGCAGGACTTTGTCGCCCCGGAACCAGAGTTCGGCTGTGAAAGTGGTCAGGCCGTCGAACTCTCCGGCTTTGCCAAGCAAGATGCCGCACTGGACGTTCGTCGCACCCGGTACATACATCTCGCACGGGGTTTCGACATATCGGTATTGTGCCTGAAACGCGTCTATCGCCGCTCTTGCGGCAGATACCGCATCATCGATCTTGTCCTGTGCAATCTCTCCCGAGCGGGCCTTGTCCCTGGCTTCGACGGCGGCTTTCCTGGCCTCTTTCAGGGCGGAGAAAGCCTCGTCCGGATAGCCGGACCACGGCTGCTCCTCCTCAAGGGCGAGGAGTTCGTCCATCTTAGCTATCATAAAGGACAGGCCGGACCAGTCGGGGCGCGTTTCCGTCGGAGGAACAGGCCCCGGATTATCCGTCGGGGTTTTTCCGCAGGAAACGGCCAACAGACCGAGCACGAAGCAGGAAATAAAGCGTAAATGCCTGGATGACATTATTCTATCTTTCGGGCACCGTCACTGATGACGACGTCGTAGACCTTGGGCTCGTGGCCGAATTTCTCGGCGAAACGGCTTACTGCCTCGCTGATGAAGGCATCGTAGAGCTCGTCTTTAACGAGGTTGATGGTGCATCCGCCGAAGCCTCCGCCCATAACGCGGGATCCGGTGACGTCCATCTTGCGGGCGAGCTTGTTCAGGAAGTCCAGCTCTTCGCAGGAAACTTCGTAAAGGCGGCTCAGTCCGAAATGGGTCTGGTACATCATCTCGCCGACGGTCTCGTAGTCGTCCCTTTCAAGGGCGTCGCAGACGTCGAGAACCCTCTGGACCTCTCCGATGACGTATTCGGCGCGGAGGAAATCTTCTTCCGGAATCTCTTCGCGGACCTCGTCGAGCCAAACTCTCTTGGCGTCGGACAGGAATTCCACATCGGGATGGTTCTTGCGTATTGCGGCCGCGGCGTTTTCGCAGGAAGCGCGACGCTTGTTATAGGCGCTCGAGGCGAGTTCGTGCTTGACGCAGGAGTCGATCAGGACCAGCTTGTAACCGACGGGATTAAAGGGGAAGTATTTGTATTCCAAGGTCTTGCAGTTGAGGCGGATAAGGGCGCCGCTCTTTCCGAAAATGGAAGCGAACTGGTCCATTATGCCGCACTTCACTCCGCAGTAGTTATGTTCCGTGCTCTGTCCGATTTTGGCGAGGGTGAATTTGTCGATGCCGTTGCCGAAAAGGTCGTTGATGGCGAAAGCATAGGTGCTCTCGAGGGCCGCTGACGAGGAAAGTCCCGCTCCGAGGGGCACGTCTCCGGCGAAAACAGTGTCGAAACCTTCGACCTTGCCGCCTCTCTTGGCGGTTTCCCGGCAGACTCCGAAAATGTATCTTGCCCAGCCCTGCTGCGGCTTGTCCTCCTCTTCCAGGCCGAACTCCACAAATTCGTCATAATCAAGGGAGAAGGCCTTTACTCGAGGAGTTCCGTTGGGCTTTACCCTGGCGATGATACCCTTGTCGATGGCTCCCGGGAAAACATAACCGCCGTTGTAATCGGTGTGCTCGCCGATGAGATTGACGCGGCCGGCGGAAGCATAGACGGACCCACCCTCTCCGAAGAGTGTCAGGAATTTTTCATTGATCCTTTCTTTCATTTCCATATGATATTCAGGTTTTAGTGTTCTTTGTCGTCGATAAATACAAAAATAGGAAAAATTTTCTATTCGGTCCCAGAAACTGCTTTGTCAAGGGCCGAAGCGAGAGATATGAACGCCAGGGCGTCCGCTCCGGACCCGAGGGCAGTGGGCGTGCCCCGGTCCCCGTTTTCGCAAAGGCTGCCGACAAGGGGTATCTGGCCGAGGAGCGGGACTCCGAATTTTTCCGCCATCCTCCGGCCTCCTCCTTCGCCGAAAATATGGTATTTGCGGTCCGGGAGGTCTTCCGGCGTAAACCAGGACATATTCTCCACTATTCCGAAAATCCTCCGGTCTATCTTTTCGTTCCGGAACATGTCCACGCCTTTTTCCACGTCGGCGAGGGCCACGTCCTGGGGCGTCGTTACGATGACTGCACCTTCGACCGGGATGTCCTGGACCAGCGATATATGTATGTCGCCGGTTCCCGGAGGCATATCCACGAGCAGGTAGTCGAGGTCTCCCCACTGGACCTGCAGAATCATCTGTTTGAGTGCGCTGCAGGCCATGGGTCCCCTCCAGATGAGGGCTTGTCCGGGAGGGGCGAAATACCCTATCGACATCCACTTGACACCGAATTTCTCGACGGGGAGGAACACTTCTTTCCCTTCTTCCCCGAAAGCACCGGGAGATTCTCCCTCGGTTCCGGTCATTATGGGCACGGAAGGGCCGTAAACATCTGCGTCGGCGAGGCCGGTCTTGAAGCCGAGCCTTGCGAGGGCGACGGCCAGATTGACCGCTACGGTGGATTTTCCAACCCCGCCTTTGCCGGACGCGATGCCTATTATGTGGCGGACGCCGTCGATGAGGTCGAAGCTGAACTGCGGCTGCTGCGGGGCCGGTTCGCTTTTCTTTACCGTGGACACGACAATGATAGGCGTGCCTTCGGGAGCATGGCGGTACAGGGCGGCCTTGACGGCTCCTTCAAGATAGTTTTTCAGGGGGTCGGGACGTTTGCCGAAAGAGAGCGTCACCTTGATGCCGCCGTCTCCGGTCTCAATGTCTCCGACCAGCCCAAGGGCTACGACAGAGCGGTCCCCATATGCCGGGTGCCGAACTTCTGATAGCCAGCCAAGTATTTCTTTATCAGTCATTTATTTTACAAGATCCATTTCTTTGATAAGATGCTTCGCGCCGCCCAGGCGGTCGACAAGCAGGAGGACGTAGCGGATGTCCACGCAGATGCATCTCTGGAGGTTAGGCTCGAACATCACGTCGCTCGACATCGATTCCCAGTTGCCGTCGAAGGCAAGCCCGATGAGGTTGCCGTCGGCATCCAGCACGGGAGAACCGGAATTTCCTCCGGTGATGTCGTTGTTGGTCAGGAAGCAGGTGTGTATCTTACCGTCTGCCTTGTCGGCGTACTGGCCGTAATCCTTGGCCTTGAAGATGTCCTTGAGGCCTTCGGGAACAATGAATTCAGGATTTGTGGGGTCCTCTTTTTCCATGACTCCCTCGAGGGTCGTGAAATAATTGTAGTAAACGGCATCTTTCGGTGAATACGGGAGCACATTGCCGAAGGTAAGCCTCATCGTGGAGTTGGCGTCGGGATAGGAAGGCTCCTTCTTCTTCCATTCCATCAGGCCGGCGGTGAATTCCTTCTGGCCTTCATCGATGAGGTCGTCGCCTCTAGATGCGCCGGGACGGAGAGCCTGCGCCTTCTCAATGATTGATTTGTACAGCAGTACGGCAGGGTCTTCGCCGATATTGCTTTCGTTGATGGCGGCAGTAAGCTTGTCGATGGAAGTGAAAGCGCTACCATTGAACAGCCATTCGACATAGGCGGGGATATCCATGTCCGCAAGGTTTCCGCTGCCGTATCCGAGCCCGGTGAGAAGGTTCTCGGGTTTGGCGTTGTCGCGGTAGAATTTCAGCAGGGCAACGGCCTCGCGGCGGTCGAGCGGCTCTACGTAATCGCGGTATGCCTGTTTGAGATAGTCCTGGAAGCCGTTTGCGTTCTGGGCAGCGGCTTCGGGATTGCTCTGTGAACGAAGGATCAGCTGGTAAGCGGAGGCGAACTGTGCAAGTTCTATCCTGTAGGGGGCTTCGGTCAGGAGGGTGAGGGCCGCTTCGCCGTCGGCGTTCTGCGCTACGCCTTCGGCAATCTTGCCGATGCTCTTGCTGTATGCCTCATCGCGCTTTTTGTTCTTGGAGGCCCATTTCAGGAAGGCTTCCTCTTTCTCTTTTTCGCGGCCGATGATGTTGAGGTTCTTGAAAGCAAGCTCTTCTCCCTGCCATTTCTTCCATCCGTTAGCCGAGCCGGCATATTTGCTGGCGTATTTGAGCTGGACGTCGGGATCCTTGCACATTTCATCCCACATGATGTCCTGGCGGACGGTGCGGGCGTCGATGCGGATGCGGTTGGTCTTGATCATCTGCTCGAGCTGGGCGGCGGTCTGGAACCTCTGGGTACGGCCGGGATAGCCCATGATCATCGAGTAATCGCCCTCACGCACACCCTTGAGGGATACCTTCAAGTGGCGGACAGGGGTATAGGGCTTGTTCTCGGGGCTGTAGTCGGCAGGCTCGTTGTCTGCTCCGGCATAAACGCGGAACATGGAGAAGTCTCCGGTATGGCGGGGCCACATCCAGTTGTCTGTCTCTCCGCCGAATTTTCCGACGGATGCCGGAGGAGCACCCACGAAACGAATATCCCTATATGTCTTATATACAATGAGATAGAATACATTTTCATTATAGAAAGGCACCACCGTTGCCCTGCAGTTCGGCCACTGGCTCTGAGCCTCCGCGGCGATTTCCTTGCGGGCCGCTTCCTGGTCGGGGGCAGCGTTGACGCGGTCGGTGACGTCGGACATCGATTCCATGAATGTTACGGTGAGCCCCGGAACGGCGAGTTCCTCTTCGCGCTTCATCGCCCAGTATCCGTCCATGAGGTAGTTGTGCTCCGATGTGGAGAGGCCCTGGATGCTGCCGTATCCGCAGTGGTGGTTGGTTACCAGCAGGCCTTCGCCGGATATGATCTCACCGGTGCAGCCTCCGCCGAAATGCACGATGGCGTCCTTCAGGGAGGAATGGTTGATGCTGTATATCTGGTCCGGGGTAAGCCGGCAGCCGGCTTTGGCGATAGCGCCGGCGTTCATTTTTTCTAGTAGCGGCAGAAGCCACATTCCTTCGTCGGCGCGGGCGGGGAGAACCATTGCAAGAAGCAGCGCCAAGATGATGGTCTTTTTCATTTCAGTCGGATTAAATGTTCAAATATCGGTCGTTTCAAATCATTATCAAAACAATGTCGGCTCCAGTTCCCTGACGTGGAATGATTTCCGGTGCCACGGAGTATATCCCAGCCGGCGTATGCCGTCAATATGTTCCCGGGTAGGATAGCCCATATTATTCTCCCATCCGTATCCAGGGTATTCGGCGGCGAGCTTTTCCATGAACTCGTCCCTGTGGGTTTTGGCGAGTACCGATGCGGCGGCTATGCTTCCGTATGTGGCGTCTCCGTGCACGACGGTGAGGTAATCCCGCCGGCCGTAGGTGCCGAACGGGCGGAAGCGGTTGCCGTCCACAAGTATGAAAGCGGGCTTCGGGTCCAGCCTGAGGACGGCCCTCTGCATCCCTGTAACGGAGGCCCAAAGGATGTTCAGGCTGTCTATCTCTTCAGGGTCAACCTGCTCTACGGCCCACGAAACTGCTTCTTTTTCAATTACTTCGCGAACAATATCCCGGTTCTTCCGGGTCATTTTCTTGGAGTCGTCCAGAAGGGGGTGGAAAAAATCATCAGGAAGGATGACGGCGGCAGCGAAGACAGGACCCGCAAGGGGACCCCTTCCCGCTTCGTCGCATCCGGCCTCGATTCTCCCCGGAGAGAGGCATGTTTTCAGCTTGCTACAGGCAGTCACGCCTCAAAGTTAAGAAAAATATGCTTTGGGGCGGTATCCCTCAGGCAATTTCTTCACCCAGCCGCCGTTTCAGCATAAGGATTATCTGTTCCTGATAGCGGAGGGAGTCCCTTTGGGAGCTGATCGTTTCCTTTTGGGAACTGACGAGCGCCTGCAGGGAGGCGATTTCATCGTCCTTGTCTTTCAGGGCGCTCAGTGCCGATACATCCTGAGCGGACGTTCGGGGCTTGTAGCCCAGGCAAAGTTCTTCGACCGAGACATCGGCCAGGCGGGCGACACTTTCAATCTTTTCGTTCAGTATCCGTGTCACTCCGCTCTCAAGATCCGCGTAGGCGTTTCGCGAGATGCCGATCTTGTCGGCCATCTGCTGCTGCGTCATGTCAAGTTTCTTGCGGAGCCTGTAGAGATTGTCCTTGATAGAGTCGTTGTCCATCGGGAGATAATGCTGTTAAGTTCAACGACAAAAGTAAGCGTCCTAATCTCCCCGGAAAACCAAGTTTTTCTTGGCAATGACAAGAAATGCTTGGCATTTGGCCTTTAAAAAGCATAAAAAACATCGAAAACTTTAAAACAACACGTCAACTTCAACTTGTCTTTTGCAAGTTTTGCCTGATATTGCCGATATTGCGGATGAAAAGACGAGAATTATGAAAGACATTGAAAAGGCATACGAAGAGTTCGCCTCCATGATGATGGTGAACGGCTTTTGCGAAGGGGTGGATTTCCCTTCCGTTGCAGCCTCGCTCGGGGTGAGTCCCGAACAGCTTGACGCCCTGCTTGAAGAGCGGGTCGGAATGGGCGGAGAGGCCCTTATGGCAGCATACAGAAGCTTGGAAAAGGCTTTAAATGACAAAAAATAAGGAATATCGGCTCTTCTCTCTTGTTATTGGTATTAATAATTTGTATTTTTGCAAGCCTATGCCCGAATGTGGGCGGACACCGCGAATCATAATTAAAAATACAATACCAAATGAAAAGTTATCAGACCCAAAACATCCGTAACGTGGTCCTTTTCGGAAGCTCCAAATCCGGCAAGACCACGTTGTCAGAAGCAATGCTCTATGAGGGCAAGGTAATCGACCGCAGAGGTACGGTCGAGGACAAGAACACCGTTTCGGACAACACCGAATTCGAGCAGGTAAACCAGAAGTCGGTCAACGCCACCCCGCTTTACGGCGAGCTCAACGGCCACAAGATCAACTTCATCGACGCTCCCGGTTCGGATGATTTCTCCGGCGGAGCCCTTTCCGCATTCAAGGTGGTCGAAGCCGGTATCATGGTTATGAACGGCACTGCAGGCGTCGAGGTCGGAACGACCCTTTTCGCCCGCTACGCTGACAATTACGGCATCCCGATGATCATCGCAGTCAACCAGCTGGACCACGACAAGGCCGCCTGGGACGTCGTGCGCTCCGCTATCGGTGAAGAGTTCGGCAAGAAGGCTGTCATCTGCCAGTTCCCCGTCAACCCCGGTCTCGGCCTCGAGGGTGTAGTCGACGTCATTACGATGAAGTTCTACAACCGCAAGAACGAGGTCCTCGACATCCCCGCCGCTTATGCCGACGAGGCTGAGGAGCTCCGCGCCGAACTTATGGAGAAGGCCGCAGAAGGTTCCGACGAGCTTATGGAGAAATTCTTCGACACCATGGAACTCTCCTCCGAGGAGATCGTCGAAGGCCTCCGCGCCGGATTCCTCAAGGATGAGGCTATCCCGGTGTTCTGCGTTTCCGCAAAGGAGGACGTCGGTGTCCGCCGCCTGATGGAATTCATCATCGACTTCGTCCCTTCACCCCTCGGTGGCGTCCAGAAGACCGTCGATGGCGGAGAAGTGGTCTGCGACCCGGCCGGCCCCACCAGCCTGTTCATATTCAAGACTTCCGTCGAGCAGCATCTCGGAGAGGTCTCCTATTTCAAGGTGATGAGCGGAACCCTCAACGAGGGAGCCGACCTTGTCAACCCTGAAACCGGCAACGGAGAGCGCCTCAGCGCCATCTATGCCGTAGCAGGTGCGAAGAAAGAGAAGGTTTCCTCCATACCGGCCGGCGACATCGGCTGCGTCATGAAGCTCAAGAGCGGTAAGTACAACACCACCCTTGCCGTTCCCGGAAGCGAAGCCATCGA
>JAEEGL010780862.1_pt1 | contig 13775 bp, 9 predicted proteins | sample 9134231 | NCBI WGS metagenome assembly JAEEGL01 (sample SAMN16246548, study PRJNA631951) | gut metagenome | biome: gut microbiome; feature: rumen; material: fiber-attached | host: Bos | place: Iran: Karaj | collected 2018-10 | reverse complement strand
ATGCCCCGAGGCTGCAATAAGCCGTGTTTCAAGAGGATAGCGGCGGATGAACTCGCCGTTTATAAAAAAAGTCGCCTTAACCCCGAACTTTTCAAGGGCCGAAAGAACTTTCAAAAGTCCGCCGCATGAATCGAGAGCGTCAATAACAACGGAAACTTTCTTTCCGCCGCCACCCGGCGAAATATTCTGAAATATATCTTGCGTTTCTCCGCTAGAAAGATTCCTTATGAAAACGGAATTTTCACGCAAAGGATTTGATGACTCACCAAGAAAGATTCTGTACATTGCGTTCTGATTTGAAGAAGAATTTTTTCTTCCGACAGTATTTTTCCATTTCCTCACGGAAAAATCGTACTCAAAAAATGCATCGGATTTTCCGCCATTTCCCAAGACTTTTGCCAAAAGAGCATCTCCGTCCCAAAAAGCTTCTTTTGCTCCCGACAAAAAGACGGTCTCATAAACGCCAGATTTCAATCCTAATCTTTTTATAGTGAATACTCCGCCGGCAAAAATCTCGTTTTCGTTTTTCCACGCAAAAGAAACATACTCCTCGTCAGAAAATGATGCGAGCGTTTTCCATGTCGCACAATCTTTCACCACGAGAGAGCCGGCTGAAATATATGCGATTTTTTTTCCGTCAGGAGAAACAGCAGGCGGAAACTTACATGAAACAGACATTTTCTCAATTTCCAAAGCTGCGTCAGAAACCTTGTAAAAAGCAGAATGAAGATTTGAGGGCGAAAATCCGTCTGAAAGGGACGGGGCGCATACCCAAAAAAGCGCGTTCCCGCCAGAAGTCCAATAAGCCGAGAAAGCTGGCTGCGAAGAAGGCGGCTCATCGATACTGAACATAGTCGTTTTTCCGCCGATTTCAGAAGAAACGCCAAGAACTGATACAACGCGCCCGTTCGTTACGAGAGCGATTTTTTCTCCGTCAGGGCTAGGAAAGAAAATATCTTTTTTTGGATTAAATCTGAACGGAAGAACGGCGGAAACTTTCCCAAGCCCGGTGACTTCGGAATATATCGTTCTGGCATAAAGCTCGTTCCGTGCGATTTTATAGACAAAATCACCTTTCATGAAAAACAAAAACCTGTTGCCCGAAAATTCCACGGAGCTTAGGGAGCCTTCTCCAATCCGCCTTGCGCTTTCAGGAAGCTGCACTTCCCCGCCCGATAAGGAAAAAGAAGCCTGAATATCAAAAAAATAAACAGCTCCGTTTTTTTCATAAAGAGCAATCTTTGAGTCAGGAGACCACTTTGCAGGAACAGAATCAGTTGAAAAATCCGGGGACTCGTCAAGAATGATTTCAAAAGAAGTCGCAATCTGCCTGATTACCGTAATCCAGCGCGATTTTTCAGATTTTTTTATGACGCACTCATATTTTCCGTCGGGGCTTACTGATTTTGCGCCTATGCTAATAAATCCGTCTGAAAAAGAATCACGCACAACCCAAGATATTCCCTGAGAGGAGGACAAAGCCCCGATAGAAAATCGTGCGATGCCAGAATCATTCTGAATTTCAAGGATTTCCCCAGAAATCATCCGCATTTTTTTTGGAAAGCAAGTCAGAATTTCAGGAGGCTGCGAGGACGAAGCGTCTGAAAAAACGACATCCGCACTATGTTCAAATCGTGAAGCGCAAAAAACAATTTTGTTCGCACCGTTTATGTACGGATTTTCAAAAGCAGTCTTACAAAAAGACTTGCTGCAGAAAAAAAGAAAAAAAATAAGAAGTATATTATAGAAGATTTTTTTCATGCGGCTCAAAACAAATTCTCCAGCCGTCCCAAATCCTCCTCAAGCTCAGATAATTTTGCTTTCATGGAAGATATTCTTTTTGAAATATCAGTGACCTGCTTTTTCTCAAGCTCGTTAAAAACTTCGTCAAGCACTTCGCTCTCGTCCTTGCCAGAGCTTGTTCTTTCCCCGCACCAGGGACAGTAAATGAATTCGCGGTCTATGGTTCTTGAACATTTTGCGCACACTCGGACAAAGTTCATATTTTTTGCGTTCCTTTCAGAATCGGAAGCGGGTCAATGCGCTTTCCTTTCTTGTACATGGTGAAGTGCAAATGCGCACCCGTAGCCTGCCCCGTCGAACCAACAAGACCAATTTTCTCGCCTTGTGCCACACGCTGACCTGTCTTTGCCAGAGCCTTTGACATATGTCCGTAGAGCGTCTGGTAGCCGTTCAGATGGTCGATGATTATGTAATTTCCGTAAAGTCCCGAAAACCCTGAGAACACGACTTTTCCGCTCATTGCGGCCTTAATCGGCGTTCCTGTCGGGGCAGCCATGTCTATTCCGTAGTGGCAGCTGACAGCCCCTGTAAACGGATCGTTTCTTTTTCCGAACGGGGAAGTGAGCCTCCAGCTTGATGAGAGCGGATAGATGAAAAGCTCTCCCATAGCCTTTCGCAAAGTGTCGCTGTCAAGCACTGCCCCCGGAATGAAAAGCTCTTGATTCAATGAAAGAGCATCGTTTTTCAAGTCATTGACATCAAGAAGCTCCTCTACGCTCACATGATATTTTACCGAAAGTGAGTTCAGGCTTTCGCCGTCAGCCACATAGTGAATTATTCCGTCCTTTGACGGAATTCTGAGCGTCTGCCCTTCCCGCACAAAACGAACATTGTCTATCTTATTGACCGCAATCAGTGTTGAAGTGTTCCTAAGCCCGTTCCCATAAGTGATTGAGCCTATAGTGTCACCGCTTTTTACAGTATAGTTTCTGAATGTGACAGGCTCGCTCACAAAATCCTCGGCATGAAGGACTGTTCCGTCCTCAAGAACAACATTTCCGTCAAAATCAATGTCGTAGCCATCGTCAAGCGCAAAACGGCTCATCGCTTTGTCAAGGAAAGAAAACTCGCTGTCAAGGATTGGCGGCAGTTTTGCGTTAATAACCCACGGTGCCACCATGTTCTCAAGGACAGGAGCATACCTGAGCACGGCAAGCGGCACGGAAACAAAAATCAGCAAGTATATGAAGGAAACTATTACGACTGGGACTGACTTAGACTTGGGACGAGCTTTTTTCTCATCGTCAGAAACATGGATTTTCCGCTCCCAGCTCTCAGCCATGAAATTACGCAGAGCCTCTCTGTTCCTGTACGGATACTTAGCCACACCGACCTTCGCATGTCCGGAGCGGACGGTCCCGGCTCCGAACGAAGAGCTAGAAATGTTATCCTGATAGCAGCTTATGACTTCCATAAACGAACAAACACCTTCCTGAAAATCTGCGATTAAAAAAATAACTTTATTAAATATCGGCAGAAATATTTGATATTTTGAGTTAAAATAGTAGTATGAGTATGTTCACTCTTGAAGACGAAAAAGAAAAAAATCCTGGCGAAGAAATTGGCTCAAATAGCAGGCGAAGCTCCTCATCGCGCTTTCTTGCACTGATTGTTGCCGCAGGGCTTTTAATCGGAACTTTCGTCAAGCTGTTTGCGTTTGAGTTTCTGCATGTCTCGGGGCGGAGCATGATGCCTGCTATTCAGAACGGGGAAACGATTTTCGTGAACAAGCTGAAATTCGGAATAGCGAAACCTTTCTCCGACAACCTGCTTTTACAGTGGGGTAAGCCACAAAGGGGTGATGTCGTAATATACCTTTACGACAACAAAATCGTAGTCAAAAGATGCGTCTGCATCGGAGGGGACAAGATTCGCTGCGAGCGTGAGCCTGACGGAAGCGGAGGCGAAGATTATTTTCTTTTCGCCGGAGAAAAAAAGATAAATCTGACAAGCTCCCAATACGCGAACATGAAATTCATACGGCAAGTTCCCGACGGGTATGTTATGGCAATCGGGGACAACTACGATGAATCGCTGGACTCAAGAAGCTACGGCTTCATTCCAGTAAAAAATATTCTTGGAAAAGTTCTATGCAAATAAAAAGATTTTTCGGAACAAACGGTTTTCTCGGCCTCGGAAGAGTATCAATAATTCTCTTCTTTATCTTTTCTTTCAGCGTTTATGTAATCGGAAAATTCGCCTACCTTGCGATTTCCGAAACTACATTCAGCGCAACCCGAAAAGAAACAGTCCAAAGAGGGCTTATCCTTGACAGAAACGCAAAGCAGCTTGCGGTTCCTGCTAATTTCTGGAATTTCGGCGTGACTCCAAAATCAATTCAGGAGCGCGGGCTTGAGACATTCGCAAAAATCGTTTCTCCAATTCTTGCGGAAAGCGAAGAATCAATAATCTCAAAGATATTATCAAACTCGAACTCAAAATTCGTATCGATAAAGAAAAAAATCGATCAGGGAACATACGAAGAACTGAGGAGAATCATAAACTTGTCTGATTTTTCGGCAGGAGTCCGCTTCGACAAGATTCCTGGCCGCATTTACCCCGAGAACGAGCTTGCAGCCCAGCTCATAGGATACATGGGCGACGACGGAAGGGGACTTTCGGGGATAGAGAACAGGCTGAACGAAGTGCTGTCGCCCTCAAAGCGCACAAGCGACACAGGCGGAACGGACATCCGCGGAAAGAATGTTTACCTTACGATTGATGCGAACATTCAGTTCAACCTTGAGAAAATCGCGCGGGAAGCATTCTTGCAGACAAAGGCAGAAGGTCTCATGCTTATTGCGGCAGAGGCAAAGACGGGGGAAATTCTATCATACATAAGCCTTCCGTCGCCGGACTTGAATTTCTATCCGTCCGCAAGCGATGAGGAGCGGCGTGACAGGCCCGCGCAGGACATATACGAGCCTGGCTCTGTGTTCAAAGTTTTCTCCGTGGCATCGTTTCTTGACACTGGTGCGATTTCTGAGCAGGATATTTTCCTTTGCGACGGAAAATACACCGGAACTACGCCACCAATCGGCTGTCTTCACGAACACGGCTGGGTTGACGCTCGCGGGGCTTTGGCAGGTTCTTGCAACGATGCGCTCGCCCAGATGAGCGAAAAAATTGAGTCGGAGGATTTTCTGAAAAAGCTCCGTCAGCTCGGGTTCAACACAAAAACAGGGGTAGAGCTTCCCGGAGAGGCGGTGGGTCTTCTCAGAAACCCGAACGACAGGCTTTGGTCAGGACGCTCAAAGCCGTCCATCGCAATCGGGCAGGAGCTTGACATAACTGCGCTGCAAATGGTTCAGGCAGCGACTGCGATTGCGAACGGAGGTGTTCCGCTCCAGCTCACATTCATTAAGAAAATAACCGATTCGGAGGGAAAAGATGAGGTCGTTCACTATCCGGTGGAAAAAGAGCGCGTCCTGAAAGCATCCACGGCAAAATATATTCTTGACTCAATGCAAAAAGTGACCAAAGAGGGAACGGGCCACAGGGCAGACCTCGGCGATGTCACAATCGGAACAAAAACAGGAACTGCCCAAGTTGCGGACAGAGTTCACGGTGGCTACAGGAAGGACGCGAACAACTCGAACTGCCTTGCTATTTTCCCGGTCGAAGACCCAGAAATCATCTTGTACATACTTCTTGAAACAGTTCCTACGATTAAAGATGAAGATGCGTTCGCGGGAATCATCGTAACGCCAATAATCAAAGAATCCGCGAACATAATCATAGACCATCTCGGAATGACACGAATGAACGCATCAAGCCTTATCCACACCGGGGAAATATCAATTCCTCCGAGCAAAGAGATTTTAATAGAAGATGTTGTGCCGGACTTTACCGGTGCCTCAAAAAGACAGCTGCTTCCTCTTCTTGACCGAAGCGACATTCGGATTGAGGTCATAGGCGACGGTTATGTATCAAAGCAGACACCGGCTCCAGGCACAAAAATCACGGAGAACATGAAAATTGAACTCTATCTGGAATAAAAACCTGACACTTTTTGAAAAAAGGTTTCCGTCGCTGTGCGAATTTTATGAACTAAACGACTCAGACAAAGAAGAACTTCCTGAGCGGCTAAAAGCGGGCTTTGAGGTTATGCCGTCAAAATCAGGGATGCTCACTGCAAAGGAGAACGGAAAGCTCCTTCATTCGGGGTACAATCCGGGGCGTGAGGCGGAGAGCGCGATAACGGAGGCAAAAAAAGCAGGGAACATAACTACCGCCTGTTTTTTCAGCATTGCGCTCGGGTATTCCGCGCTCTGCTATGCTCAGAAATATCCTGAGGACACGCTCATAATCATAGAGCCTGACGCAAGGTATTTTTTTACGGCGATGAGCTTCGTTGATTTCTCGCCGCTTTTCGCCGCAAAGAATATTTTTATCGCGCTCCAGACCGGAACGGACATAGTTGTATCGCTCGTGGAAAAAGCAGGCGGTTTTTCACATGCCGCAATAATCGAAAACCAAAACCAGAGCGCGCACGCAAAGGATTATTTTGAGGCTTTGCGCCAGTCAATCGCACGGGCAAAAAGCAAGGACAAAATAAATAATTTCACGCTGGAAAAATTCTCAAAGCTTTGGATGCGAAACTCATGCCGCAATATAGAAAAAATCTGGGAGCTTGACGGAGTATATCGGTACGAGAACAAAGCAGGTGACCTTCCATTCGTCATACTTGCGGCAGGTCCTTCGCTCGATGAGGCACTGCCCTACCTTGAAGGCCTTAAAAGACGCTCCGTTCTAGTCGCAGTAGACACTGCGCTCAGGGCATGTCTCAGAGCCGGGGTAGAGCCAGATTTCATCGTGCTTTCTGACCCCCAGTTCTATGCGTTCCAGCACATTCACGGACTAAAATCAGAAAGCTCAATTTTAATAACGGAGCTTTCCGCATACCCGAGCGTATTCCGCTTTGAATGCAAAGAAAAAATCCTTATGTCATCGATTTTTCCTCTTGGACAATATTTTGAGAAATCGCTCGGAAACAAAGGCGCGCTAAGTTCGGGCGGCTCTGTCTCAACAACGGCATGGGATTTTGCCCGCCTTTCCGGAGCAAAGCGGATTTATTTCGCAGGCCTTGACCTTGGTTTTCCGAGCTATCAGACGCACATAAAAGGCTCTACTTTTGAAGAGCGGATGCACGCAACATCGAACAGACTGTCCCCGGCGCAAAAGGCGGGCGTGGCCTCCTTGTTCGGAGCTAACATGGAGTTTTCCGAGGACTACGAGCACAACCCGATTCTCACGGACAACAGGATGAAAATGTTCTCATGGTGGTTTGAGAACAAAGCCCTTGAGCACAAGGACATAACTTCTTTCTCGTTCTCACCGCGCTCGCTCCGTATTCCAGGATTCAGGACGGAAACAATCAGGAATTTTATGAAAGAAAAAGAGCGGGTAAAAGAACGCGAAGAATTTTTGTCTTCAAAAAATACAAAGCTTCCCGAAACAAAACAAAAACAAAGTGAAATCTTTAAGGAATGTTACGAAAAGCTCCTTTCAGGACTTGATTACCTCTACTCTCTCGCAAAAAAAGGAACAGCAGCCTGTGAGGAAGGTATGATGAACAGGCTCATGCAGAAGCAGTGCCTCTCAAAACTTGAAAAAATCGACGGGCAAATACTCGGCTCTGACTTCAAGGACATAGCCTCCCTTGTTTTCCCAACGGAAAATCAGCTTGAAAAAATATTCTCTTGCACAGAATTCTCGGAGGACAAAACAATTTCCACTTTCCAGCACTCTAAGATTATCTACAGGGAGCTTCAGGAAGGCATAAGAAGCTACAGGAAAAATCTTCCTGAAAAAATTTAAATCATTTCCTAAAGTTTGCCCGCAGCTCTCCGATATTCAAAATATACCGTGAAGCACAGGGCGTTATTTTTTAGCCTCCAGCAGAAAATAAACATCCAGGCGCCCTGTGACTTACAATGCGGGAGGCTCGTCCGTAGCTGTGAAATGCGGGCGAAAGCGACGCAGAGCGGTTCTCCATGATAAAAAAACCGAAAGTCCTGGCAATGTGTAAGATTGCAAAGGCTTTCGGTTTTTTTTTCTTTTCTTAGAGCTTTCTCCAAAACATGATTTTCCTTTTTTTCAAGATTTAACAAAAACCAGCCGATAAATATATTGGAGATTTACTTGATATGAATTCTTTTGAAACAAAAAACCTGAATAGTGGTCAGTTTTTTTCCGATCAGCTTGTGCTTGACCCGCTGTTCGTCCTTCTCGATTCATCGATTTCTGTATCCGAGAGTCTAAAAAAGGCCCTTATAGATTGGAATTTCAAGGTTGTATATTCGAACGGAAACATAACAGGTTCAGCACCAAAAGTCGAAGTAGACCTCTCAAAATTCGAGTCCGTTGACGACTTCATGGACGAATCTCAAAATAAAGAAAAAGTCGTGGTGGCTGACCTGAACAAATACCTTCGCCAGACAATAACAGATGCGACGAAGTGCATAAAGTCAACCCCGAACGCTTCGCCAATGGAGGAAGTCGAAAAAGTCTACGAAGCGGCGATGAAATACATTGACTCCACATACACGCGCTTTGCGACGCACAAGACGCTGAATCTGAAAGACTTGTCAGATGCGGTAAGAGATTTGTGCAACTTCCTGAAGGATTACAAAAAGTATGTTCTTCGCATAACCCCAAAGATAAAAGAAAACGACAAGAATTTCATAGTCAGCCACAGCCTGCGCTCAACAATTTTCGCGCTTACTATAGGTCTCCAGATAAATATGCCAGTGTCGAACCTGATAGAGCTTGGCGTTGCAAGCCTTGTACACGAAATCGGGCAGATACGCCTTCCGCCGCAGCTTTACCTTACGGACAGAATGCTTTCCCCTCAGGAAATGGCAAAACTTATGACGCACACCGTCCTGAGCTACAACATTCTGAAAGACAACAACTTTCCGCTATCAATCCAGCTGGGAGTTCTTGAGCACCACGAGCGCGAGAACGGCAGGGGCTATCCGCGCCATATCGACGGCACCAAGACCTCCCTCTACGGAAAGATTCTTGCCGTGGCATGTTCTTTTGAGGCAATATCCGCGCCACGCCGCTACAAAGCCGCAAAGTCCACTTATGAGGCGATGATTGAGATGCTTTCCAACAAGGACAAGCAATACAATGATATAGTTATCAAAGCACTCGTACAGGCACTGTCTCTCTTCCCTATCGGAGCTTATGTCTACCTGAGCAACGGAAAGATTGCCCAAGTTACGGAAGCCAATAACTCCGATCCGCGCACTCCTATTGTGCAGATTCTTGGTGAGAAAAATGAGGCCGGAAATCCGCGCACAGTCCAGACTGATATGCAGAATTTCAGGATTGTAAGGGTTCTCTCAAAAGACGAGCTTGAAGCCGTCCTAAAATCACTGGCTGGAAAAACCGCGCAATGATGCAGGCTGTCCAATAAGTTCTGTCATGCTGAACTAGTTTCGGAATGACAATAATCAATAAACTTTTTGGCCAGTCCCTAAAAAATTTGCATAAAATCGATTAATTGTAAAACTGTCTCTTTTTGCGACATTCCTCAAGGAATTTTTCGTCCACGACAGGCGGATTCTGTGTGAAATACAAGATTTGCTGAAGTTCCTCAAGGCTGCGCGCGCCCCACACAGGAACAATATTCTCAAATTGCCTGAGATAACCGAGCGCAAGAGGCACATTGTCAATAAGTCCTCCGCACATCGGGCTCATGGCTATAAAGCCGACATCCGCCTCTTCATATTCGGAAGGAAGCCCCTCCGTTTCATCCGTAGAAAGGATATTGAACGGAAACTGAACTGTTTCCCAGCCCACATCTGATTTTAATATCGAAAGCGCAATATCCAAAGATTCAGTTGTAACGCCAAAATGCCGTATTACGCCAGATTTTTTCAAGCTCAGAAGTTTTTCTACTACGCCGTCATCGCCTCCGGTCACAGGAAGGAAACTTGATTTTTCAATCTGATACAAATCGATATAATCAACATTGAGGTTTGTAAGACTTTTATCAATATCCTCGCTGATAATCTCGCTAGTATATGCGGAGGATTTTGTTCCGATTATGACATTTTCCCTGAACGACGCGATTCCTTCTCCAAGAATACGCTCGCTCTCAGGAGTCGCAGCCGATGTATCGAAAAAATTCACACCGGCATCATAAGCAGCCCGTATCATATCCAGGGCTGTTTTCCTGTCGTTTATTTTTTCAAGCCCCATTGCACCAAACGCGGTACGGCTCACGAGAAGATTAGATTTTCCAAGCGCGACATATTCCATACTAAAAACAATAACCTGTTTGGACGATTTTCGACTAGAAAATCAATTTTTGCGAAAATCCTGTTTCCTTACAGCTCTAATTTTAATATTTATCGCTCATTTCTTCAAATTCTTTTATCACTCCTGACACTCTGGAAATTTCCCTGTTCAGAATTTTCTCATAATCAAGCTCTCCGTTTCCGATTCGTTCCCGCTCATCCTCCCAGTACTGGAGGTCAGTCAAAAAAAGAAACCTGAACGAAGATGTGTTCGCCTTCTCTGCCCAAAGGCTCGCCTCCTGCCAGTAATAAAGCCCCGCCTGATAGCAACTCAGGGCTTTCTTAAGATTCTCTATATAAACATCTTTCCACGGAGCATCGTAAAAATGCGCAACCTGCTTGTCATAAGTGCGTCCCAGCCTCATGTGCTGTTCAATCAGTTTCAGATTCAAGTGCATCTGGAAAAGATACCTGTACTTCTCCCAGTCTTTTTCCGTCTCGATTTTTGCCGCCGCATAAAGAGGATTGGCAAAATCAGCCTGAACAGCTTTCTCAAGCCAGTAGATGTTCTCCATGCAATCATCAGGGTACTGCTGGTAGTGAACATGAAAAAGCTTGTAAAAATCTTCCTTATATTTGACCATATAGGCATTTGTTTTCAGCGGAAATAACACAAAGAGAAAAGAAAGTGCTAGAATTGAAACGATAGATTTTTTCATTTATCTTGATTTTCGGCAAATTCCCAAAGAAAAACAAGCGGGAGCTGAAAATTGAATTCAGTTTTTCTGCGAAAGGATTGGCATGAACTGAATTTCTAGACACAGGAGGACATCTGAATATGGAAATAATCACTGACGGAACGCTGCCTTTTATCCCCGAGCCTCCGGAGAAAGACTCTGGCAAAGGCGAAATCGGAATAGCCGTTGATGTTGGCACAACAACGATTGCGATTAATGTGTGGTCAATTTCTGAACGAAAGAGAATATCTATCGTAGCGGAAGAAAACGCACAGGCAAAATATGGGCATGACATCATAAAACGCATTTCGTTCGCGCTCAGAAAACCGCTCCACCACACGGAAGAATCTGATTCCCACGGGGAATCTGTCATGCACTACTGCATAATAAGCCAGCTGGAAAAAATGTTCCAGAAAGCGGTAAGCCAAGCAAGCCTCTCGATTCCGCGCGGGTTCACCCCGCATATAAAATCAATCGTAATAACGGGCAATACCACTATGCTCAGTTTTGTCTGCGCAGTTCCGGTCAAAAATCTCGCGCAGGCTCCGTTCAACGCTGAGTGCCTTTTCGATATCGAATCATCGTGGAAAAAAGTGCGCGAAGGAATAGTCTGCGACAATCATGTGGAACTTGAAAAACCTTCCGCTGATATTGAAGCCGTATTCAGCTCAAGCATAATCCATGACGACACGCCGGTATATTTTCCGCCGTGCGTAGGAGCTTTCATCGGGGCAGACACAATATGCTCAATGATTGCGGCTGATTTCCCGATTCCAGGCTCCAAATCAAGCCTGTATGACGGCTCTTCCGAAAGCGCGCCGCGAATGCTCGCCGACATCGGAACGAACTCTGAGCTGGCACTGTACATCGCGGACTCAGCGGAGATGAAAGGACGGATTTTGTGTACCGCAACAGCCGCAGGACCTGCTTTTGAAGCCGCCAACATAAGCTGCGGAATGAGTGCTGTTGAGGGGGCAATAGACAAAATCAGCCTTGAGGACGGAAACATAACCGTGCATACAATCGGAGGAATGAACGCAAGCGGAATATGCGGCTCAGGACTTGTAAACGCCATTGCGACTTTTTTCAGCCAGAATCACATCGAAAAAGGCGGCGCAATCATAAAATCAAAGTCAACGCTCGGTGACGGAATGGCTTGCATAGAGCTAACACCTGCCGTCTACATATCACAGCAGGACATCAGAAACCTCCAGCTTGCAAAATCAGCGGTAAAAACAGGCATTGAGTACCTTCTGGAAAAATCTCCCGAAACGCCTGTCCTTTTTCTTGCCGGCGGATTCGGAACCCGCCTTCAGATTTCGGACGCATGCGCAATCAACATGATTCCACAAGAACTTGCCGACCGAGTGTTTTCCATCGGAAATGCGGCTCTTGCGGGAGCTTCGGCAATGATTTTCTCGCCATCTCTCAGGGCAAAAGCTACGGAGCTCAGGAAAAAATCAGTACCCATAAATCTTGCCGCAGTACCAGAGTTTCAGAACAGATTCCTAAAATCAATAGATTTTTGAAACGCATTTGACAACTAGCAAAGTATAGGGTAACATAGAACGATTTATTTTGTGAGAAATTCAAATCGAATTTCTCACCGATTTCTTATCAGGAGATGAAAATATGAACGTTGTTATGTTTATCGTTCTCCCTGTTTTAGGAATCGTTCTTGGATGGATTATTCGATGGCTGTATGCCAGATTTCAACTGTCTGCGTCAGAGCAAAAAGCTCAGCGCATAAAGCAAGATGCTATAAAAGAGGCTGAAGCACAGAAAAAAGAAATTTTGTTAGAAGCAAAGGATCAACTCATTCGTGAACGAAATCAACAGGAACGGGAGAATCGTGAACGACGCTCGGAGATTCAAAAATATGAATCACGGGTGGCTAAGAAAGAGGAGCTGATTGACAAGCGGTCCGCTGAATTTGACAAAAAGGAGCGGGAAATCCTTGAGCGTCAGGAAGCCATGAAAAAGCGGGAATCTTCCCTTGCAAAGCAGGAAGAAACCTACAGGCATGAGCTTGAGCGAATCTCGGGGCTTTCCGCTCAGGAAGCAAAGAACCTTATCATCAAGAACCTTGAGAACGAGGCCCGGCATGACGCGCAGGCACTGCTGAACAAAATCGAGCAGGATGCGCAGATTTCTGCCGAAAAAAAGGCCCAGGAGATTCTTGTTTCAACAATTCAGAGAATCGCCACGGAAACAACGAGCGACATTACGGTTGCGACTGTTTCCTTGCCAAGCGACGAGATGAAAGGCCGAATCATCGGAAGGGAAGGAAGGAACATCAGGACTCTGGAAACGCTGACGGGCGTTGACATCATTATCGATGACACGCCGGAAGCAGTCGTAATCAGTTGTTTTGACCCTGTGAAAAAAGAGATTGCAAAGCAGGCTCTTGAGCGGCTCGTTACGGACGGAAGAATTCACCCTGCCCGCATTGAGGAAATCGTTCAGAAAGTCACGCGGGAAATCCAGCAGAAAATGTATGAGGAGGGTGAAAAAGCCCTTTTCGAGCTGGGAATCCACAACATGAACCAAGACGGCGTAAGGGCTTTGGGCCGCTTGTATTTCCGCACGAGCTACGGTCAGAATGTCCTGACGCACTCAAAGGAAGTTGCCGAAATTGCAAGCCTTTTGGCAACGGAAATCGGTGCGAACCGCGATTTGGCAAAGAGAGCCGCCCTTCTCCACGACATCGGGAAAGGCGCGGAGCATGACTCAGACCAGAACCACGCCGAAGTGGGCGCGGAAATGGCGCGCAAGATGGGCGAAGATGCAAAAGTTATCAATGCAATAGCGGCGCACCACAACGATGTAGAGGCAAATACGATTGAGGCCGTCATCGTTCAGATTGCGGACGCAATCAGCGCGGCTCGTCCTGGCGCACGGCGCGAGACTGTGGATAACTATGTCAAGCGTCTTGAGAACCTTGAGGAAACTGCCGAGAAATTTCCTGGCGTTGAGAAAGCGT
>JAEEGL010269148.1_pt1 | contig 13775 bp, 8 predicted proteins | sample 9134231 | NCBI WGS metagenome assembly JAEEGL01 (sample SAMN16246548, study PRJNA631951) | gut metagenome | biome: gut microbiome; feature: rumen; material: fiber-attached | host: Bos | place: Iran: Karaj | collected 2018-10 | reverse complement strand
TCACCCGCGGCACCCTCGAGGGCGACATCGCGGCCAGCCCCATCACCTTCTACCGCCTGCAGTGCGACAGTGACGGCATCGTCCGCGCCTACATTGCGGAAGGCGAATTGCTGCCCGTGGCCACCCAGTCCTTCGGCGGCATCGGCATCTTCGCCATCAAGGAAATGGGCCGCTTCTACCGCCACGTGCTGGTGCAGAAGCGCTATCCGCACCACGGCGCGGTCGCTTTCGCCCACTGCGCGAAGCTGCTGTTCGAAGTATTCAAGTACCTGGGCGTGCAGGACATCGCCTGGAACCAGCCCAAGACCCTGCCCTATCCGACAGAGAATCCCTGGGCATAATCACCCCGGCGGAAATCCCCGCGGCCGCGATCGGAAGATCGCGGCCGCTTTTCCGTTCAGTGGCAAAAGGGCGGCAAATTTTACGGAAAATCTCCGTTTCGGTGGGTAAATTCCGCTCCTTTTGTCTGAAATTTGGAACAAAAATGGGATTTGTGTGACATTTTCAGTGCAAATTAATTGACAAACTATGACGAATATGATAAGCTTTGGCTAACGCAGGGTATTCGCTGCCTCTCCTCCGGGCGGCTTTATGATAGATGCTCACGCTCCGGCCCCTGCCGGATCCGTTTTTGCCGCAGCCCTTTTCGCGCGGCGGATGGGCTTCATGCCCGGGAGGTGACTTCTTTTTGACGCAATCCTACGACATCACCCATTATTACCACAGCGGTTTCTCCGTGGCGAACGGAGACACCTTGCTTGTTTTTGATTACTGGCGCGGCGAAAACGGCGAGCTGACCGAGGACCTGCAGCTGACGCCGGGCAGGATCCGGTCCTGGCCCCACGTCGTCGTCTTCATCAGCCACGAGCATATCGACCACCTGGATCCCGTCGTGTTTTCCTGGAAGGACCTGACCGACGTCACCTATATCGTTTCCTCCGACATGCCGGTCGGAACGCGGGGTAAGCGAATGGCCCCGGGAGACACGTATTCCCCGGTCAAGGGCGTGGACGTGACCGCATTCGATTCCACGGACCTGGGCGTCAGTTTCCTGGTGGATTTCCGGGGCGTCCGGTTTTTCCACGCCGGCGACCTGAATTTCTGGCACTGGCGGGAGGAGTCCACCATGCTGGAAATCGAGGAGGCGGACGCCGAATTCCGGAAGGCCGTCGCGCCGCTTTCCGCTGAGCCGGTGGACGTCGCTTTCTTTCCCGTGGATCCCCGGCAGGGCTCCATGTTTGAGGCCGGCGCCAATTATTTCATCCTCAGCGTCAAGCCCCGCGTGCTGATTCCGATGCATTATTTCGGCCGGGCGGAAGTCGTGATGGAATATGCCCGCACCGCCTCCTGCCGTTCCACGGAAGTCATCGCGATGCCGGTTTACGGCGAATCCCTGACGCTGGAGCTGGACGAGGACGGTTACCTCAATATCCAGCTCCGGAGCGGACCGCGTACAGAAGAACCGGCGCCGCCGGACGGCGCCGCCGGCGCGGAGGAGCCTCCGGAAGAAGCGCAGGATCCGTCTCCGCAGGAAGCTCCGGCCGTCGATTTTATCCCGGACGATCCCCTGTCCGCCGATAATCCGTTCGCGGAAACCGACCTGCCGATTCCCATGCTGTCCGAAACGGACGAGGAGGACGTCTGACGCCTTCTGCCTCAACGTTTTCCACAGTTTTCCACAGGTTTTCCACATTCGACAGCAGGTTTCCACAAAGGGCTGTGAGTTTTCAAAACCGTTGATTTTCCTTGCTTCGCTGGTTACCGATCCCTTTATCCCTTATATTTCAAACCTTTGAGCCCTGTGGAAAACCACCCTTGTCCGGCAGTCCGGATGAGGGTGGTTTTTTTTCATGTAATTATCGGTTTTTTCCTTTACCAGAAACTAGGGAAAGAAGGCAGATTTTTTGTCCACAATTTCCACAATGTTATGATGAGCTGATCCGCCCTTTGGGCACCTTCACCCATGTTTTTGCTTTGCCTTGCTTTCCACCTCATCCGGCGCTGAGGGTAACTGATCCGGCTGTCCACCTCATCCGCCCTTCGGGCACCTTCCCCTCGAAGGGGAAGGCTTATAGAATGGGCGCTGGCGTGCCACCTTATCCGCAAAGGGGAAGGCTTATTTAATGATGGCTTCCCCTCGAGGGGAAGCTGTCAGCACAGCTGACTGACGAGGTGGAAAGAGTGGAAAAGTTCAGGATTGAAGGATTCTGCAGGAATCGAGCCTGGCTTATTTATTCCAACCTCAGCGCTTTTCCGAGGGACAGCGAATACAGCCACCGTTCCCGGACCTTCCTTCCGGTCAGGGTTTCCAGCGCCGCGGCGTACCATGCCAGCTGGGGCCGGTAATGCTCCGCGAACGCTTCCTCGTCGCCGATCCGGTCCGTTTTATAATCCAGCAGGATCCATTCCCCGTCTTCCAGGAAGACGCAGTCCATGACGCCCTGTACGAGCATATGCTGCTCCTCCCGCAGAAAGTTGAAATTCCATTCCCGGCGGACCTCCGGACTGCGCAGCAGCCGACGGCCGAGATCCGAAACAAAAAATCCCGCCACGTCCGGAAGGCTGACCGCGCCGGCTTCCTCCTCCTGGAAAACGCCGGCGTCGCGCATCCCCGCGAGCTGTTTTTCCAGCTCCGGCAGCGTGTTTTCCCCCGCGTCCCGGATTTTCGCCAGATCCGCCAGCGCCAGGAAACGGTGCGCCAGCGTACCGCGCCACGCGCCCTGCTTTTCGGGCGGCGGCGTCATAAACGCCGGATAGGGCCCGATATCGTACCGGCGGAGCGCCGCGGAAAACCGTTCCGGCGTCCGCTTGTCTTCCGGCGTTTCCTCTTCTTCCGCTTCCGGCGGACTGAGTTCCCGTTCCGCCCCCCGGACCAGCGCCGTCACCGACCGCTTGGCCATCCGTTCCTCTTCCGGTTCCGGCTGCAATTCTTTCCACAGGTCATCCACAGGCTGCATCGAAAGCAAGGAATCAAGCCAGTTCTCCATATTGTGGATAACTTTTACATTCTCCACAGTTTCCTGTTGATTGCTTTCAAAAATCCTTATTTTCCAAGGCTTCTGGCCGTGTGCATAACCTGTGGACAATTTTTCGGCGTCCCGCAGCGCCGGCACAATCCAATCCAGATAATCCGCCGCGGTGAGCACCCGGTGCTCCCCGGCCGGGGACTGCCAGCCGGGCCGGTCTTCCGACACGCCCGCCAGGAACATCCGTTCCTGCGCCCGGGTCATGGCCACATACAGGAGGCGGATCCGCTCCGCCCGTTCCTCACATTCCCTTTTCCACTCGAAAATCCGGTCCGCCGCGGTTTTCCGGGCGATCCGGTGCTTCGGTTCCTTATACCGCAGCGTGACGCCCAGCTCCGCGTCCAGCGCGATCTGGCCTTCCTGCTTTCCCTTCATGGAGCGGTCCAGCCCGAGGCAGAATACCACGGGGAACTGCAGGCCTTTCGACTTGTGCATCGTCATGATCCGGATCACGTCGTCCCCGTCCGCCAGCGGCGCCGCCGCCCGCTGGTCGCCGCTGCCGGCCCGATCCTTCGCGTAACGCAGGAAATCGCGCAGGGTGTAAATTCCTTCGCCTTCCGCTTTGACCGCTTCCTGACAGAGAATCCGCAGATTTCGCTGAGCCGTCCTCCCGGACGGCGACGCGCCGGCAACCGCGTACTGCAGCGAATCGCCGGCCAGATGATACAGGAACGCCGCCAGACCGGATACTTCCGCCAGCTCCCGCCATTTTTCGATTTTTTCATTCGCTTCCGCGCAGCGCTTCCCGATCGGAATTTCCGTCAGGGCCGCGCACTCCCGGAAGGCCTGCCAGAACGGCACGCCCTTTCCCGGATTGACCAGCCGCACGCGCGCCAGTTCCTCCTCCGAGAAGAAAAACGGCGCGTTGCGCAGGGAGGAAATCAGCGGCAGGTCGCGGTATCCGTTGTCCACGGTTTCCAGCAGGTACAGGAACGTTTCCACTTCCGGCAGCTCATAAAAATCAGCGCCGCCGTCAAAAAAGACCGGAACGCTCCGTTTCGCCAGCGCCTCCGACAGCGCGGCGCCGTCCACGCTGACCTTCGGCATCAGGATGACGACATCCCTGTAATGCAGGCCTTCCTCCAGGAGCTCCAGCACGCGCTCCGTCACATAATCCGCCAGCGCTTCGATCCGGGGCGTATCTTCCTTCGGCTCCAGGATATCCACCATCACGGGACGGTAATCCGATACCGCCCGTCCGGCAATCAGTTCCTCCCGCTTCGTATAGCCGATCTCCGCGGTTTCCTTCCGCATGATATCCCGGAAAACCGTATTCGCGGTTTCCAGGATTTCCGGACGGGACCGGAAGTTCGTCTGGAGATCCAGGCAGTCGCCGCCGGAATCCGGCCGCAGGTATTCCTCCTGCCGCCTCATAAACAGCGTCGGGTCCGCCCGCCGGAAGCGGTAAATGCTTTGCTTGACGTCGCCAACCATGAACAGGTGGTTTTCCTCCCCGCCGAGGGCCTGAATAATGGCGTCCTGCACGGCGGAAACGTCCTGGCATTCGTCCACGAATACATAGCGGTACCTTTTCCGCACCGCCTCCCGAAGTTCCGGCTTCCTCAGGATCTCCAGCGCCTTATGCTCCAGGTCGTTGAAATCCAGCACCCGCATCCGGGCTTTGTTCTTTTCAAATTCCTCCCGGGTCCGGACGACGATTTTCCGGAGGCCCTGCAGGGATTCCCGGATGTTGGCCAGTTCTTCCTCCGTCCGCCGCGGATCCGGGAAAATCAGGAAGAGGATTTCCTCATTGATTTTTTTCAGCTGGTTCCGGAGATCCGTGTACCGTTCCTTCCAGTCCTCTTCCAGGGACGTCAGTTTCGTCGCGGGCGGCATTTTCCGGAACGGCCGCACCAGGTCGTCCGCCGTGACCTCCTGTTCGTCCGCCCAGCGTTGTTTCACGTGAAACAACGCTTCGTCCGCTTTCCAGACTTCCCGGTAGGATTCGATCCGTTCCCCGTCCTCAAACATCCGGAACTGCATCCGGAGGATCGTCTGTGCGGCCGCGATCTTTTCCCGTACTATCCGTTCCGCGGTCCTGAACCACGGATGCGATCCGTCGATTCGTTCCGGAATATTCGCGCACGCCTCGTTCAGCCACCGGACCGGCTCCGGAAGCGACATAATGAACAGATATACCTGACGGACGATCTCCTCCGTCTGCGTTTTTTCGAAGCGTTTCCTGAATTCGGTGAAATCCGCGTCGTTTTCCGCCAGCAGGCTGTTGCAGGCGGACCGGAACGCCTTTGAAAACAGTTTTGCCCCAAGTCCCGCGTCGCAGATCCGGAACATCGGATCCGCGTTCACGGACTGGAACTCTTCCCGGATCAGCCGCTGGCAGAATGAATGGATCGTGGAAATTTCCATGATGTCGATCCGGTCGTACGCGCGCCGGACCGCTTCATGCTTTCTTTCGTCCCGGAGGCGGTTCCGGATTTTTTCTTTCATCTCCGCCGCGGCCGTATTGGTAAACGTGACAACCAGGAACGCTTCCGGGTCCGCACCGTCCCGGATCATCCGGATGACGCGTTCCACCATGACCGCCGTTTTCCCGCTGCCGGCCGCGGCGGAACAGATCAGCCTGCGCCCGCCGGACTGAATGACCATCTTCTGTTGTTCTGTCCAGTTCGGCATCGGATTACCTCCCGGCTGATTCTGAGTATCGCTGGCGGTCCGGCGCCGCGGCGCGCCCGGCCGTGTCACGGATAAATTCCATGAAGACAGTTTTTTTCGTTACATAAAATGTTTCACGTGAAACAATGATCATGTGAAATCCGGATCCGTGATTTCTTCCTTCAGCACCATCGGGGCGCCGGAAGCGGTTTCGTCAATCCTGGCCGTTCCTTCCTCCGACGTCACCCGGTAAATTCTCGGATCCTGGTCCAGCTCCAGGTCCGTCTCGTCCGTGCAGGTAATGAACGTCTGGTAATCGCTGATTTCCGAAACCAGCCTCGTCCGGCGGTTCCGGTCCAGCTCGCTCATCACGTCGTCCAGCAGCAGCACCGGCGCTTCCCCGCCGATCTCCCTGAGCACCTTCATCTGCGCCAGTTTCATGCTCAGCGCCGCCGTGCGGATCTGCCCCTGGCTGGCAAATACTTTCATATTCTTCCTGTTCAGCGACAGCGTCAGGTCGTCCCGGTGGGGACCCGCGGAAGTCACCCCCAGCCGGATATCGTCCTCCCGGCTTTCCGCCAGCTGGCGGCACAACGCCTCCTCCACCGATTCTTCCTCCCGGAGGGAGGAATGATATCCGATCCGGAAATCTTCCCGTTCCTGCCCGGAAATATTCCGGTAGGTATCGGCGGCCAGCCGGCTCAGCAATTCAATGATCTTCTTTCTTTCCGCGACGATCACCGCCGCCGGGGAAGCCATCGCCTGCTCGAAAACTTCCAGGACCTTCCCGCCGGGACTTCCTCCCGCGCGCATATTCCGGAGCAGCGCGTTCCGCTGTTCCAGCCCGGTCCGGTACTGCTGCAGGGCAATAAAATACCCCCGGTTCATCTGGCTGATCATCATATCCAGGTAGCGCCTCCTGAGGGAAGGCCCTTCCTTGACCAGCCCGAGATCCTCCGGGGAAAAGATGACGCACTGAAGGCATCCCATCATATCCGAAAACCGCTGGATTTTCCGGGAATCAATCGTAATGATTTTTTTGGTCGTTTCGTTAGGTACCAAACGAACGGTGATTTTCCGCCGGACCCCGCCGGACGACACCGTTACGCCGCTCACGCCGAAGGTTTCCCCGATCCGGACGACGTTTTGGTCGCCGGTCACCCGATGGCTCTTTCCGAGCGCGCAGTAATGGATCGCTTCCAGCAGATTGGTTTTTCCGGAGCCGTTTGCGCCGAAAAAGAGATTCACTCCTTCGTGCGGAAGGAGTGTCATCTCCCGGTAATTCCGGAAATTGCGCAGGGTAATCTCTTCGATTCTCATTGGAAAACACGGACCGGAAGAATCAGATAAATGTAATCGTCGCCGTTCTGCGGCACCACGACGCAGGGGCTGACGCTGGAGTTGAATTTCATGCAGAGGCTTTCTCCCGATACGTTGCGGATCACGTCCGTAATATATCTCGAGTTGAAGGCGATATCCACCGGATCCCCGATCAGGGAAGCTTCCATCTCCTCCTCGATATCGCCCAGTTCCGCGTTGGACGTGATTTTCAGCACGTCCTCCCGGAAACTCATCTTGATCAGGTTGTTCTTGCCTTCCCGCGCCATCAGGCTGGCCCGGTCGATCGCTTCCTGCACGCTGGCCCGGTTTGCGATCGCTTCCGATTTGAATTCCGACGGCAGGATCCGGCGGTAATCGATATACTCGCCCGCGAGCAGCACACTCGACAGCCGGATATTCCCGAAGGAGCACTGCATCCTTCCCTGGCTGAACAGCATCGTGCAGAACGCGCCGTCGTCCGGCAGGATTTTCGCCAGCTCGTTGAGCACCTTGCCGGGAATGATCGCCTTGACGACGTCCATGCCGTCCGGCAGCTCGAAGGGCTGGAACAGCTTCTGCATCGCCAGGCGGAACCCGTCCAGCGCCACCAGCCGCGCTTCGCTCCGGCTGACCTCCAGGAGGCTGCCTGTCAGAATCTGGCGGCTTTCATCCGTCGCGATCGCGAAAACCACCCGGCCGATCATATCCTTCAGTTTGTTCTGCGGAATCTTGACCTGGGAGCCGGAAGCCAGCGGCCTGATTTCCGGATATTCAGACGCGTTCATGATCGCCAGATTGCTCCGGTTTTTCATGCAGCGGATGGACGCCGTGCGGTTGTCCGTAATCGAAATGCTGACCGTACCGGCCGGCATTTTCCGGATCAGCTCCGTAAACAGGCGCCCCGGAAGCACGGCCTGGCCTTCCTCCTGGATGGAAGCGGCGTTCGTATATTCGATGACCAGCGATCCGTCGGAACAGGTCATCTGCACCCGGTTATCTTCCGCGGAAATCAGGACGCCTTCCAGAATCTGTTTGGAAGGGCGCGGGGAAAGAGCGCGGGTGACAGTATTCAGGCCTTCAAGCAGGTCCTGGGCGTTCATTGAGAAAATCATACGGGGCTCCCTCATTTCGTCGAAAAGTTCCGGATATTATTATGATATATAATCAATATCGTCATCGTCATAGAGGCTGTGAAAACTGTGGAAAACCGCGGAACGTCCTGCCATACGGGAACAGAAGCGATTCGTTTCCTGTGGAAAATGACCCAGGTTATCAACAGCTCTTCCGGAATATATTCCATAACCGGGGACTGAATTCCTTCTTTTGGCCCGAATCGGGAATCCGGACCGTCGAATTCCGCCAGCCGGAACCCGGGAATCCGGAAAAGCGGCCTGTTTTATCCCCTGTTTTCACTGAATTCACAGGGATGTGAAAAACTTCCTGTGGAAATCCGGTTTGCTGGAAATCCGGTTTACATGGAGGAAAAAACGGAACGGTTTTTCCAGAAATAATCGAAGGCGGAAAACAGCGTCATGGCGACGGCCGCCGCGGTCATCACAATCATGTACCAGGTCGCAAACACATGCAGGTCCAGCATGATGCAGGCGACGATCAGGATCATCTGGCAGGTGGTTTTGATTTTGCCGAACCAGCTGGCCGCGATGACTTTTCCCTGGCCGACCGCCACCATCCGAAGGCCGTCCACCGCCAGTTCCCGGCTGAGGACGATAATTACGATCCAGGCTTCCATCTGGCGGCGGTGCAGGAGCATGATCAGCGTCGTCAGCACCAGCAGTTTGTCCGCCACGGGATCAATAAACTTTCCGAAATCGGTGACCAGATTATGCTTCCGGGCAATATGCCCGTCGAGATAATCCGTCAGGGAGGCCAGGATAAACAGGATGCCCGCGGCGATCCGGCAGCCGTCCTCCTGGAGGTACAGCAGCAGAACGATGACCGGGATGCACATTACCCGCATGACGCTCAGTTTGTTCGGCAGATTCACAGCATTTTCCCCCTCAGGTCATATTCGTCCGCTTCCGTAATCCTGACCGGAATAAACTGCCCGGCTTCCGGCGGCGTTTCGCCAACATCCACAAGGATCTCCCCGTCCGTTTCAGGCGCTTCGCGGCTGCTGCGGCCGAGGCATACGCCGTTTCCGCCGGAATCCGTTACCAGCACCTGTTCGACGGATCCGACGCGCGCGCGGTTCCGCCTGAGCGAAACGCGCTGCTGCAGCGTCATCAGGCGGTCGTACCGCTCCTGTTTGATTTCGTCCGGAACCTGGTCCGGCATATCGGCGGCCGGGGTTCCTTCCTCCGGGGAGAACATAAAAGCGCCGAGGCGGTCGAATTCCGTTTCCTCCACAAAATCCAGCAGCTCGCGGAACTGGTCCTCCGTTTCCCCCGGGAAACCGACGATCAGGCTGGTGCGAAGCGTCAGCCCGCGTTCCCTCGCGCCCCGGACGCAGCGGAGAATGTCTTCCCGCGTTCCGCGGCGGCGCATCCGTTTCAGCAGGTGGGCGTTGATATGCTGCAGCGGAATATCCAGATACGGGCATACGTTATCGACGCCCGCCAGCACGTCGAGCAGTTCGTCATTGGTTTCATCCGGATAGCAGTAGAGCACCCGGAGCCAGTCCACGCCCCCGACGGCGGCGGCTTTCCGCATCAGGTCCGGCAGCGCGGAATGACGGCCGCCTTCCGTTCCGTACCGGGTGGTGTCCTGGGCGACGAGAATATGCTCCCGGACGCCGCGCCCGGCCAGCTCCCGGATTTCATTCAGGATATCCTCTTCCTTCCGGCTGCGGTACGGCCCGCGGATCAGCGGAATCGCGCAGAAAGCGCAGCGGTTGGAGCAGCCCTCCCCGATCCGCACGTACGCGGACCAGGACGGAGTGGTCAGCACGCGGCTGTGCTCCAGGTAGGAATGGTCGTCCTGGCAGCGGCTGATCCGCTTTCCCTCCAGGGCTTTTCCGATCAGGTCCGGCAGAGCGGCGTACTGGTTGACGCCGAGCAGCAGGTCGATCTCGGGTATATCCTTCAGCAGGGACTGTTCGTACCGCTGGGCCAGGCACCCGGTCACGACCAGCAGCCTGCAGCGGCCTGAATCCTTGTACTGGGCCATTTCCAGGATAGTATTGACGGACTCCTCCTTGGCGGAGTCGATAAACCCGCAGGTATTGACCATCAGGATATCCGCTTCGGCCGGATCCGGAGTGAACACGTATCCCCGGTCCTTCAGCAGGCCGAGCGCCGTTTCGGTATCGACCCGGTTTTTGTTGCAGCCCAGGGAAACCACGCCTACAGAAAAAGGCATCGCGCATTCCCTCCCTTCCGTATATACCGTGCAAGACGAAAGCAAGTATACCATGAAACCGCCTTTTTGAAAAGAATGGACAGAAAAGAGATATTTCCTATATAATACGGTTACCGATACGAAACCCGAAGGGGGGTATGGGGCGGACCGACCGGAAAGCCCTCCAGCAAGAATATGAAAGACATTTTTCTGATCGTCGACGGCAACAGCCTGATGCACCGGGCGTTCCACGCCCTGCCCCTGATGGACGCCGACGGCGTATACACCAACGCCGTTTACGGATTCCTGAGCATGCTGCTGAAGGTCATCCGGGAGGAGCAGGCGCAGTATCTGGCGGTCTGCTTCGACGAGCACGGACCCACCTTCCGGCATACGGTATACACGGACTACAAGGCCGGCCGGGCCGCCACGCCGCCGGAGCTGCGGCAGCAGTTCGAAACGATTCATACCCTGCTGGACGACATGGGGATCCGCCGTTTCTCCCTGCAGGGATGGGAGGCGGACGACCTGCTGGGCACGCTGTCCCTGAAAGGCGCGGAGCAGGGCGCGGCGCCGCTGCTGCTGACCGGGGACCGGGACGCGCTGCAGCTGGTCGGCGGCGGAACGGAGCTGATGTTCACCCGGAAAGGCATCTCCGAAACGATCCGGTTTACGCCGGAAAAGGTATATGAGGAATACGGGTTTACGCCCGCCCAGGTCACGGACTGGAAAGGGCTGGCCGGCGATTCCAGCGACAATATCCCCGGCGTGCCCGGCGTGGGCGACAAGACGGCGGTGAAGCTGCTGCAGGAATACGGCAGCCTGGAAAGCGTGCTGGAGAACGCCGGGAACGTAAAGGGCAAGCTCGGCGAAAAACTGGCTGCATGGGCGGACCAGGCGCGGTTTTCGAAGGAACTGGCGACCATCCGGCGGGACGCCCCGGTGGAATTCAGGCTGTCGGCCTGTGCGCTGCCCGACCTGAAACAGGGCATCCCTGCGCTGCGGAAGCTGAAGCTGAACAGCATCATCAAAAGGCTGGAAGGCGGCGCGGACGAGGGGAAACCGGGAACCGGAAGCGCCGCGCAGGCGGCGGGAACGGACCGGCCGGAAATGGCCCTGCTTCCCTTCCGGGACTGGGACGTGCTGACCGCGCCGGAGGAGATCCGGGCCTGGCTGGATAAAGCGGAATCGGAAGCCGGGGCGCTGTGCCTGTGGATGGACGAAACGACGGTTACGATGGCAAAGGAAAGCGGCGTCCGCGCGTCGGCGGCGCTGGGCGGCGACCTGCTGACTCCCGGGCCGGATCCCGCGGAGGTGCTCGGGCTGCTGGCGGAGGAAATCCGGAAGGGCGGCGCCGTGGTGCACGACGGAAAAGCCTGGCTGAAACGGCTGGACCGGGCCGGGCTGGCGCTGCCGGAGACCTTCGGCTGGGATACGATGCTGGCCGCGTACCTGCTGAATCCGCAGGAAAAGAGCTACCGGCTGAAAGCGCTGTGCCCGGACCTGCCGGACGACGCGGCGACGCTGTGCTCGCTGGCGGCGTGGCAGCGGACACAGATCGAAGCGGACGGGATGGCATCCCTGCTGAAGGACGTGGAAATGCCGCTGAGCTTCGTGCTGTTCCGGATGGAAAAAACCGGGTTCTCCGTGGATACGGCGTTCCTGCGGGAGCTGGGAAAGAAATACGCGGCGGAAATCGAACAGAAGCGCGGCGAGGTGATCGCCGCCGCGGGCGGCGAGCCGTTCAACCTGAACAGTCCCCAGCAGCTGGGCGACGTGCTGTTCGAGCGGCTGAAGCTGCCCCACGGGAAAAAGACCAGCAAGGGCTACTCGACCTCGGCGGAGGTGCTGGAAGGCCTGCGCTTTGACGCGCCGGACGTGATCGAACCGCTGCTGCGGTACCGGCAGCTGGCCAAGCTGAACGGCACGTACGTCGAGGGGCTGCTGCCGCTGGTGGACGGAAACGGACGGGTGCATTCCACCTTCGACCAGACGGCGACCGCCACCGGACGCCTTTCCTCTTCGGAACCGAACCTGCAGAACATACCGGTGCGCTCGGAGGAAGGGAAAGAAATCCGGCAGGCGTTCCTGCCCCGGGAAGGATGGATCCTGCTGGACGCGGACTACAGCCAGATCGAACTGCGGCTGATGGCGCATTTTTCCGGGGACGAGGCGCTGCTGGAGGCCTTCCGCAACGGGGAGGATATCCATACGCGCACGGCGTCGGAGATTTTCGACGTACCGAAGGAGTGGGTCACGCCGGAGCTGCGCAGCCGGGCGAAGGCGGTGAACTTCGGCCTGATCTACGGCATCAGCGGGTTCGGGCTGAGCCGGAACACCGGCGTCAGCCGCCGGGAGGCCGCGGAGTTTATCGAAAAGTATTTCCGGAAGTATCCGGGGGTCAAGCGTTTTATGGACGAATTCGCGGCGGAGGGCATCCGGAACGGCTATGCCCGGACGCTGCTGGGCCGGCGGCGGTACCTGCCGGAGCTGCAGTCCCCGAAAGCGCCGGTGCGGGAGTTCGGGAAACGCGCGGCGATGAACACGCCGGTGCAGGGCACCGCGGCGGACATCATCAAGCTAGCGATGGTCCGGGTGGACCGGGCGCTCCGGGAGGCGGGCATGCGGAGCCGCCTGATTCTGCAGGTGCACGACGAGCTGCTGCTGGAGTGCCCGCCGGAGGAGGCGGAACAGGCGGCCGCGCTGCTCCGGGAAGCCATGGAGGGCGCCATGGAGCTGAAGGTTCCGCTGGTGGCGGAAGTACACCGGGGGGCAAACTGGGCAGAGGCGAAGTGAAGGGAAGAATCCCCCCGGCCGGTTTGACTTTTCGCCCATATGGTGATACAGTATCTCCGTTTTTAGAGTGCACTGTAAGGAGGAGCATGGAGCATGCTGGAGTACAAATTCGACACCCAACTGCTGATTGAGGGCAAAGACCTGGACGAAGACGCGATCAACGATTATTTCACGGAGAACTTCAAGGGCGACTGCCTGCTGGCCGTCGGCGACGACGAACTGATCAAGATCCATTACCACACCAACGAGCCCTGGAAGGTGCTGGAGTACTGCGCTTCCCTGGGGGAGATCTACGACGTGGTCGTGGAAAACATGGAACGCCAGGAGCAGGGACTGAAAGGATAACATGAGCAGATTAGGCGACTTGATCCGCACCGAGCGGATCCGGCAGAAGCTGACGACGAAACAGGTGGCCAAAAAATGCGGCGTCAGCGAAAGCTACCTGGCGGCGGTGGAAGCCGGCACCCGGATCATCGCGGACGACCAGGCCCGGCGGATCCTGAAGACCATCGGCCTGAAGCAGCAGACCGAGGCGGAATTCACGCTGGACGATATCGCGGTGACGGTGGACCTGGCGCAGGTGCAGCCCCGGATGGCGGAAGCGGTGAAGAAACTGCCGAAGAGGGAAGAGGCTGAGCTGGCGGCGTCGTCGGGCGACGAAAGCGTCGCCGGAAGCGTCTGGCTGGACGCGCTGCAGAGCGTGCTCAAGCGCGTGCCGGTGAT
>JAEEGL017020936.1_pt1 | contig 13776 bp, 13 predicted proteins | sample 9134231 | NCBI WGS metagenome assembly JAEEGL01 (sample SAMN16246548, study PRJNA631951) | gut metagenome | biome: gut microbiome; feature: rumen; material: fiber-attached | host: Bos | place: Iran: Karaj | collected 2018-10 | reverse complement strand
GGCCGCCGTGAAGAAGACTCCTGTCTTCTGCAATACCGGCTGCAACAAAGACAATGTCGTAAGACAGATCTCCGTCGCCGACGGCGTCGTATGCGCCACGACCTTCAAGGTTGACGGCAAGTTCGAAAACCCTGTCGATGAAGCCAGAGTCAAGGAGTTCATGGATATCGTGAAGGAATACAGAAGTAGGCTTTAGAGCTGCTGGACGATGACAGGAAAGACCATAGAGAGTCTTTCCTGTTCCTTTTTTATTTATGGGTTATATTTACGTATTGATTTCCTCACTGCTGTTTGGCATTCTACCTTCCGTTCAGAACAAGGCCATCCTTAACGGAGCCGGTCCTCTGAATGTTCTTTTCGTATGCAGTACAGTATCTTTAGCGGGCAGCATGTTTCTCTGCCGATGCAGACATGTTAATCTGAAGATCACAAAAAAGGAAATTCTGACTTATCTTGCTTCCGGAGGACTGGGCCTGTTTGTTACGGATCTTTGTCTGAATCTGGCCTACACCAGGATGCCGGTAGGACTGGTAACGATGATTCATTTTTCTTATCCGGTACTGGTATGCTTTGCGGCTGTTCTGTTTTTTAAAGAGAAACTTACAAGAAACAAGATTCTGGCGATTCTTCTTTCTGTGCTGGGCCTGATTCTTCTGAGTGATTCAAAAGCGAATTACAGTTTTGAAGGCGTGGTTCTTGCCTTGATCTCTGCGTTTGCCTATGCATTCAATCTGACGGTCGTAGACCGTAGTATCATAGCGGATCATCCTGTTTTTCTGAAGAATTTCTACCTCTATCTTTTTTCTACAGTCTTTTCCGTTCTGGCAAACGCATCGAAATTTCAGATGATACAGATCGTTCCGAATCAGATGATCTGGATGATAGCATCGGGAATTATCCTGATGACCGGAAGCCTTTGCCTGACCAAAGGAATTCGGATCCTGGGAAGCTCGAACGCCGCTTTCATTTCTACCTTGGAGCCGATCACTTCTCTTTTTGTCAGTACGTTCCTGTATCATTATGATCTACAACCCAGAAGCGTTTTTGGATGTGTCTTTATCATTCTTTCTTTGATTCCGATCATAAAAGACAGCTAAAGCTTGCGATTATGATTCATGAATGATCATGAAATCCGGAATGATCCGTAGAGGTTTGTTCGGATAATCATAATGGAAAGAGTCTATTCGGTCGTTTAAACAAGACGTCTATACCGGACGTCTTTTTTATTAGAGTCATGAGATTACGGATGGCATTCGGAATGCAGAAAAAGCTTTCCGATATCGAATCCTGGAAGCAAATGTTATTCAGTTTTATTTCATATTCAGTTCAGTGAAAGTTCACATTCCGTCAATATCATTTAGACATCGGAAGGAGGAAAGGACGATGGAAACATTCAGAAGATTTGAAAAGAAATATCTGCTGTCCGCTTCACAATACGGGGAACTGATGAAGAAGATCGAACCTTATGTAAAAGCGGAAAAGTTCTTTGCGGCGGATATTTCCTCGATCTATTACGATACCGACAGGTTTGAACTGATCAGACGTTCCATCGAGAAGCCCGAGTACAAGGAAAAACTCAGGATCAGATCCTACAGGGATGCCGATGAAGAGGATGAAGTATTCGTGGAATTCAAGAAGAAACTGGATGGCATCGTCTATAAGCGGAGAACCAGGGCGGTATACAAAGATGTACTGAAAGACATCAGCCGCTGTTCCTTCAAGGATGAACAGGTGGGAAACGAGATCCGTTACGCCCTGGGCTACTATGGAAAGCTGAGTCCGAAGATCTATATCGGATGTACCAGAACTTCCTATGTCGGCAAAGACGACGAGAATCTCAGGATCACCTTCGACAGGGATATCCGTTACCGGATGAAAGATCTGTCGCTAAGAAAAAGCAGATTCGATAAAGCCGTGACCGAGAATACGGTCATGGAACTGAAAATAAAGGATGCGATGCCGTTATGGCTCGTTAAGATCCTGGATGAATGCAAAGCATACCCGAGAGGTTTCTCTAAGGTGGGAACGGCATTCACAAACGCATTGAAAGGAGAATAACTTATGACAAACATTTTCGGAAGCATATTCACAGGTTCACTTACGCTCGGCCAGTTCATGCTGGCGATCGTCGCCTCGATGTTCATGGGACTGATCCTGTCTGCCGTGTTCATGTATAAGAACACATATACAAAATCGTTCGTATCGGCACTGGTACTGATACCGGCTGTCGAGACGGTCGTCATCATGCTGGTGAACGACAACATCGGTGTCGGTCTGTCTGTCGCCGGTTCCTTCGCTCTGATCCGTTTCCGTTCGGTCAAGGGTACGGCAAAAGAGCTTGCGGCAGTCTTCATTGCCATGACGATCGGCATCATCTGCGGTACCGGCTATGTCGCTCTGGCGGGCGTATTCACGCTTCTGCTTGCGGCCGTCATGCTGGCGCTGAACCTGACAGGATTCGGAAACGTATCTGAGAAAAACAGATATCTGAAGATCACGATTCCCGAATCGCTCAACTATGATGAAGTTTTTGATAAGATATTGGATAAGTACTGCAGCAGCCATGAATTGGAATCGGTCAAGACGCTGACTCTGGGTTCGCTGTTTCGGGTGGAGTATTCCATCAGAATGAAGGATGTAAGCAGGACAAAGGCCATGATCGACGAACTCAGGACAAGAAACGGAAACCTGGAAATCATGTGCGGCAAGCCTGCCACCAACAGGGAGGAACTCTAATGAAGAAGATGATTTGCGTAATGACTTTTCTGCTTCTGCTTTGCGGATGCAGTACGGTCATTGTGGATAATACGGATAAAGACAGTGAAGATGCGGCGACAGCCTACAATCTCAGTTTCTCTGAAGAGGAAATTGATGCAGGCTATCAGATCAGCGGATCCACTTACATCACTTTAGGAGACAAGGATGTAAACATCACCAAAGGAGGGACTTATATTCTTCAGGGTACCCTGAGCGATGCATCCGTCATCGTTGAAGTATCGAAAGATGAAGACGTGCAGCTGGTTCTCAGCGGCGTGACGATCGAAGCGGGCGATTTTGCCGGAATCTACATCGTCGAGGGCGACGAGATCACGATCACTCTGGCGGAAGGAACGGTCAACACCATTTCGGATTCTTCCGTTTATACGCAGATCGATTCCAACGATGTCGATGCACTGATCTATTCCAAGGCGGACCTGATCATCAACGGAAGCGGCAGCCTTGTGCTGAAGTCTTCCTACAATCACGGCATCGTTTCCAAGGATGATCTGATCATCACGGGAGGAGACTACGACATTGAAGTGGCGGGTCAGGGTCTCAGCGGCAAGGACTGTCTGATGATCTCCGACGGCAGTTTCGACATCGTATCCGGAAAAGACGCCTTGAAGTCGGATAATTCCGAAGATGAATACAGAGGCTATGTCTATATCAGCGGCGGATCGTTCGATATCCATAGCAGTGCTGATGGGATCTATGGCTATAATCTGGTCAATATCGAAGGCGGAACCTTCAGCATTGAAACCGCAGAATCAGGCAATGCCGATTCCTACAAGGCCATCAAGTCCGAGTATTCGATCACGATCTCAGGAGGCGGATTCGATATTGACAGTGCCGACGACGGTATTCACAGCGACGGGGATCTTACGATATCGGGAGGTACATTCAGTATCGTATCTGATGACGACGCCATTCACGCGGACGCTCTTGTGCAGATCGATGACGGTGAGATCACGATCAGCGCCCACGAAGGCATTGAAGGAACTTATGTGCTGATCAACGGCGGTGATATCAGCATCACTGCAAGCGATGACGGCATTAACGCCGCACAGAAAGTGAATACCTATACCGCGACGATCGAGATCAACGGCGGATATATAAAGATCGTCATGGGTCAGGGCGATACGGACGGACTCGATTCCAATGGCTATATCTACATCAACGGCGGTACAGTCGATGTATCCGGTATGAACACGTTCGATGCGGAAAAGGGCCAGGAATTCAACGGCGGTACGGTCATCGTCAACGGCACAGAAGTTGATGAACTGCCCGAAGACATGATGGGCGGATTCGGCGGATTTGGTGGAATGGGCGGAATGCCGCCCGGCAGCAATGGAAACAGCAATGGACAGTATCCGGGTGACACAGAAGCACCCGGTTCTGTCATGCCGCCGGATCAGGAAGATCATAACGGAAATTCCCGTCCGGGAAGACACTGATATAAAAAAACCGAAAGACTCGTTCCGATCCGGGACGGGGTTTTTCGATTTTGATCGCATCCGTGATGCAGCAACGGCGCAAGAGGAAGGCAGAACAACGGAAAGACCGTAGTAAGATGATAGAATAGTAAGGAACGACGATAAAGAATGATCATCAACACAGGACAGAGAACAGACATACCGGCTTTCTATTCGGAATGGTTTGCCAACAGACTGAAGGAAGGCTTTGTCTGTGTCCGCAATCCGTATAATCCGAATCTGGTAAGCCGTTACCGACTTGATCCTTTGGTCGTTGACGTGATCGGTTTCTGTACGAAGAATCCTGCTCCGATGTTTCCCTACATGGATCTGCTAAAAGACTATGGACAGTACTGGTTTGTCACCATTACCCCTTACGGACGGGATATAGAACCGAGTGTTCCGGATAAACATCGGCTGCTGGATGATTTTAAAAGACTTTCGGAAATGGTCGGTGTCCATTCGATCGGATGGAGATATGATCCGATCTTTCTTTCGGATAAATATACGATGGAATACCATGAACATGCTTTCAGAGAGATTGCGGAAGCGCTTGACGGTTATACGAAGACTGTGGTGATCAGTTTCATTGATCTTTATCCGAAAGTCCGTAGTAACTTTCCGGAAGCGAAAGAAGTGACGAAGGAGCAGAGACTGGAACTTGGAAAGAAGATCATAGCGATTGCCTCAGCTCACGGAATGACTGTGAAACCCTGCGCGGAAGGAGATGAACTGGCTGCCTATGGCGCGGACTGCGGCGGATGCATGCGGATCAGCGACTACGAGAAAGCCATCGGGAAACACCTGAATGCACCGAAGATCAAGGGTGCGAGAAAAGAGTGCGCCTGCTATCTTTCCTGCGACATCGGGGCATACAACACCTGCAGACATTTATGCCGCTACTGCTATGCCAATGCAGAGACGGAAAAAGTGCTGATGCAAAGTTCCCTGCACGATTCGAAGTCTCCTTTTCTGATCGGCAACTATACGGAAAACGACAGAATCCACGATGTGGAACAGGCTTCCTGGATCGATGGCAGGATGAGTCTGCTGTCGGAAGATGATGCAATAAACAAGAGAAGCGACAGCTATAAACCGGAGTGAACAAAGACGGTTTTTCTGGAATATAATGACAAAAACTGAAGCAGACCTGAGTCTGCTTCTTTTAACTCTGTTCGTCTTCGTTGATGTTCATATGCATGATGCTGCGGTATTTCGAACCGATCGTCCGTTCCAGTTCGAAGGGTTCACCCGGCAGTATCGGAGAGCGGTCGATATAATTTCTCAGGGTATTCATTTCTGCTTCGGACAGTTCGAAACTGAAGATCTTGTCATTGTCTGCCACATGCCGGGAATTGCGTACCCCGATGACGGCAGCTGCTACCGCTTCCTGCTGCAGGATGAATCGGGTCGCCACCTGGGATATTGCCACGCCATGATTGTCGGCGATCTGCTTAAGCAGCTCCAGCAATCCCTGATAGCCATCCCAACCCAAAGAATCTTCGATGACCTGCAGATACTTGACCTGGGACCTGGTCTCCGGAATCACTTCTGCTTCCTTCTTGCCCAGATATCTTTCGGCCAAGAAACCGCCGGCCAGCGTTCCGTAACAGATCAGAGGAATGTCATTCTCCTTGCAGTACTTCTGCAGCCGTTTTTCCACCCGACGGTCAAAGAAAGAATACTGCGCCTGACAGGAAGTGACCCGGATACCCGCATCCACCAGGATCCGCAGATGATCGGTATCGAAGTTGGTTACCGAGACATGTCTGATCAATCCTTCTTCCTGCAGCTTCTGCAGATAGGAAGCCGTTCTGACCATGCCCTCGGTCTCATAGTCCCACCAATGGAACTGCACGACATCGAGATAAGAACGGTTCAGTCTCTCGAGACTTCTTTCGATGATGCTGCGGGTAAAAGCTTCATCGACCTTGGAAAGATAAGAGATATCCGGAACATACTTGGTATGGATCTGCAGATCGCTTTCCTCATAATTTCCGCTCTGTTTAAGTTCCTTGATGAAACTGCCGATGAATTCTTCGGCTCCGGTATAGATATCTGCACAATCAAAAGCGGTGAATCCTTTGTCTTTGAGTTCATAAAAAGCTTTAAGGATATCTTCGTGATCCAGAGGTCCGTTGAGACTGTGGCCCAAGGACAATTGCCAGCAGCCATTCAGGACTCTGGGGATGGTATAGCCATCGGAAAAAGTATAAGTCTTCATCTTTCCCTTTTTTCTAGCGGCACGACTGTCGTCTTGTTATGATAAAATATCCGCTTGCCGGTGCGGGTGATATGAAAGCGGGCTCCGCAGTTGGGATCGGGACAGGCGATGTATTCATCGCTCTTCATCCAGTCGTTGTCGTCCAGAGGACGCTGCTTGGCCGGCAGAAGCGGCAGGATGGCTGCCAAGGCATACATCGAAAAAGACCGGTTGGCCGGAAAGATGAGATTTTCACCTTCCACCAGAAAATAATCCCCGACCTGATGGGAACAGACAAAAGGCTTGTCTCCTTCCTCCACTTCCACTTTCAGATCATAAAGCATGAATTCGTCTTTCATAACGATCCTCCCTGATCATTACCATTGTAACCTAATGTTAACAATTTATAGATAAAAACAGATCTTCATTGAAGATCTGTTGATCGATGCGATCGTTTTCAAAGCTTCTGGGACAGTGTCCCACTTTAATCTTTTTTTATCAAAGCGCGTCTTTCTTAATGGAATCTTAATAATCCATAAATGCTTTTTTATTGCCGTGCGGATTAAAATAAATACTGTAGGAAGGGTACTTCGATATGATCAATATCCTTATATGTGATGATGAAAAAGATATCGTAAACGCACTGAAAATCTATCTCAATGATCCGGATCATCAGTTATACGAAGCATACAACGGCAGACAGGCTCTAGATGTTTTATCAACTGAACACATCGACCTAGTACTGCTGGATATCATGATGCCGGTCATGAATGGAATAGAGACTCTAGCGGAAATCAGAAAGAGCTATAACATGCCGGTCATACTGTTAACGGCAAAGAGCGAGGATGCGGATAAGATCCTGGGACTCAATGTCGGTGCGGATGACTACATTACAAAACCGTTCAATCCTTTGGAAGTGACGGCCAGAGTCAATTCTCAGCTTAGAAGATATCTGAAATTTGGCAGCGGAATGGCAGAGGAAAAAACGCTGGTGATCGGCGGTATTGAACTGGATGATCGAAAGAAGGAAGTCAGCGTTGACGGAGAGGCTGTCTCTCTGACGCCGAAGGAATTCGAGATTCTGAAATTCTTAATGTCCAGTCCAAACAAGGTTTTCTCTCCGAAAGAGATCTATTCCAGTATTTGGAAGGAACAACCATATGGTGCAGAGAATACCGTAGCGGTCCATATCAGACATATCAGGGAAAAGATCGAAATCAATCCCGCGGAACCAAGATATATCAAAGTGATATTTGGTCAGGGATACATGATACAGGAGGATAAAAGAAGATGAAAAGATTCTTAAGAAGTATTACGGGGAAAACCGTTTCATTTATACTGTGCGTCATGGCTATATGTGTACTGGCGGCTTCCATGGTTTGTGCAGGTCTGATGGTGGAAGGAAATTACTATACACAAACCAAGGATCAGGTATTTGAAAACGTCATTACCGGTAAGATTCACAGAGATGCCTGCAGTGAAATCTGGTCGGCAGTAAACAATTCCGAAAATGAACCGCTGGTCATTTCTGATGAGCAGTTCACATATGAAATTGTGAATGATGAAGGTGAGATCATCGGCAAAACGGAAGATGCATCGAACATAAAGGAATGGATCTATTCGTACGAATACGGTGTATTAAGAAATGAAGAAGGGCTTGCCGATGAAGTCTTTTATCACGAAAAAACTGCTCCAAGAGATGATAGGTTGGAATACTATACTTTCAATGCGAACATCAAGGAAAATCCAGGCATCAATTCCTATTCAACGATAAGAAAGGTCATTGATTTGACTTATCCGCTCAGATACTGGGTTTATCTGATCGGCATCGTAGCTTTATTGGCAGCCATTGCATTCTTTATTGCTTTGATGGCAAATGCCGGAAGAAGAAACGATTCAGAGGAGTTATATCCTGGACCGCTGAATAAGATCCCGTTTGATGTTCTTGCCGTTTTATATGCGCTTTCCGGAGCTGCCTGCTTTGCTTTATTGGAAGAGAATTATCATCTACCGGACGAATTCATAGTCGCTGCAGTTATCGTTTTGTCTTTAGTCTTTCTGGTTCTGTTCATCGGACTGTGCATCTCAATGGCCGTCAGGATCAAACAGAAGAATATGGTCAAAGGAAGTCTGACTTATCTGTGTCTGAAGCATCTGTGGGCCGTAGTTGTGTATGCCTGGGATCTTTTGAAGAAACTGATGAAATCCATCGTTTCCTTTATCAGCAGTATTCCACTGGTCTGGAAAACAGTCGTAATCACATCAGGGCTCGTATTCGTTGAATTCCTGTTCCTTGTGAATTCATACAGCGACTTTTACATAGCGTTCTGGCTGATCAAGAATCTGATCCTGATTCCTGCTGTTATTTATATTGCCTTGACTCTTAGAACCCTGCAGCAGGGCGGCATCGCTTTAGCCAGCGGAGATCTTTCCTACCATGTAGATACAAAGAGAATGATCTGGGATCTCAGGAAACACGGAGAGAATCTAAACAGCATCGCCAACGGGATGTCCATCGCCGTAGAAGATAGACTCAAGAGCGAAAGAATGAAGACAGAACTGATCACCAATGTCTCTCACGACATCAAGACACCTCTGACCTCGATCATCAACTATGCCGATCTGATCGGAAAAGAGAAAACAAACAATAAGAAAGTAAAAGAATATACCGAAGTACTTTTAAGACAGTCGGAAAGACTGAAGAGACTGATCGATGATCTGGTTGAAGCATCCAAGGCATCCACAGGCAATCTGGAAGTCAATCTGATGCCGTGCGATGCGGCAACATTCGTCAACCAGACAGCCGGAGAATATCAGGACAGATTGAAGGAATGTGATCTGACGCTGATCACTGAGGTGCCGGAAGAAGAACTGCGTATCATGGCTGACGGGAGAAGGATGTACAGGATCTTCGACAATCTCATGAACAACATCTGCAAGTACGCGCAGAGCGGAACCAGAGTCTATCTGAGTCTGGAAAGAAAAGATAACGATGCGCTGTTCGTATTCAAGAACACATCCAGGGAACAGCTGAATATCTCTGAAGATGAACTGATGGAACGCTTTACCAGAGGCGACCAGTCGCGTAATACGGAAGGAAACGGCCTGGGACTGTCCATTGCCAAGAGCATGGCCGAACTGCAGAACGGAAGCCTGAAAATCGTCATAGACGGAGATCTTTTCAAGGCGAATCTGTCCTTCCCGATCATTGCATAAATTCATCAAATCTTAAGCAGTTCGCTCCTATTATCTTAATCAGACAACCAAGTACCATTGAATCAGCAGGAGGATTCAGTGTATGCTTGGTTTTTTAAATCGGATGCTATCTATAGTGTTTGCGGTACTCTTCTCATATCAGTTTGTATTCATCATCGTTTCTTTGTTTATGAAAGAGAAAGAGATTGATTACGAATTCTCATATCACAGATTGGCGATCCTGATCTGTGCCAGAAACGAAGAAACGGTCATAGGAGATCTGCTAAAAAGCATCTCAGATCAGACATATCCGAAGGATCAGTATGAAGTGTTTGTCATGGCAGACAACTGCAGCGATCAGACAGCTCAGATCGCAAAAGAAAATGGAGCGGTCGTTTATGAGAGATTCAGTGATGAACTGCAAGGAAAGGGGTACGCTCTTCAAGAGTTGCTGAAAAACATTGATGAAGATTATGATGATAAGTTTGATGCTTTTCTGGTCTTTGATGCGGATAATGTCCTGAAGAACGATTATCTGGAACAGATGAATATCTCGTATTGTAAAGGAAACAGGATCATTGCCGGCTATATCAACAGCAAGAACTACGGATCGAACTGGATCTCTGCCGGTTATTCGCTGTATCTGCTGAGAAAGAACAGATTCCTGAATCATGCAAGATATCTGCTGGGAATCAGCAGCGCCATTAACGGAACAGGTTTTCTTTTCAGCAGAGAAGTACTGGATGATTGGCCTTATCACACACTGACTGAAGATATCGAGTTTACCGTTGATCAGGTCTGCAGACATCATAAGATCGCATACTGCAGCAAGGCCCTTCTGTACGATGAACAGCCGACAACATTCAGACAGTCTATCTATCAGCGTCTGAGATGGTCCAAGGGCTATCTGCAGGTCATAGGCAAGTATTCAGGAAGACTGCTGGAAGGGATCATGGAAGGTTCTTTCTCCTGTTTCGACATGCTGAATACGATATTGTCCGCATACAGTTTATCGATGGTTTCGTTATTGTTGAATACGGTCTCCTTTCTCTGCCTGATTCTCTTGAAGGAAGATACTGTTCCATTCATATATGATCTCTTCCTGCCGTTAATTAAATCCTATCTGTGTTTGTTCCTTGTCGGATTACTAACCGTAATAACGGAATGGAAGAATATCGCTACATCCGTATTCAACAAGATCAGATACACATTTACGTTCCCGTTGTTCCTGGCAACTTATGTTCCTATCGCGTTATGTGCTATATTTGCAAAAGTTACCTGGGTCCCAATTAGGCATAGTATCAGGTTATCTCATGAAAAAGTATGTTAGTTGGCAGTTCGCATTCTGTTTCGCAATAGCTTGGATGATTACGAATGGATGGGCCTACGTTGCTCTAGCGATAGGAACATTGCTGAGATTAAGATACGTAATATGGATTTCATCCGGGTATCTGACATTTCTATGGCTTCCGTTTACACCGGAAAAGATTATAACTGTCGCGATTAGTTGTAGATTAATGGGGAGATTGTTTAAGGAGAACCCGAATTCTTGAAAGAAAATGAATAGATCGAGAATACTGTTTGTATTTGAAGAAATGATGTTTCTTATATCCGGGATGTGGATGATCTTTAATACTGGGGAATCATTGAATTCTGTTGTACGTACACTAGGATTGGCTTTAGCCGGATATTGGTATTTGAGAATTATGGAATACCTGATAGAGGATGAAGAAAACAAAGTACCATTTCGTTTTGCCATGGCTTCAATTCTGACAGCAACGTATCTCTTTATTGCCATCGTTCCACAGTATTTTGAAGATCTACTGCCAATCGCAACTGGTTTTACTGCCGGTATCCTTGGCATACAGGATATTGATAGAGCTTTAGTTATGAAAGAGAAAAGCGCAGATATCAGTTGGTTTCTCCTTACCCTATCCAGTTATAAACTGGTCTTTGCCATAGTTATAACCATGAACCCGTTCAGTGTGGTAGAAGCACTTGTCACAACGTTAGGAATATTTCTGATTTTGACCGGTGTTTTAGACATTCTTGCAGTCATAGACAGAGACGCACTGGAATCAAATCATGGGTCGTAATCATTGATGCCAGTATATATGAAAGCAGCATCGCATTCTGTTAACATACATAAATGAATATCAAAACCCACACGACGCCTGATTGTGGGTTTTTTATAATGAATCATTTTTCTTCTGGAGTTTTATAAGGATGTGAATAATTACCATATTGCAATTTCAAAACGGTAATTATATAATACATATGTATAAGTGGTTACGAAAGGGAGGAGACGCTGGATATGAAATGGAGTGAGAAAGTCAAGATGCTTCTTGATGAGAAGGGAATGAATCAGAAAGACCTTTCCAAGAAAAGCGGTATAACAGAGGCTTCGGTATGCAGGTACTTGAAAGGAGATCGTAAACCAAGAATTGATGTAATTGTAAATTTTGCTGAAGCATTAGGTGTTGAGGTCGATTATCTTCTTGATGAAGGAAAAAACACAATGACACCATTTGAAAGTATTGAAGCAGCTATTGCCAGACACGGAAATGACTTGAGTGATAACGAAAAAGAAAGGCTAGTAAAAATGATTTTAAACGAGGGGTAGTACGTGTACAGAAGTTCTGAAGAATACGACAGGATGGCTTATCTGGCCATCGCCATTATTGAAGATTATGGTATAACTGCAGCAGATTATCCATTAGATATGGACACATTGTGTAGAAGAATGAGAATTAATAGCATTCCTTATTCTTCATACGAGGGGGAAGATCCAGGTAGAATTGATCTACTTATGAAAAAGTCTAAGGATGGTTTTTTTATCCCTCGTTCATCAAAGCAGGAAGCAACCATTTTCTTTAACGACAAGTATGGTGACCATTTAACACCTGCGCGTATCAGTCAGACTAAAGGCCATGAGATCAAGCATATTGTGGAAGAAGATGTCGATGACTCCGAAGATGATCTTTGCGATTACTTCTCAAAATATTTAAGATGTCCGTTTCCATACGTGTTATATCTTAAGCTGGAATCAATAGTTGATATCATTGCCAGATTTTCCATAAGTTATGAACAGGCGGAATATGTACTAAGTAATGTGATAAAGCGAAGAAACAGATACGGAAATGGAATGTTTGATTACGAAATAGAATTGCTGAAAACTCTGCTAGGAAAAGAATATGAAGAAAAGGAAATTCAACTGATAGCAAAGGAGTAAGTGGTTTCTATAAAAAACGCCGACATTGCTGGAACAATGTCGGCCGGTCATGTTGTTTGGTTAACAACAATCGGTTAATAACATTTTAACATGACCAATCAAAGCAGAGCAACAAGTTGCTCGGAAAGGAGAGGTCATGTTATGACGGTTATAAAGATGTATGTCTAACCTCTGGATTCAGTGAAAACATGGCTGAATAGCCGGAAAGGAGTAAACATGAAATACTCACTTGAATTCAAGAGGGATCTCAAAGATGTTTTCGGTGCCTACATGTTAAGAGGTGCTGAGTACGATGTTGAGCATTATGATATCCCTTATGTTGATGTTAAAGAGGATATCATTCTACCCGATCGGCTGATTTCTTATAGCAAGATCAATCAGGCAGACCCGAAAAGCAACACATTTGTCCATTTCTATCAGGATGATTATATCTTTGATGGAACCTATGGCATCTGGAATGCGCTTCTGTACGATAGCCAGTTCAAAAAAGGATTCTGCTTTGACAAGCTGAAAAATGTCAAAGGGATCATATGCCCGGATTACAGCATATACGGCGATATGCCAATGGATCAGAAGATCTGGAACGTAGGAAGAAGCAGAAGGATCGGCAGCTACTTTAACAGAATCGGGATTCCTGCGATTCCCAACGTACATTGGCTGGGACCGGAAAGCTATGAATACTGTTTCGCTGGTTTAAGAAAAAATTCTGTGCTAGCCGTCAGTACGTTAGGGTGTCTTCGATCTGGTTTGGATAAGTCACTATTTATTCCTGGACTGATCTATCTTGTCGATCATCTTAAACCGTCAACGCTGATTCTTTATGGAACATTGACAGAAGAGATCAAGAGTATCCTTGAAGATAACGATATCAATTATCTGTATTTCCCTTCGGAAATTTCTGAAGCCATGGAGGC
>JAEEGL014020791.1_pt1 | contig 13776 bp, 12 predicted proteins | sample 9134231 | NCBI WGS metagenome assembly JAEEGL01 (sample SAMN16246548, study PRJNA631951) | gut metagenome | biome: gut microbiome; feature: rumen; material: fiber-attached | host: Bos | place: Iran: Karaj | collected 2018-10 | reverse complement strand
GTGCTGCATTAGGAGGATTAGATGAGACTTTCACAGATTCGTGGTAAAACGGCTGTGTGACGGAGGATAACATGGAATATTTAGTTATTCTAGTTATTATATTAGTTATAATAGCTATTATGCTTAATAAGAAGGCATAAAGGGAATAGCTAAGTCGGGCCCGACCTTCGGGAGGTATCATTGATTCTAGATTAAATGATACTATTCAGCTCGTTTTATTCTTCAAATGCGAAAAGAGGATGCAGCAACATCCTCTTTTCCTTTTTATTCAGCTCATTTTTGTCTTTCGACAATTTCATTATAGTATATAATTTTATGTTTGTAAACTATGTGATAACAAAATTATCATCTAAACTTATTACATCTATTTATTGCTTGGATATTAATAGATTATATAAAAATATTTTTTCTCAAAAAACACAAAAAAATGGCTTAACTTGGTTATTTTTTTCCATATAAAAATTTTATTTTAGAAAGCCTCTCAAATATTGGAAGACTTGAATAAGCAAGTTAAAATTATAATAAATATATATTTTATTTGGAGGCAAAAATGAGAAACAAGATAACTGAAAGCATGAATGAGAGACTAATAGTAGATAGAATTCAAAAGGATACATATTTTATAGTTGGTACCGAAATTAGAGCTAGAAGATTTCGCCTATCTATGACATTAGAAGCACTAGCAGATGGAATATGCTCTCTTTCCTACTTATGTAAAATAGAAAATAGTAAGATTGAACCAAATAGAGAATTTTTAAGAGAGCTATGTGAGCGTCTTGAATTAACAGATGATCACGTTGATACATTACTTAACTTAAGAGGAGCCCTAGAGCAATGCGTAAAGGATTTTTTATTTGGAAGAAGTGAAACAATTGATAAATTCTATAAAAAGGGAAAGGGATTTGATAATTATAGATATACAATAATTGAAATGATCTATTTTATTTATCATAAAAATATTTCTTCTGCAAATAAAAAGTATTTAGAATTGGTGCAGATAGTAGCTACTATGAGAGAATTTGATTTTATTATTTTTTCATTGTTTTCTGCATATTTACAATATTTAAATTTTAGATTTAATGAAGCAATTGAAATATTAGAAAATCTAAATAAATTTAATTTAGATGATTATATGATTGCATTAAGAAGCCTATGCCTTTTAAAGGCATCATTTGGTGCTAATAAGGTAGATACCTCATTTCATTTCGCAAACTGCAAAAATCTTTTAATTGAAATGGGATTGTATGATTTAATTGATGAAATTAAATATATCTTATGCCTTCATTATTTAAAAAATGACAATAATTATTTTTTGATAAAGGAAATTGATTCAATTAGGAGCATTAAATATAAGAATAGCCTTAAACTAATTAAGGATTTTAAAGAAAAGAATGTTTCTAATGTGTTAAATTATGATGATGCTTCTTTAACGAAATTTGCTTCTTTATTAAAACTATATGTAACCGATTATGAGAATTATAAAAAGGAAGTAGAAAATTCATTAAATGAATATTATGTCTATGATTTTGATTTTAATTATTTAGATATATTAGCTAAGCGTGAGAGTGATCATTATGTTTCATATTTATTTAATTGTGTCATTCCTAGGGTATGTAGCGGAGATGATAATTTTATAAAGCATTATGTTTTATCTGAGGTAGCAAAAAATCCTATTACAAGTAAAAATAAAAATATATTAAGAGCTTATTATTTGTTATTTGGATGTGATGATCCAACATTAGAATTTGGTATGGATGGTGATGAGGTGTGAGAAAGATAATTATATTTTTATCACTTTTAATTACCTCATTTTTGATTATATTTAGTGATGCATCAGCATCAGCTAGCTCTACATTTAAATATGAATGGTCAAATACCTTTGTAGAGGTACCCTTAGGTGCATCTATAGAAAGCTATAAATATAAGCCCTACGCTATATTGTATCAGGATGGTACTGCCTTAACTGATACAAGTATAACATATGATACTGATGGTGATTGGCTACATTATTTAAAGAATGTTAATACTAATAAAATAGGTGATTATAGGGTTTGGTATAAGGCATATGATAGTGTTTATATTCCAGGTACCTGTATTGGGTATAGAGCACTTATTACATTTTCAGTTAAGGATACAATTAAGCCTGAGCTAAAAATTATTAAAGATACTATTTATTTACCAATGGATAGTGAATATGATTTTAATAACAATATTATCGCAACTGATAATTATGCTGTTAAGGATATTAGGTTTAATCAAAATGTCGATTTTTCAAAATGCGGAGAATATAATGTTGATGTGCTAGTTAGTGATGAAAGTGGCAATTATGTTACTGGTAAATTTAACATTGTAATTTATGATGATTCAACTGTACCTATTATTACCTGTAGCGCAGTAGGAGATGATATTTATATCCCTGTTAATATGGAATATGATATTAAGCAATATTTTAAGGCTGTAGATGAAAAGGATGGAGATATTACTGACAAAATAGTATATCCATCTATAGATAATACGATGGTAACTGATTATGATTATACAGTTAGTGTAGCTAATAATAAGGGGCATACAGCCTCATATACTGTTAAAATTCATGTAGTAGATGAAGAAGAACCAGTATTAGTTTTAAATACTCATTCATTAATGCTAGATTATAAAACTGATTTTAGTAATTATAATTTCAATCAGCATATTAAAAGCCTAACGGATAATATTGCGATTAATATGGATAATTTAAAAATAGAATATACAATGGAAAATAAGATTGGTAATTATGTTATCAATTATGAATATACTGATAATGTATATACAGTTAGAGATTCAATTGATGTTAATTTAATTTCATATCAGTCTCCTAAAATTGTTGTATCTGATATTTCAGTAAATGAAAATACTAATATTAATTTAAAGGATTATATTAGTGTTATAGATGAAAGTGATGAATATATAGCTGAATCTATTGAAATAGATGATAAGAATGTCGATTATGAAAATGAAGGAACATATTACGCAACGGTATTTTGTATGAATTCATCTGGGCTTTCAAGTCAGGTTAAATTTAAGGTAATAGTAACATCTGATTCATTATTTTCTAAGGCTAATTTAGGTATTACAATAACTGCAATTATTTTATTTGTGCTATTAATTGGTGGATCTATTACCATCGGTATATATTTATATATAAAAAAGAAAAAAAGCGTTTAAAAAGAATCCATAATATAGTAAAATTATTAAGTGGTTTTGGGTGATGTTTTATCAAATCCTACGAGAAGGGACTTGGGAAAATGAAGAGATATCTTAATTTGATGATTATATTTTTTGTATTATTACTTTCATCGTGTTATGGTATAGATGAAGAAAAATTACATAATCTGGCATATGAGAGAGCTACGATAGAAGATTTTTTGGAAAGAGATGATGGCATACACCTTAGAATACACAATATTTCGCCTGATATTAGTGAAAGGGATGATAATTATGATGTGGTTGATAAGGATGATACAATATATGACTTTTTACAAACAATGAATTATAATGAAACGAGTTATCCAAGAAAAACAGATAATTCAATAGTGTTTGGATATTATGAAAAAAGTAAAAGTACATGTTTGCATTTGTACAGTGAGGATAGAATAATTGAGGCAAGCCATACAATCGACGGTCATTTATACATTGTTTATTGCAGCAGATACTATCAAATAAGTGATGAAGATTGCAATTATATACTTGAATGTATTGAAGCACTAAAAAACAAATAACTTATATATAAAAAAGAAAAAAGCGTTTAAAAAGAATCCATAATATAGTAAAATTATTATGCTTAATCTATAAACCTAGGTGATATCATGAAGGGATTCTTATATGGTAAAACTGAATATAATATTTTAGCCTCTGCGACTAAATTAGATGATTATATTTCTTATGCAAAAAAGAATGAATTTGATTTTTTAAGTATTACTGATTCTAATATGCATGGTGCATATAAATTCTATAAAGCATGTAAGGATAATAATATTAAGCCTATCATTGGTTTAGAATATACATTTAATATTGATTTGAAGCAATCAAAGGTATTACTCTATGCTAAGAATAATGAGGGCTTTAAATCATTATTAAAGATTACTAAAGAGGTTGAATTAAATAATACAGATACATTAGATTATCTATATCAATATAAGGATAATCTTGTATCTGTTTTTGTATTTAATGATTCATATTTATTTGAATTATTATATTCTGCTGATTTTGACAATTTAAATTTATTTTTAGATAAAATAAAGGAATTAAATGGATATATTGGTATATCTTATACAAATAAATTATCTAGATTAAATGATAATAAAAAAATGGAAGAATATGCTAAGGAATATGGTGTTAAAGTTTTAGAGATTCATGAGCTTAAATATTTAAATCCAGATGATTCTGATGTTTATATGGTATTAAGAAAAATTGACGGAAAAAATGAAGAAATATCTGAATTTGATGATTATTCATTTTTAGCTAATCCACCAATTAATAATGAATTAGAAAATTTAATTAATGATATTAATTTAGATTTATTTAATGATGAGGTTAAATTGCCTAAATTCCCTAATACTAAGGGCGCTGATTCAAAAACATATTTAATGGCCTTATGTCATAAGGGATTAGAAAAAAGAGGAAAGTATCAATCTAGATATGTAGATAGATTGAAATATGAATTAGATGTTATATCTAAAATGGGATACAATGATTATTTTTTAATTGTTTGGGATTTTATTAGATATTCTAAGCAAAATGAAATATTAGTTGGACCAGGAAGAGGAAGTGGAGCCGGAAGCTTAGTTGCTTATACATTAGGTATTACTGATGTTGATCCACTTGAATATGATTTATTATTTGAAAGATTTTTAAATCCAGAAAGAGTATCAATGCCAGATATTGATACTGACTTCCCTGATATAGAAAGAGATAGAGTCATATCATATGTTAGAGATTTATATGGAAAAAATCATGTATGTAATATTTCTACATTTGGTAGATTTAAGTTAAAATCATCTATTAATGATTTAACTAGAGTAACTAAGATGGATCAAAATAGAATTTCTAAATTAGCTTCTATGGTTGAGGAATATGGATTTGATAAGCTAATTGATGAATATAAGGATAGAGACCCTGAATTAGTTAAATTCTTAAATTTAGTTAGAAAGCTTGAAAATTTACCTAGAAATATTTCTACTCATGCGGCTGGTATAATTATTTCAAGTGATGAATTAGATAATATTATTCCTTTATCAGTTGGTATTAATGGCTTATATCAATCTCAATTTGAAGCATCAGATTTAGAAGCTATAGGATTATTAAAAATGGATTTCCTAGGTATTAATAATTTAACTATGCTATCTGGTATGATGAGGGATTCTAATAATATGAAAAGAAATGATTTATTAAGAATTCCATTAAATGATAAAAAGGTCTTTAGATTACTTCAAACAGGAGATACGTTAGGTATATTCCAATTAGAAAAGCCTGGCTTTAGAAGATTTTTAACTGATTTAAAGCCTAATTGCTTCACTGATTTAGTTGCCGCACTTGCTTTATTTAGACCAGGACCTATGGATAATATTCCTGAATTTATTAGATGTAAGAATGGTGGTACAATCCATTATATTCATCCTGATTTAGCACCTATTTTAAGGGATACCTATGGTATTATTGTTTATCAGGAACAAATTATGCAAATTGCTAGAAAATTTGCTGGCTTCTCTCTTGGTGAGGCAGATTTATTAAGAAGAGCTGTATCTAAAAAGAATGCTGAAAAGCTAAATTCATTAAGAGAGGATTTTATAAATAGAAGTATTAAAAATGGCTATTCAAGGGAAATTGCTGTAGATATTTATGATTTAATTTATAAATTTGCTAATTATGGATTTAATAAATCCCATTCTGTTGTATATGCATTATTAAGCTATCAAATGGCTTGGTTTAAGGCTAATAGATTTCCTGAATTTATGGCAAATATTTTAAATTATTCAATTTCGTCAAAGGAGACATTAGCAAGCTATATTAATTATGCTAAGGGTCATAGCTTAAAAATAAATAAGCCAGATATTAATATTTCATCAAATGTATTTGTAAAATATAATAATGCCTTATATATTCCTTTGATTGCTATTAATTCATTAGGTAAGGTTATATCTGAAAAGATTTTAGAAGAAAGAAAAAATGCTTTATTTAAGGATTTAAATGATTTATTAAATAGATGTAGCTTTTTAAATAAGCAAACATTAGAGGCTTTAATTTATAGTGGTGCCTTAGATTCGTTTAATAAAACTAAGCGTGCGTTGATTTCGGAAATAGAGAAGGATATTGGTGGATTTAAGGATTTTATCAATATGGTTGAAATTCATGATGAATATGATTTTGATATTTTAAGAGATAATGAAAAGAAATATTTAGGTATTAATTTAGAATATAATATTTTTTATGATGTTATTGAATTAAGAAAAAAATATAATGCTATTTCTATTAAAAATTTAAGATATAATGAGCCAATTCAAATTATAGGAGCATTTAGTAATATTAAGGAGCTTAAAACTAAGAAGAATAATGAATCTATGCTAGCATTTAATATTTTTGATGATTTGAATTCTATAAGAGGAGTAATGTTCCATTTAGATTTTGTTTCAAATGGCTTTATTCCTAAAGCTAACCAAATATATCTTATAAGAGGTACCCTAAAGAAGGATAATAGGGATGAGGACTCATTCCAGGTAAGGGAAATAATAAATATTTAAATATTAAGTAAGGGTTTTCATAAGGATAAGTTACCAAGTTTTATTGATATTATAATGTTCTTTATGTTATAATATTTTTTAGTAAAAAAAGTATTTTTTTAGTAGGAGGATTATTTAAAAATGGCTAAGAAAATTGTTTCAGATTTAAAGGTAAAGGGAAAGAAAGTATTAATTCGTGTAGACTTCAATGTACCTATGAAGAATGGTGTTATTACTGATGATACACGTGTTCGTGCTGCATTACCTACAATCGAGTATGTAGTTAATAACGGAGGAAAGGCAATTGTATTCTCACACTTAGGACGTGTTAAGGAAGCTGCTGATATTGAAAAGAATAATATCGCACCTGTTGCTAAGAGATTAGAAGAATTAATCAAGAAGCCTGTTAAGTTTGTTAACGCAACTAGAGGCAAGGAATTAGAGGACGCTGCCGCTAATTTAAAGGAAGGCGAAATCTTAATGTTTGCTAATACTAGAAATGAAGACTTCGATTTAGCTTTAAATAAGGAAGTAAAGAAGGAATCTAAGAATGATGCTGAATTAGGTAAGTATTGGGCATCTTTAGGTGACGTATTTGTTAATGATGCATTTGGTACTGCACATAGAGCTGCAGCTTCAAATGTAGGTATCGCTGCTAACGTTAGTGAAACAGCTGCTGGTTTCTTATTAGAAAAGGAAATTAAGTTCATTGGTGGTGCTGTAGATAACCCAGTTAGACCATATGTAGCTATCTTAGGTGGTTCTAAGGTTTCTGATAAGATCGGTGTTATTGAAGCATTACTTGAAAAGGCTGACAAGGTTTTAGTTGGTGGTGCTATGATGTTCACATTCTTAAAGGCAAAAGGATACAATGTTGGTTCTTCTAGATGTGAGGATCAAGAATTCGTTGATTTAGCTAAGAATTTATTAGCTAAGGCAAATGGTAAGATTATTTTACCAGTAGATGCAGTTGTTAATACAGCATTTGAGGATGTACCTGGTGTTGCTAAGGACGTTGATAAGTTTGCAGCTGCTGATATGGGATTAGATATCGGACCTAAGACATTAGATTTATTTGCTAAGGAATTAGCTGGTGCTAAGACTGTAGTATGGAATGGACCTATGGGTGTATTCGAAATGAAGAATTACGCTGCTGGTACAGTTGGTGTATGTGATTTATTAGCTAAGTTAACTAAGGAAGGCGCTGCAACTATTATTGGTGGTGGTGATTCAGCTGCTGCTGCAGAGCAATTAGGATATGCTTCTAAGGTAAGCCATATTTCAACTGGTGGTGGTGCTTCATTAGAATATCTAGAAGGAAAGACATTACCAGGCATTGCTTGTGTTGACGAAAAGTAGTTTTTAAATTTTGTGAGAGATAGGAAAAGTATTATTGTAATATAAGTACTGTTGGCTTATAAAAACTACTAATGGTCATTAAGCCTACAATACTTGAAATTTTAAATAGTATTGAAAGAAGAGGAATTTTTATGAGAAGACCTATATTAGCAGGCAACTGGAAAATGAATAAGACTAGAGATGAGGCTATTCATTTCGTTTTAGGTGTTGATTATAAGCTACCTAAAAATGGAGTAGATTGTATTATTTGTGCTCCTGCAATAATTCTTCGTGATATTGTTAAAAGAGCTGATATTCTTCAGGTTGGTGCCCAAAATATGAATGAAAACGATAAGGGTGCTTATACTGGTGAAATATCTCCAATAATGCTAAAGGATACAGGCGTTAAATATGTAATCATTGGACATAGTGAAAGACGTCAATATTATAATGAAACAGATAGTATTGTTAATGCTAAAATTAAAAAAGCATTAGAATATGATTTAAAGCCAATCGTTTGTGTTGGTGAGGATTTAAGTGAGCGCGAATCAAAGCTTACTAATAATGTCTTAGAAAGACAAATTACTAAAGCATTTGAGGGTGTTGAATTTGATGATCCTGAAAATGTTGTAGTTGCATATGAGCCAATTTGGGCTATCGGTACTGGTAAGACTGCATCAAGCGAACAAGCAGAAGATGCTTGTAAATATATTCGTGAAAAGCTTGCAGGATTATACGGCAAAGAAATTGCTGATAGAGTAAGAATTCTTTATGGTGGTTCTATGAAGCCAGATAATGTTGCTGAGCTTGTTGCTCAGCCAGATGTTGATGGTGGCTTAGTTGGTGGTGCATCACTTAATGAGGAAAGCTTTATTGCAATGAGTAAAGCATTTAAAGGTGAATAATTAACTGATAAATTGGGCTAGTTTAAACTAGTCCTTTTTTTCAATCCATCTTAGTGCTATAATTGTTTTGGTTAGGAGCTGATAAAATTGAAAAAATTTATTAATTTATATACAATATTAGGTTGTTCATTTTTATTCTTATTTATATTATTAATAATTTTATTAAATGTAGATAAGGCTGTAATAGCTGAATCTGGTAAAGAGGTTGGCTTATCTCATATCAATAATATAGTAAGCTATAAATATAATGAGAATGTTGATTTTATGAGTGATTTGTTATTTTATATAACATTCACTGTTGTTATATTTGAGGCTGGCTTAGGATTATATCAATTAATTAAAAAGAAGAGCTTATTTAAGGTAGACATAGAAATTATTATATTTGGTGTTTCATTAGTATTAATGGCAGCTATTTGGTTATTATTTGATTATGTATTGAAAATAAATGTAAGACCTACTCATGAGGATAAGGGCTCATTCCCATCAACTCATGTATTTATTACTACATATTTAGCTTTAGCAAGCCACGCATTTATTTGTTATAGATATGATAATAAATTTGCTAAATATGGTTCTTTATTATTAGCAATTATATTTATTACAGCTGTAACATGTGGTAGAGTAGCATCAGGTATGCATTATATTACAGATGTTACAGGTGGCTTATTCTTAGGCCTAACATTCTATTTTATTGTATTTGGTATTATTAAAACTTTTAAAATAAAGGATGAATAATATTAAAATATTTGGTATTAAAAAAACTTAAATTATTATATATGTTTTAAAGATTAAGTCCTTGAGGGTTTAATCTTTTTCTTTTTAATGATATACTAAAATATACAGGTAACGGTTTTTATGGAGGTAAATATTATGGGAAAAGTATATTTAGATTGGGAAACTGCTTATAGCTTTATTGAGGATGCATTTGTAGGATATGGAGTTCCAAGAAGCGATGCTAGAATATGTACAGATGTATTATTAGAATCTGATAAAAGAGGAATTGAATCACATGGCTGTAATAGATTTAAGCCTATTTATATTGATAGAATAGTTGATGGTATTCAAAATCCTGTTACTAATTATGAAATAATTAAGGAAACAGAAACTACAGCTGTAGTAGATGGACATGATGGAATGGGTCAAGTAATTGGATATAAATCTATGAAGCTAGCTATCGAAAAGGCTAAAAAATATGGTATGGGTATGGTTGTTGTTAGAAATTCATGTCATTATGGAATCGCAGGATATTATGCATCTATGGCAACTAAGGAAGGCTGTATTGGTATTACAGGTACAAATGCTAGACCTAGTGTAGCACCTACATTTGGTGTTGAGGGTATGTTTGGTACAAACCCTCTAACTATAGGTATTCCAACTGATGAGGAATTCGATTTTATTTTAGACTGTGCAACATCTATTACTCAAAATGGTAAGATTGAATATTATGCAAGAATAGGAGAGGATGTTCATCCTGGTACTATTGTTGGTTTAGATGGAAAGCCTGTAGAAGGTGATGCATCAGTTGCATTAAAGAAGATAAGAAGTGGTGAAGCATCACTTACAACATTAGGCGGAATAGGTGAAGCTTTAGGTGGATATAAGGGCTTTGGCTATGCTTTAGCAGTAGAATTATTATCAGCTGTTCTTCAGGATGGTATATATGGCAAGGATTTAAATGGTAAGGATAAGGATGGTAATAAGGTACCATATCATTTAGGTCATTTCTTTATTGCGATAGATACAAATCATTTCCTAGGAGAGGATTTATGTAGAAGAAAATCAGGTGATATTATTAGAGCAATTAGAGCATCTAAAAAAGCACCTGGTGAGAATAGAATATATACAGCAGGAGAAAAAGAGTATTTAGTATGGCAGGAAAGAAAGGATAAGGGTGTTCCTATTTCAGAGCCTGTTCAAAAGGAAATGTCATCTGTTAGAGATGCATTAAAATTAAAATATGTATTCCCTTGGGAAAAATAATTACAATTAGAGTAAGTTTATCTTACTCTTTTGTATTTTCTTTAAAAAAGAGTATAATAATACAGGTATGACTTGAGGTGGTAATTTATGAAGACATTTAAAACTTCAAACGCTAATGAAACAATTTCGTTAGGAGAAAAAATAGGTAATTTATTAAATGCGTCTGATACTATATTATTAGTTGGTGATTTATCTTGTGGTAAAACAACTATAACAAAGGGAATTGGAAAAGCATTAGGTGTTACTAAAATTATTAATTCTCCTACATTTACAATTGTTAAGGAATATAAAGGAACTAAATGTGATTTACATCATTTAGATTTATATCGTTTAGATGGGCTAAATAATGATTTTGATTTAGAGGAGCATATTGAGGGTGATAACGTATGTGTTATTGAATGGCCATATCAGGTTAGTGAATTATTACCTAATGAATATTTACTTATTGAAATGAAAAGAACTGGTGAAGAATCTAGAGAAATAAATATCACTGGTATTGGAAGATATAAAAGAATTGAGGAGGCACTATAATGTATACTTTAATTTTAGATTCTGCAACTAAAACATTATATGTTGCTTTAGTAAAGGATAATAATGTTTTGAAGGAAATATATTTAGAGGGTAGAAATGACCATGCTAAAAATATTGTTTTAAAGTTAGAAGAAATATTAAATGAAAACAATATTAAAGCGTTTGATTTAGATAATATTTTAGTTGGTATTGGACCTGGTTCTTATACTGGTGTTAGAATGGCTGTTACTGTTTGTAAGATGCTATCTGTGTTTGGAAATAAAGATTTATATTCTATTTCAACATTAAAGCTTATGGCATCAGGATATAAGGGTAGGGTTTTAACAAGAATTGATGCTAGAAGATCTAATTCATTTGGAATGATATTAAATACATTGAATGATGAATATATTATTGATGAGGCAATGTATGATACTAATGAATTATTAAATCATGAATTTGATTTTGATGTTACTGAGGATAATTTTAAGGTTGATCCAATTTATTGTATCAATCATATGGTTAAGGTTAACGAACCTCATTTATTAGTACCTAATTATTTAAGAGAAACAGAAGCGGAGAGAAATCTTCATGATAAGAAGAATTAATTATGATGATGTTAATAAAATAATTGAGCTAGAAAATGATACCTTAGGTACAACCTTAGGTAAGGATATGCTTGAAATGGCTATAAGATCCGATTTAGCTTATTATTATGCTTATTATGAAGGAAAAGAATTATTAGGATATATTTCAACTATGTTTGATGGTGAAATTATCGAAATATTAAATTTCTGTGTTAATAAGAATCATCAGGGTAAGGGTATTGGTAAAAGGCTATTAGCTTATGTTTTATCATATTTAAATACTATTGGAGCTAAATCATCTATTTTAGAGGTTAGACAATCTAATATAAAAGCTATTGGCTTATATAAAAAAATTGGATATAAAGAAATTTCTAAAAGAAAGAATTATTATAGTAATGGAGAGGATGCTTTAGTTTTAGAATTTAAATTTGTTTCTCATATTGAATTAGAGGATAAATATAATTTAGAATTTTCAAAAAAGGAAATTAAAGATAATTATATTAATTTTATTGATGATATTCAACCTATTAAATATTCAAATAATTTTTATGTGACAAGTGATAAAAAAGGCGTAAAAGCTATTTTGAAGGATAATAAAAGAGATTTTATTAAGATTGATTCATTTAATGATTTAAGCGAATATTTAAAGGATTTTGAAAAGGATGTTACTGTTTATTTATTAAGCCATATTTATAATATTTCTATAAATAGTAATAATAATCATAAAATCAAAAAGCTTGATTTTAATGATTATGCTGATTTAAGAAATTTTATTTATAAGGAAGATTTAAGATTTGGTGAGGAATTTGCTAGAGGTAATGCTGATAGATTAACAGAAACTTTTTTAAATAATGATAAATTTACTTGTTATTTAATTTATGATAATGATATTCTTGTTGGTATGATTCATGCCTATATTTATGAAAATATGGCTAAATTAGAGGAATTCGTTATTTTAGAATCATATAGAAATAAAGGATATGGAAAAGAATTATTTAAATATGCAGTAGATGATTTAAAGGATAATGATATAAAGATGATTGAGCTTGAGGCTGAATTAGATGATTATCCAATTAATATTTATAAATCATGGGGATTTATTGAGGAAAGAAAAATATATAGCTTTTTCAAGGAGTTAAAAAATGGAAAAGACGAATGCAATTAGAATGCTAGATCAGAAAAAAATTAAATATAATACATATGAGTATCCTCATGAGGATGGCGTATGTGTTGATGGTGAGACTGTAGCGAAATTATTAAATCAAAATCCTGATATGGTATTTAAAACATTAGTTACTGTAGGTAATGATAAAAGATATTATGTTTGTGTAGTACCTGTTAAATCAGAATTAGATTTAAAAAAGGCTGCCAAGGCTTTTAATGTTAAATCATTAGAAATGATTCCTGTTAAGGAAATAAATAATATTACAGGTTATATTAGAGGTGGATGCTCACCTATTGGAATGAAGAAGGCTTTTCCTACAATAATTGATGAATCAGCTTTATTATATGAAAATATTATTTTTTCAGGTGGAAAGATAGGACTTCAAATAGAAATGAATCCTAAGGATTTAGAAAAACTTATTAGAGTAAGCTTTAAAGAAATTACAAGGAGTGATGTTTAATGCTAGTACTTGGTATAGAATCAAGCTGTGATGAAACTAGTGTTGCCATCGTTAGAGATGGTAAAGAGGTTTTAGC
>JAEEGL013585649.1_pt1 | contig 13776 bp, 6 predicted proteins | sample 9134231 | NCBI WGS metagenome assembly JAEEGL01 (sample SAMN16246548, study PRJNA631951) | gut metagenome | biome: gut microbiome; feature: rumen; material: fiber-attached | host: Bos | place: Iran: Karaj | collected 2018-10 | reverse complement strand
GTGCGTTCTCATCCTTGTTTAATATCGTTCTTTAGAATTCTAATAGATCATTGATTGACCGTCACCTGACGACCGCATCCATTTAAGGAGAATTTCATGGCAGTACAGGAACAGCGACTTGGTGAATTGCTTTTAAGAAGCCAAATTGTGACGAATGCACAGCTCGAACAAGCGCGCGCGGAACAACGCCGAGCTGGCGGACGCCTCTCGGGACAACTCACAAAACTCGGTTTTGTACGCGAACAGGATATGACGAGCTTCCTTAGCCGGCAGTTCGGCGTCCCCTCCGTCCGACTCGATGACCTGGGCGAAATCAGCGAGGAAGTCCTCAAATGCATTCCCCGTGACATGGCCATCAAACACACCTGTATCCCCATCAATCGAAGCGGCATGCAGCTCATCGTCGCCATGAGCGACCCGACGGACATGTTCGCGCTCGACGACCTCAAATTCCTCACCGGCTATAACATCGAAGTCGTCGTTGCCGGCGAACAGTCCATTTTGGCCGCCATCGACAAGTATTATGGCGCGAAAGCCGCACCGAAAGCGGGCGGCGACGATTACAAAGCCGATCTGGCCGGCCTCGAAGACTTCAACCTCGACGAAATCGAAGTCGGCGAAGAAGAAGAAGACGTCAATGAAGTCGATCTTCAAAACATGGCCGCAGAAGCCCCCGTCGTCCGACTCGTCAACGCCATCCTCATCGACGCCATCAAAAATAACTGCTCCGATATCCACATCGAACCCTACGAAAAATCGATGCGTATCCGCTTCAGAATCGACGGCGTCCTCAAAGAAGTCATGCGCCCGCCCCTCAAACTCCGTAACGCCATCGTCAGCCGTATCAAGATTATGTCGAGCCTCGACATCGCCGAACGCCGACTCCCCCAAGACGGTCGTATCAAGCTCAAACTCGGCGGCGGACGCGAAATGGACTTCCGTGTTTCCGTACTCCCCTGCCTCTTCGGCGAAAAAGTCGTCATGCGTCTGCTCGATAAGTCCAACCTCCAGCTCGACATGACCAAATTAGGCTTCGAAGAAAAAGCCCTCAAAGACTTCAAAGACGCCATCCATCGCCCCTATGGCATGGTCCTCGTCACCGGCCCGACGGGTTCCGGTAAAACGACGACGCTGTATTCCGCCCTCTCCGAACTCAACACCGTCAGCGACAACATCTCGACCGCCGAAGACCCTGTCGAATTCAACCTCATGGGCATCAACCAGGTACAGATGCACGAAGCCATCGGCCTCAACTTCGCCGCTGCCCTCCGCTCCTTCCTCCGACAAGACCCTGACATCATCATGGTCGGCGAGATCCGAGACTTCGAAACGGCAGAAATCGCCGTCAAATCCGCTCTTACGGGCCACATGGTTCTGAGCACGCTCCACACGAACGACGCCCCTTCAACAATCAGCCGTCTGCTGAACATGGGTATCGAACCGTTCCTCGTCACGAGCTCCGTCAACCTCATCCTCGCCCAGCGTCTCGCGCGAAAGCTCTGCCAGTACTGTAAAAAAGAATCCCACCTTGACCCGCAGGCACTTCGCGACGCCCAGGTCCCGGAAGACAAAATCCCCGGCGCCGTCATCTACGAACCCGGCCCCGGCTGCGACAAATGCAACAACGGCTTCAAAGGCCGTATCGCCCTTTACGAAGTCATGGTTTTCGGCGACGAACTCAAAAACGCCGTTCTCCAGGGCTATTCAACCGCCGAACTCAAGGCGGAAGCCATCCGGCTCGGCATGCAGAGCCTCCGCATGGCCGGTATCAACAAAGTCCTGCAAGGTGTCACAAGCCTCGCGGAATGCTGCCGCGTCACGGCTCCAGACTAGGATTCTGCTTTCCTGTTCGCGTTTTATATGTTGTTCGTCCGCTATCGGCACGGCCGATACGCGGACGAGCCGCCGCTATCGGCATGGCCGATACGCGTCGTCTGGCGCAGGCTATTGGCAAGGCCAATACGCTGCGCCTTTTTTATAAGTAATCACAGGCGCTTTTTCTTCTTCAAAGGGGACGAACCATGAATCCGGATCACATCTTCATCCGCCACATCCGAATCGATGACCTCGACAGAATCCAACAATTCTGCTTCGAGCAGATCTCCCATAACCAAGATCCGCTGAGCCAAATCCGGATCTCGGAACGACAATATGCATGGGAAATGAAACGGCTGCGCCAGGACTGGCTCGCACAACAGCGTTATGTCGCCTACATCGCCGCCGAAAAAACAGACGACGAAGAAAAGATCGTCGGCTACGGTGCGGCCGTCATCACGCATCAGGCGCACTTCTTCAATGTCGAGACCGTCGCTTCCCTGGGGGAACTGTGGGTCATGCCTGAATATCGTGGGATCGGCATCGGAAAAAACATCGTCTCCGCCATCCTTGAAGAACTCAAGAACATCGGCATCGACTGGATCTCCGTCCACCTCGGCGGAAATGAAGTCGATTCTGAAGCCTTTTTCCACAAACTTGGTTTTTCGACAGACGCGCTCGAAGTGCGAAAACACATTCTGGACGAATAACCGGGGGCGTTGCGGGGTGTCCCCGCACGAGGGGGTAGCGGCGTATGGGGGAAATTCTGTAGAGACGCGCGGACCGCACGATTCTACAGAATTTCCCCCATAGCCGCGCAGGGGGAGACTTCCCCCTCAGACGAAAACAATTTATCCGAGATTCCTTCAATCCTACACTGGAATTATTCGCCAATATGCCTTACACTGTATCTAAGTCTGACATCAAAATGCGACACTGTTGTCGCCAAATACCCTGAGGTTTTTTGATATGACTGAATATTCCGCTGAATCTCTCGATCACCATTCTCCCTGGAACGAATCCATCACCGACGTACTCGGCGTGCATTTGCACCGCTATCTTATGCCGCTTCTGATGGATCATAAGATCAGCCACCTGGGAGTCATGGTCGGATTTGAAGCGAGCCACATGCCCTGTATGACGATGCGCGTTTCGGCTTATGGCTCCGATGTCGATCATCTGGACATCGGTTATGCCGAGCTCGTGCAGGATGCGCGAAAGAACGAGCCCATCGCCTCGACGATCGAAAAGAAAGTGAATGGCAGACCTGTCGTGTTCTATCCCATCCTTTCGATCTCCGAACCGGGACGCGAGCATATCCACGCCTTCGTCTTCAGCGAAAACGGAAAGATCTTTGATGCCGATATCTTTACAGTGGCGCTGCGCACGCGCATCAACGAGGCAATCCGGTCCTTCCGGCACAATTCCTTGCGCATTGTATTCGACGAAAGCGAGGGGCTTTCTCCCAAAGAATTCCTCGATCGCGTTCTTGATCTCGTGCCCGTGTGGTGCGGCGCGGATCACTCTGCGTGTCTGATCCTCTCAAGTTCGCTCGAATCCATGGTCATGAGTGACGTCGGGCCGGCGCATTTCCAGATCGTCGACGAAAAGATCTACTGCAGTCCCAAAGACGGCACGCCGAATTTCGACAATCTTTCTTCGCTCGAATTCGTCGTGAACAGGCTCGAATCCTCCGGTCTGATCGGTCATGCCTTCGATGAAGTCAGACGAACCAAGACCGTCGGCCTCAATATCTTCATCGGTGACAAGGACGGCGAGGAATGGTTCTCCATGGGCGAGATTCAGAAGAGCGCCCATAGAATCGCCACGCACTCCCATCGTCCGATTGAGAATATGACCGTCCTCCTGCCGCTTCTTTGCTCCAATGAAGTCGGTGCAAGCGAGCTCTTGGGATTCCTGTCCATCAACTTCTTCGAAACCATGCCATTGGCGTCGCTCACGAGCCGCGTCCTCGAAACGCTTGCGACACGCCTGGGAACGTGGCTTCGTCGTTCTTCCTTCTTCAGCCTGTCGGCACAACAACTCTGGCTCCTCGAATGTGTGCGCGAGGAACAGCTTGCCGTTGAACGTCTCTGCAACAAAGCGGATGACAAGATGCCAATCAACGACGTCCTTTCTCGCTTCATCGAAAACGTCAATAACCTGATCGTGGATGCGACGCATATTCCCAGCTTCGGTATTGGCTATCGCACGACGAACGAATCCGGCGATGACATTCTCCGCTTCAGCGCCCCGAAAGGCTTTGTGTTCAAAGATCTCGACCTCCAAATCTATGCCGATGAAGTCAAGGATTCCTCCCTCGCTGCGCTCGCCGTCCGCCTCAACCGCGCCATTATGCTGACCGGCGGCGACGTCGAAGGAACCTTCTCCAGCGAGATCTACGTCAACGAAAAACGCGGTATTCTGTGCGATGCACGCATGGAACCGAACCTCAATGAAGATTGGCACCGCCTCAGCAATTACTATAAAGCTGCCCGCGAAAATGCCAGTTATGCTGCGATCTGCTATCCCATCCGCATGAAAGATGAAGTCGTCGGCGTCATTGCCGTCGAAGTTGATCGTGATACCGACTGGGTCTGGTGGAACGGCTTCGGCTCCTACCTGTTCTATCGCCTGCTCGCAAACGAACTCGCCGCTGATTTCAGTCTCATCGGACTCGATGTTGATATGTAATTCCTCAAAAAACCGCCCGAAAGGGCGGTTTTTTTGTGCCTTTGTCCTGGGGTTACGCGCTGCGCGCTCCACCCCATGCTTCACTTTTTTTACCTGAACATGTCGTTTTTTCCGTAACGAAACCCAAGTCGATGGCATTACTATAAAGGGGGCGTAAAATTAGACCTACATGTAGTATAAATACATACATCTCATCATCCACTCACGACCCACTTGGAAACCAAACGATCACAATCATCCCATTCACCCCATGCTTCACTTTTTTTACCTGAACATGTCGTTTTTTCCGTAACGAAAACCAAGTCGATGGCATTACTATAAAGGGGGCGTAAAATTAGACCTACATGTAGTATAAATACATACATCTCATCATCCACTCACGCACTCTCGCACACCCAACTGCTCAGAACTCAAAACTGACCACTGACCACTGATTACTGACTACTAATGTTACGGACACAAAATAATCTCATACTCATTTTGATGAATTCCGTGTAATATGGGGATTAGGATTCAACTCAATGGAGGCCTGACGTGTCCATCACCCAGTCACAAAAAATCAAAAAACGCCGCTCTTTGAAACGTCCAGATCCAAAGAAAGGTCGTGAAGTTGACCCCAAGAACATTCTGCCAATCTCGATTGATCAAAGCGAGCTTGATGGCATTATGAAACGCATTGCCTTAGGAGAAGAGGCCAATCCCCAGGAAGCTTTCTCCAAGATCTATGCGCTCGCGCTCAATTCGATTGCGGATACACTCAAATCTGCCCTTCTGTCCTTTGTCGAAAACATCGCTCACACAGAAGATGTGCCCGTTTTCATCGAGAAATTGATTCCTCAGTCGAAGGATCCCGAAGCACTCAAGCGGACTGCAGCCTCCCTATCTGATGCCATAGACCGTTCGCGTGACAAGATTCAAGACTCCCTGCGCCATGAAACACGCAAAGCGAGTTACGACAATTACGACGACTATACGGCCATGTTGCGCAGAAACAACCTGTTCCAACCGGTTTCCAAAGATACCCCAGAAGAACAAGACCTGCCATCCATTCCTTATGGCCATATTACAGCTGAGCGTCTGCGTGAAATCTGTGATGATGTGCGTACATACAGACCTTCCAAGACGGATTCCGACACATTCAGGATTGATCTGAACCGCTTGAACCGCAAGCGTACTATGAATTTCGACATCCATGCGGACTCGAAAGATCAAACTTCTTCAGAAGCCGCCGTTGCCCAAGATGACGAAGCGACGCGCGAGGAAAACGAAGCCGCCAAATCGATCATCGAGAATGCCGTCGCCGAGTTTCAGACGACGGTAGAACACGAGAAAGAAGAAGCAGCGAAAACGGCGAAGGTATTGCAGGATACCGAGGACGGCGTCCTTGAAATCATTCGTAACGCGCAAGCTTCCGCAGAATCGAACAACGCACAAGAAGGTTCTCACCCCCTCGCAGAGAGCATCGAAACCGTCAATCAAATCGCAGAACAGCTCCCCGCCTTATTTGAACAAGCCATTCTAAGTGCGACGCGTTCAGATCCTTCAGCTGCTCCATCCGCAACGCCTTCTGATGAAGCGCTTTCCAAGCTGAAAACCTTCGGGGTTGAATTTGCAGAAACCTTTGAAGGTATTACCGCTATGATGACGGAATTCGCTAATCAGCTTTCAGCGGCCATCATCGAAGACCAAGCCTACAAACTGCCGACACTGAGCCAGGCACTCGGTGACGACCCACGCCTTAAAGAAGATACCGATCTCATGAATTTCGTTTCTTTCCTCGAAAGCGACGAACCCTCTACTGCTGCAGAAAATCCCAGCCCCGAAGATGACGATCTTTCTAACGACATTCTCTCGGAAGCCTTTGGAGCCCTTCTCGATCAGCTAGACGATGAATAAAACAACGGGAAGAACCTGTAGACAATAAAAAAAGGTGGCAAAAAAGCCACCTTTTTTATTGGTATTAAGCGGATAGTCATCCTCCCCAACGCATGCAAAGCATGCGCTGGGGAAGAAAAGGCATCAGTTCGTGTTGAGCTTCGTGAGATTCAAACCGAGTGGATAGGCGTAGGAAGTTTGACCATAATATCCATAACTCTGAACACCAATAGGTTTGTCTGCAATCAGTTTATATGCATCAGAAGCACTTCCCATATCAAGTATATAATACATATAATCAGTACCACTAATAGGACTAAAACTAGATTGTGTGAGTTCATTAATTGGTGTTGAACTATTCGTCTTATATATTTTTACAGACGTTATGGTTTTTGGCGCAATTAATGTAATATAATTTATTGTATATTTTTGAGGAACCATAAAAGAATAATCGCTTCTAAATTGTTGAACTGGAACTATCAACATATAAGAAGGATCTTTTCGTGTTCCTTCATCACCTAAGAATCCCGCAACAAGTATTGGTTTTGTTGATTCAATATGGAAATTTGCAGTGGTTACGATATCATAATACGCACCCGCATTTAATGAGATAGGAGTTTCTCCACCAATTGTCCCATGATTATATGTATTTATGCTCGGAGTAATTGTTAGCTGAGTGTTCTCTGCCGCAAAGATTCTCCACTGATCACGTTCAGACCCTTGTTTTCTAAACCCAACAAGCGTATATTCCTTTCCCCAAGATTGGTAAGGGAAAAGCTGTTCAGAATAATGATCCTGAACATCACTAGACATCCTCACCGCATTATAACAACCTGGGCAGCCTGCAATAGCTACAAAAGGATGATCTGCAGTTACTTCCGTTCCTGTCATACTGCCATTTGCCATAATTTCAAACACATCGAATTGTTCAAGTTCACGATCATAGACAGTACCCGCAGACATTGCATTAATTGTTGAATTATCATTACTATTTCTACCTTCAATTGTAGCCATATTAGGTTTAATCTTAAATTTAGTTTTTCCTGGATGTGTTGCCTGTATTGCAATATATGTATATCCTTCATAGTAAGAACTTCCACGTGTACTACCAATGATATTATAATATTTATTTCCAAAAACATTCTTAGGGAGTAATAACAATGCATCATTATACAATGCACCATCCCTTAAAGGATTAAATTGATATGCTGTTATTGGTTGAGTTGATACTACACGAAAACCCTTTCTTTGTAAAACTGTTTGGGGGTTACTGCTACTAATTGCCAACATTTCATTATGACTATTCTTATTCGACAATTGAATTGTTTGAACAGTTCCTTTTCCAATCGTTGCAGAAGAAACTAAATTATCATTACTGCCATAATAAATATACACATTTGCATCTTTGTCACCCATATTACTAAGAATTACAGAATAATACCCATCTGTTGACACATTATGTGTATACGCCGCCCAATACTCACATCCGATATAAGAACTATCGGAAAGCGTCAAATCGCATTTAGTAATACAATCTTCCTGATTATCTGGTATGTCATTGCAGTTTTGGTCATTGCCAATAAAGAGCCCCTGATCATTGCATGTAATGGCTGACGGCATCACACCACCCGTGCACTGTCCCCAGAATTGGCCTGATGCATCGCATTTCTGTGAACCATCCCGGCAGATACCCTTCCCGCGATTTTCGGCGGCACCACGCCAGCAAGACTGCGTCGCACCCGGTGTACACGTACACGGTTTCGTCGATTCACAACCATTGGCTGCTATACCGTCGCAATCATAACGTCCTTCCGAGCAACCACAAACGGAGGCATCACACGATTGACCATCGGCACACGCTTTTCCGCAAGCACCGCAGTTCGCCGCACTCGCTTTGAGGTTGATACAAGCGCCATCACAGAGCGTGTATCCATCCCCGCAAACGAGCGTGCAAACGCCCGATTCACACGATTCACCCGTCGAACACTTATGGAGACAGGAACCGCAGTTGTTCACATCCGACATGATATCGGTGTCTTTGCCAAAGCATTTGATCACATGCGGCTGGACACATTCGCCGGCTTCACAGATCAGACCTTCACCACATGCATGGCCGCAGGAACCGCAGTTCGCCGCATCACTGTCAAACGTCATGCACTTGTCGCCACAGAGCGTCGTACCCTCGGAGCAGACACACCCCGTATCCGTGCAGATCTGCCCTTCAAGGCAGGCATTGCCACAGCTTCCGCAGTTATTCACGTCCGACGAAAGGTCAGTACACGTGCCCCAGCAGAGCGTTTTGGTATCGTATGCAGGATCTTCGGGATCCAGGCCATCATTGCAATTGATGGTTGAAGGCGTACAACTGCCATCCACGCAGGTCTCCGTCGAAGCACACGCCGTCTCGCAGTTTCCACAATGCGCATGGGAGGTATTAGGATCAAAGCAGACACCGCCGCAGACGATATCACTGCCATTCTTGCAGACGACCTTGCATTCGCCGGCATCACACGTCTCATCAGCTAAACACGCATGACCACAGCTCCCGCAGTTTTTCTTATCATTCGAATAATCGACGCACTTATCGCCACAGGCTTCGGTGCCCTCGGGGCAGACGCAGTTTCCGCCATTACACGACTGATCCGCGAGGCAGGCATGCCCGCACGAACCGCAGTTATTCTTATCACTGGAATAATCGAGGCATTTGTCGTCGCATTCTGCCAGTCCTTCGGGGCAGACGCAGGTACTTTCTTCGCACGACTGCTCATCCAAACACGCCATACCGCACGAACCGCAGTTATTCTTGTCGCTCGAAAAATCGACGCACGCGCCACCACAAACGGTGGTATCCGGCGGACATTCGCAGCTCCCGGCTTCACAGGACTGGCCGCTCACGCACGCATTCCCGCACGAACCGCAGTTCTGAAGGTCGCTTTCTACATCCACACACGTTCCCCAGCACAGTGTCTTATCAACGGATTCAGGATCCTCGGGGTCGGCAGCACAATTGACTTCGGAAGGCGTGCAGACGCCATCTTCACACGTTTCGGTCGTCGCACACCGAGTGTCGCAATTTCCACAATGGAGCACATCCGTCGCAAAACTGACGCAAAGATTGAGGTCTTCGCATTTATCGGGTGTCGCTCCCGAGCAGACGAGTTCACAGGAACCTTCGACGCACTGTCTGCCGTTGGTACAGGCGTTTCCGCAGGTACCGCAGTTCTCTTCGCTATTCTGGAGATCGGCGCACACGCCGTCACCGCAACACGTGGAACCGGCACCACAACAAGCGCTTCCGCAGCACTCGGAGGCACTGTCACAGCATGTACCGCTGTCACATTTGAACTGAGACGGATTGGTGCAGACGCTGTCACATCTGAGGGTCGCCGCTTCACAGCCATTGCTCATGTCGTTGTCGCAGTCGCTATAACCGTTCGGACACTGGCACCCGCCATCAGCACAGTAAGCATTGCCGCCGCAGACGTTGCCACACGTTCCACAGTTCTCGGCATCGATCTGTTTGTTGACGCATGCGCCGCCACAAACTTCCATGCCCGAAGGACACGCATTCGCCTTACATTGGCCCTCTGCACACGTTTCATTGGGTTCACAGACATGGCCGCACGAACCACAGTTGTTATGTGCATTCTGATAATCGACACATGCGCCGCGGCACTCGTTGAGCCCTTTGGGACAGAGTTCATCCTCTCCGCCGCCACCACCGGACGGCGTACACTCACCATCATTACACGTGCCGTCACAGCACATATTTCCGCAGACGACGAGACCGGTTTCACAATTCAGCTTGACGCCATCCACAGAATCGTTGGAGCAACCCGCTGCAGCAAGAAGAACAACAGTGAGGGCAGCGACTTTTATAGAATGGGACGTATTTGATTTCATATAATCCTCCGAAAGCGTTTTATTCTCTAAAAACTTTATTTACTCCAAATAACCGGGGGCGTTGCGGGGCCTTAGCCCCGCTGTGGGGGTAGGGGCGTATTTTCGATTCATGTGAGACGTGTCTCAACACGTCTCAACATGAATCGAAAATAGCCCCGCAGGGGGCGGCTGCCCCCTGCCATGATGTTTGAAGCAACCCCCAAAGCACCGCGGCTATGATTGCCCTTGATTAAATCTGAAGGAAAATGGAGATTAGTAGATAATGATTTCCTGTTGTTTTTCACCCGGAACAACGATGGAGACTTCCTGAGTACCGAAGTTGAGGCCCGTCGTCGGATCAATAATATCGATATAGGCATTGAAAACGCGCGTAGTCTCTGTGGCTGGTACGCAGTTGTTCTGCGCAACAACGCGGAAGTTGAGCTGAGCACCGGGTTTGTCACTCGAAGATGTACCGATGGCGAAGTTCGAATATCCGTTGTTGTACGTCGCACCATTAAACTTATCAGGATGCGCGGTGGGGTTACAGGTTGTTTCAGGTTCCTGCGGAGGAGCAACGTAGCCCATAACGATGCGCTCGTCAGCCGTGGTATACGTTTCGAAAGCTTCGACGCGCTGGATGAAGCACGACGTATCGACGTTCGTCCCTTCGATCGGGTTTCCGCGGACGACAGCCGCGACGTTCGAGGTCGCGTATTTCACGAGGGCATCGACACCATCGACGAGCGTATCCGAAAGTTTATCACCCGAGGTGATACCGTAACTCAAAACGCAATTGCCTTGCGCGTTTGGCGCGATACCTTTCGCGGTGCCGTCCGAATTCATACCTGTACAGCACATATTGCTGCCGCACTTCCATGCCGTCGCAGACGTCTTGAAGGCGCAGACGGGTACGTACGTCTGCGTCGCTGTGGAGGTTTCCACGAGCTGATTGAGCTGCGTGCCGTCATGACGATAAATGGAGATGATGCGGGCACCCTTTTCGAGATAGGCAGCGTGGACATCGTCGGAACTATGCGCATTTTCGACATAGGCCGGGTCATACGGCTGGACATATTTTCTCGTGCTGCCAGCGACATCGCAGTACGTCTGTGCGATATCGCTCGTGTTTTCATGGAGCGTCGTACACGTATTGCCATCGTGCGAAGTCGTATCGGTAATGTGAATGACGACGGGCAAGGTGGAATTGCGGAATCCCGCGCCACCCCAACGGTCTGCAGCGTTTGTCACACGGAGGATCTTACCATCTGCAAAGTAAGAATACGACCCATAGCGATACCAACTGACAGGCGGTTCCGTCTTATCGTCGCCCTTAACGAGCTGCCACAACGATTCATAGCCGGCTTCGGGGAAGTCACCACCATTATGGAGTTTGAGTTTGTTGACGTTGGTAACGACCTTGCCAATATCCGTCTCTGGCTGGCCGAGTCGCTGGAAGGGCGTATCACAACGGGAGGATGTATCCACAAAGTCTGAAGACGAGTTATATGACGTCGTGTTGGGGCATTTGACCTCATCAGCACGGCCATAACCGTCCTCGATGGAGTTTCCGGAAAGATAGTCATACACGCTGTTTTTCGTGGCGTGCGTCGGGAAGTCATCGAACCTCGAGACGCCGAACGCACTGTCTTCGACACGTGCCTTAATATCAGGAATGATCTTATCCCTGACCCTCGCCTGAATATTCTCAACCTCAGCACCCATCGACTGAGTCGTGTCGAGGTTGAACATGACGTCGAGCTTCGACACAGCAGGTTTGAAGTTCAGCGTGTCATCCTGATCCTTGTCATCCTGGTGTGTCTCATAATAAGGAAGTTCGAAGTAGAACTTGAAGATACCCGTGCAGGTCGCACAATCCTCTTTCGCCGTAACGCCGATATAAGGATCACAAATGACCTGCTGCGCTGTGTAGGATGAACCGATGGAGGCATTATACTCACTGAGGTCATTGAAGCCGTCGCCGTCAGTGTCCTTGAGGAACTTACTTTCGACGGTAATCGTTTCGCCCGTCCCAGCATCGGTGGATGTGCAGGTGACTTCGTATCCATCAATGAGACCGTCATCGTCGATATCGGGATTGCGGTAATCCGGAATGGTGTTTTCGAGCGACGTAATGGGCGCCGCGCCTGAACCGCGTTCGTCCGCATCCAAAAGACCGTCGCCGTCCGAATCGAGTTCATAGCGATCAAAGAGACCGTCACCGTCCGAATCGAAGGAGCCCTCGACCACATCGAGAATCCCATCGCCATCCGAATCATCACTCATATAGTCAGGAATGCCATCGTTGTTGCAATCAAACGGATGATCGACATTTCCCGGCTCATCGGGCATACCGTCACCGTTGCAATCCGCACCACGCGGTGCCTCAAGCTCATTATACTGTTTGGCATAGATCTTATTGATCAAACCGGCGATCTCAGCCGTGTCATAGATGCCATCATTATCGTTGTCTTTGTCCGAACTGTCGGGAATCGTGTCGTTGTCCGTATCGGGATACGTGGTGACACCATTGACGACCTTCACACCTTCCACGGAATCCGGAATGCCGTTGTCATCGGAATCGAGATCGAGGAAATCATAATCGCCATCGGAATCGGAATCTTCCGGTTCCTCGCACACACCGCCGATACGTTCAATCTCATCGGGAACGCCGTCGCCATCGGCATCGAGGTCGAGGCAGTCAACGACGCCGTCATTGTCAGAATCGACATCGCAGCGGTCGTATTCATCGGCAATTCCATCCCCGTCCGTGTCATTGCAGTCTTCTTCGCCGCCGCCACCGCCGCCACCGCCATGCGTGGTCGGACAAATGCCTTCCGTACAGGGTTTGCCATTTTTGCAGAAGGTAAGGCTCGATTTACAATTCCCGCCAGGCGCGACTGAACGAAGGCAGACGCCTTCATGGCACTCAAAATCCGTATCACAGACGTGGAGCGTATCACACGCCTGACCTGCTACCATCGCCGTCTTGCATGTTCCTCCAACACATGTCCCCTCGGCGCAGATATTGCCCGATTCGCTGCATGTTTCGCCAAGTTTGGATTCCTTGTGGCAGCCATCGGTCCGGCACTGATAACCGTATTCACACGGTTTTGCCGGGCCACACGCTTCTTCCCCCCCATGGTTGGAGAAACATCGACCGCTTGTACATGTCCCATCCACGCAGTACGTGTCATTCGATATACATGACCCACCCGCCTTTATCGGGCGAAGACAGGAGCCTTCTATACAGTCCAACCCTTTGGGACATTGGGAACCATTATCGACATCACACGTAGCAATTACGCCTTCCGAAGAACCGCCATCCGAACACCCGGCAAGGGCAAAACAGCAGATCAGAAAACCGGCGTAATAAAACTTCTTGTTCATAAAAAGCCTCCTAAGATCATGGAATGAATCGTGATTCAATGGCGTTATTTCTAAAGGAAAAACCGAATGAAGCATCGGAAACGGGCAACCTGTCTTTCTAAGAAACATATTCTGACATCC
>JAEEGL010630703.1_pt1 | contig 13776 bp, 13 predicted proteins | sample 9134231 | NCBI WGS metagenome assembly JAEEGL01 (sample SAMN16246548, study PRJNA631951) | gut metagenome | biome: gut microbiome; feature: rumen; material: fiber-attached | host: Bos | place: Iran: Karaj | collected 2018-10 | reverse complement strand
TTTATATTTAACTTATTAAAAATTTATCAATATTTCTGTTGAATCCAATGTTGAAAAGTTGAAAAACTGTTGATGAATGTACTATATTTTATTAATAAAGTAACGTCATTAACATTTAAATATTTTAAAGTATCAATTCTTGTATAGTTTGCACAACACAATTAAACATAGTTAAAATTATGAATCATTAAGTACTACTTAATAAAAATATCTAACTGTAAATATATTTAACCAATAAAAATATTTAACTGCAATTCTTTGTACATCATATACAAATATTAACAACATTGTTATGTTATTTTGTGCAAAGTACACAACGTTAGTATATACTAACAACAGGGGGTCTTGACAAAACCCGTTTAAGTAGCTATAATATATATAGTGGTTGGCGAACCCAAAAAACGCAAGAGGTCATGCGGGCGTTATCTGATAACGTGGTTCATTTGGAAAATCCAAACGGTTAAACCGTGGTTCATTTGGAAAATCCAAACGGTGAACCGGAAACAGTTAGAAACAAAATTCAATGAAAGTAAGAGGTATACACAATGGCTACAATTATTAATGAATCTGAGAACAGAAGAAACACTGAAAAGGTAAACGCAAGTCTTATTTCAGCGTCTAATGAAATGAGCTCAGCACTTGCCGCAAGCTTAAATGAACGTGAGACAAAAGCTTTACAGACTTTCGGCGTGGATGCAATACCGTTCATAAAGCTTGCAAGAGTTGACAAGATTACAGATTGGAATCTTGCGGCACACCTTTATAATATGGGTCTCCACGACTTCAAAGAACCCATAAACGGCGTAAAGTATAAGGGTCTGGGCGAATATGCTGTAGCAATAGCCGATATGCTGGGCGTGAAAATGGACGGCGGCAAGGCAAGTAATTACCGTAAAATTCATGACGTGTTTATCGTTACAGACCCGACGGACGTTATAGCCGAATACAACGAAAAGAACGGCTATACAGAAGAAATGGTCGGTCTGTATATGACCGATGAAATGTACATGAACGGCTTAAAGAACTGGGCTTTTAATGCCTTAATACTTCTGACAAGAACCGGGCTGAAAACTCCAGAGCTTGAAAACTGGGCAATTAATATAGTTCTGAATCACCTGGACGGCATGAAGATAGAAGAGGTCAAAGAACTTGTCAAGGCTGAAAAGGAACGTAATAAGACCGGCGGTGAAAAGAAAAAACGTCAGTTGATAGAAAAACTCAGTGACGGCGACGGCGAAAACCTTATTAACAATGGTGACGACAACAACAACGGCGACGACAACAACGGCGGCGACAATTCAGAAGAATATACAGTTACTATTGACGAACTTTCACAGACAATTTCATCAATCAATGCGGCGGCAATAATTGAAGAAAAAACAGTTCTCAATTATGTGCTGACACCTACAGAGAACGGTTTCACCGTCAAAGTACTTTACAAGTAATGTTAGGCGGCTTAATAATTCTGATATTTGTTTCAATAGTGTGTTTGATAGCTTATATCATAGATGACGACTATTTGAAAAAGTGTGCTAAAGTTCGCAAACACCGCATTGAAAAACGTTATCAGAATCTTGATGACTGACATATAAATTTAATATGGGGTATATGCGGAATATAGATATACCTATAGTGTATACCCCATATATAAATTTTATATTGTTGAAAAGTTGAAAAGTTGAAAAGTTGAAACTGTTGATAAGTTGAAACTGTTGATAAGTTGAAACTGTTGATAAGTTGAAACTGTTGATAAGTTGAAACTGTTGATAAGTTGAAACTGTTGAAAAGTTGAAACTGTTGAAACTGTTGAAACTGTTGAAACTGTTGAAACTGTTGAAACTGTTGAAACTGTTGAAACTGTTGAAACTGTTGAAACTGTTGAAAAGTTGAAAAGTTGAAAAGTTGAAAGTGTTGAAATTGTTGAAAACCCCGTTATACGCTGCGTTTTGAATTGGAAATTCCAATTGACGCTGCATTTTGAGTTTTCAATTCTCTCTGACGCTGTACTTTTCACAAATCTTAAATTTCAGAATTACATTTGGAAATTCCAATTAATTCTGACGCTGCGATTTAAAAAAAGGAGAAAAAAATGGAATTAACTAATCTGAAAAGAAAATATCTGCTTGATTCAGAAAGCTTGATTAGAAGTGTAGCTGCTTCAATGATAGCAAACATACATAACACAGTCAGGTCACTTGCCGACCTTGATATCTACATCAAACAGGCAATTTCAATATATGAAGAAGCAATAGCTACAACACCATTCTATAATACTGACCTCATTCCCGACTTCGATGATTATACACTAAGCTTCAATTCCATAGTATTTGGAATTTCCAACTCAGATTTCGGCGAGTACACGAACTACATATTTGCTCTGCTCGATTCTCTTTATCATGTTCTCTCAATTGTGTGTAACAGCGATTATTTCAAGTATGTAAAAACCGGAGTGCCTATAGTTCTGGACGATGACCTGGACATAGACCCATTTTACGATGAACTTCTCCCCCTCCCTCTTGAGTGGATTGAAATGAAGCCGGAAGAGCGTGTCTTAACTTTCATATACAGAGGCAATGAGTTTTCTATCAAAAACGCTCACGAATTCGACTTAGCATATGATATGATTTTATCCAGAGACTCAAAGATTCCGTTTGATGAGTTTTATAGAACTAACTATTCAGATTTTATAGTCGAATGCGGTTCTGCACTTCCTCTTCCTCCTTTTTCAGAAAAATCTTTTGAGTTCTATCTGAAAAAGCGTCAGGGTTTAAAATCTCCCACTTATGAAATGAATCGCTATAGAAAATTATATTATAGCTTTAAAAACGCTCCTCTTGATTATGTGTTAAAAATCAAGAAAAAAGCTCTGACTTGCACTCAGTATCGCTGCTATTTGTAAATTCCAACTGGTTAGTGCTCACCCAGTCGCAGCAAAAAGCGCAGGACATTTCCGGTTCCTTTTTCTCTCAGAGACTCAGTTTACACCCCACCAGAGCTGAGTCTCGCCGGTATTATCAGAGTTGAATCGACCCACTTGACGCTGTTAATATAAAAATTTTAATGAATACATATATGTGTTTTCGACTTGCATTCGTAAATTGGGTCATATATCTCCACGATGATGCCTAAGTGGAGTATATGGGGACAAGAGAATATCGTGGGTGCAACTCCTACAATCCCCACAGCCATTTAACCTCTTGAATTGGTCGGGGTTGGAATTCTGTGTCATTTGGAATTTCCAACCCAAAGACCCGAAACAAGAGGAAATTAAAATAAGAAAGAGGTAATAACTATGGCTAATGAAAAGAACAAGAAACTCTCACTTAAGGAATTGGCTTCATCAATTTCCGGTGGCAGCGCCCTTATGGAAGGTCGTGAGAAGATTAACACTGAGGATATAGTCGGTATCGAGCTTACACTCTCCGATTTTGATATTCTCAAGTACGAGAAAGACGGTAAGGAAGTCAGCTATCCTATCTGCGTGTTCAAGGAACTTCCTGACAAGTTCTACCAGGGCGGTATGCAGCTCTCAAGACTTTGTGAGGCAATCGCTTCCGACGAGGAACTTCTGGCAGAGCTTCGTGAGGAGGGTCTCAGACTCCTTTTCGAGTCCAGTCGCACCAGAAGCGGCAACGACTTCGTAAACTTCAGTGTTCTCGACTGATTTGGAAAATCCAATCATGAAAGAGAAAATCAAATACTCAAACAGAATAATCAGTGTAGAAAGCGCTCTCGATGTAGAGCGCAACTACGCTGGTGCATTCGCCGAGCTGTTTAACTACGCATCGCAGTTGTTCATTTTCAAAGGTTTTCCTGAAGAAGTTGACATTGACTATGCTGTTGAGAATCTGTTATTAACTGGAAATATATCATTTTTCAAGTCAAACAGCAAGTACTACTTGCTCGATGCATTTCTCGGCGGAAAACAAAATGTTGTCTATCGTCCAACCCTAATTCAGGTATCAAATAACATACTTGGACACTTGGAATTTACAAACGAGAAAGACGCTGTAATGCTGTTCCTCACACCATTTGACAGAGCTGTTACACAGTGTCCTGGTTTTGATGGCGGTCTATATCATCTTATTTCCAGAACTGCTATTCTTCTCGCAGACAACATCACATCAATTAACTGCGCTCAGATGAACAGTCGAGTTGCGGCAATCTGTGGCGTCGAAACTCAGAATGACGCTTCAGGCGTAGAGGAAACACTGAAAGAGATATATATGGGAAAGCCGTATAAGGTGGTCAAGTCCAGTCTTTTATCATCTTTCCAGGTGAATCCTTTGAGCAATTCAACCTCATCTAAAACTATCACTGAACTGGTTGAACTACACCAATATATTCTTGCTTCATTTTTCAACACTCTCGGAGTTCAGTTCAATGGAAATATGAAACGAGAGCGTCTCATCTCAGACGAAGTAAATGCGAATTCTGACGCCCTGACAATAAGCATTGATGTAATTCTCAACTCTTTAAAAAAGGGTTGCGAATCCATAAACCGTATCTTTGGACTGAACACAAGCATAGAGTTAAATCCAATCTTTGAGAGATTGGAAAATCCAAATGAAGAAGAAGAGCCAGATGACAAGGGAGATGATAAGAATGATGATGTGTCCGATGAAGAAAAAAATGACGTTGACTCAGTGGATTGAGAAGTATCCATCCGAGATGTCACACATTTTTGACAATGTTACACTTCCATACGACGAAGACTTCATTTACGCACCTCCTAAAGAAAACTGGTTAAATATAGCCGAGTTCAGATATTCTGAATTAATTCTTCTTCCCTTTTACATTGAGGGTGATGATAGCGGAAACACAGCAAAAATTGCGAGAATGAAATTAGTGATTGGGGCTGTTGCAGCAACAATTGCTCCTGAATACAAGAACCTTTTTGACTTACAGTTAGAGGAACTTAACAATCTTCTATCTAACTGGAAGTACGATAAGAGCATTGTCGGCGAAAGCGGTAAAACAGGTTCTCTCGAAAAGTCGGGTGGGGAATCTCTCTCTCACGGTATGGTTGTAAATTCCAATTCAGCTGGAGTTACATCGACAATTTATCATACCAGTACTGGTGAGAACGCAACACCTCGATATGAGCGTGACACAGAAGTCACCTCAACAGACCCAAGTAAAAATTATTCTGGCACAGATGTGAAGTCATTTGTAGATTCCTCTGGAACTCCATACTCAGAGTCCACAACTGGTTCAGAAGAATCATCAACAACTGAGACACTCACTGGTTGGAAAATCCAATCCAAACCAGATGAGATTAAAAAATTAACGAGCTTACTTGAAAATAACTTCTTCGACTATTTCGACAAGTTGATTTCATCAATAAGTATAAAAGTATTTAAATAAGAAAGGATTGATAAGTAAATGCCTGGTAATTATGTTAAACAGGTAGCATCTGAGCTGAATGACGTTTTCAGTGAAATTACTGCTCAGTATGCTACAGAGGAAAACCCTCAGCCAATGTTCGCTGAGGACCTGAGCAACTTCATTGATGTTGGTTATATCATCACCTCATCTCAGGCTTGGTCTACCAACTTCGATGAGTATGTAGGTCGCTACATTCATAGAATCGGCAAAACTGTTTTTGCGGATAAAGATTACAAATCCGATGCTCCCGATATCGAGCTGAGCGGGTTTGAGTATGGAGCTATACTCCAGAAAATCAGAGTCGGCGAAATCGAGTTTAAGGAGAATCCTGCTTGGAATCTCCAACCCGGTCAATCATATCCGTACTTTGACTTTAATCCTGTCGATGGTACGGCAAAATACTTCGAGAGTAAAGTGACATACGCTGCAGAATGGAGCTGGGCTGCAAAACAGCTCAAATCCGCATTCACATCACTGTCTGACCTCATGAAGCTGCGTAACGCTATCGTTAAGAAAATTTCTATCAAGAAGAACATGGCAAGTGACGCACTCAAGTGGAGACTGGTAAACGGTCTGAACGCTATAAACCTCGTGCGTGGTAAGGTCGTCAATATTCTTGAGGAATATAATAATGAAGTAGGTCAGAGTCTTACAGCTGCTCAGGCGAGAACAGATAAGGAATTCCTCAGATTTCTGTCTATGCGTCTGAAAATGTGGAAGGAGTTCATAGCCCGTCCAACCAGGGCAATGAATCCTGACGGAGAGCTTAACTGGACTCCTAAGTCCAACCTTAAGATTTGTATGCTGTCTGATATTGAGGGACTGCTCGATTCATACCTCTACTCCGACACATTCCACAAGGAATTCGTTGAGTTTGAGGGTTACAAATCTACTGCATCATGGCAGGCTCTTGATAGCGACTTTTCCTATGATGTGCGTTCTGCAATTATGTGTAAGACCCCAGATGATGATAACGTCAATGTAAACTTCAACGGCATTATCGGTTGTTATTTTGACCGTGAAGCTATGGCAATCTACAACGAAGAGCCAGAAGAGATGAGTGCGCCCATGAATCCTAAGGGCAAATTCATCAATTATTACTACAGCTACGATTGCTCCTATTTCCTGGACACAGCAGAACCCAGTGTAACTTTCATTATTTCCGACTACTCACCCTATCGTGGTGTAGAGCCTGATGATTGGGCTACAAGTACCAACAAGTACTACGCAATGTCAGATGAAACTATCGGCGAAATGGTCGCTATATCCACCACCACTGTTACTTTCGAGCAGGCTAAAGTCAACGGTATCTTTGTTAAGATATAAACCCAGAAGATATGCCGGGTTGGAATTTCCAATCCGGCTATTCTTATAGGAGGAGAAAATGGTTTTAACATTTTATGTGAATTCAGCTTCTAAGGAAACTCTGGATAAAACAGAGTTCATGACACAGGTCGGAACGTCTCGAACTTTCAATGAGTTCCTGGAGATGGAAATAGACCGTCCGAATTTTTGTGCCGCATACGATGGTAATGCTCAGATTCTGACGGCGAACTACGTTCATGTGGGAGTACCTTTTAACAAGTATTACTACATAACAGCTATGTCTCTCGATACAGCTCGAAGATTAAATCTTGAGCTTGAAGTCGATGCTCTAATGTCGAACAAAGATGAAATTCTCAATCTGGACGTAATTGTCAGGAGAAATGAATTCGTCGAACCAAACTATATGTTCGACGATGAATTTCCAATTAACTCGGATAGAAAGGAAATATCAAAAATCCAATTTCCTCTTTTGGAAATTCCAACTGGATACTACAGCGAATACATACTCGTTACAATGTGAGGTGGTGATAATATGCAAATTAATGAAGAAATTTGGGGCAATCCTGATGAAGACTGGGTCGCCGTTCAAACTGATTATAATGCAATAGATGCAAAAATCCCAGCATCAGACAGACAAACTCTTCAATTGGGATTTACAAACGGGGCATTTCCCTTAAATAGTCCCATGGATTGGTCAATAGCGCCCTGGGGAATAAACGCAAAATCAGCAATAATTCCGGCTTACACATGGGATTGGACTGAAAATGGAGAATATAAATGCAATTCTCAGAGAATTCATCGTTATGATGATACACTCAGAGTCGCCGACTCAATACCATTTATTCTATGTTTCTCCGATTTTCAAGAATCGGAATTCTATGCACTAAGAAATCTCTCACGTTATACTCCAGACGTAACAACTGCACCATCTCAAGCACCTTTTAAAAATCGCATTATATGTGATTTTAATTATCAAAAGCTTTTTATTGTGCCTTTCATCGGTGCTTCTTCTACTTTTTCAGAAGTTGAACGCTTCTATGATGCAGCATCATATTTCGAGACGTATCATACAACTAATCCATTCATAAAGCAAATTGCGTATCGTTTATATGCTTGGAGAGAATCTTCACAAGGCTGGGGTTGGAATACGGGGATAAATTTAATAAAAGATTTTCAAGTCGATAATTTAGGACTTTCCAATTTCTGGTTTCCATATGAGAATGGTCATATCGTTAAAGGCAATCCTATAAACTCGTTCTATCCATTTTTTCCATATACGGGCTGGGGTGCACAATATATATCAACAGAGGGTTTAGCCACTTCAGAACAAGAGGCAATGACTCGTGCAACAGCAGGTGTGGATTCTGGAATTAATGTCCGCACCGTAGCTGAATGGTTTGATAGCGGTCGTACTCAAGTCGCAAGTGCTTACTACTTTTACGACTTATTCGGTAAAGAAGTAACAGCTGAAAATTGGGAAGAGGTTAGACAAAATCTTCTGAAAGAATTCGCTTATATCGGTTTACCATTCTGGCTCAGTGTAGAAACAGCACACAATTTCTCACTCCAGAGTGAGGACGCATATCTACCGAAGTTTGATTCAGACGGTATAACGACTGGTGAATATGTTACATCTATAACTGACAAAATTAGAGAACCTAACTACACATGGGAAAACAATCTTCATGAGGTCACTAACTACGACCCATCTCAGAGAGTTCCGAAATATGATAAATATGACGTAAATGACAAACTTAAAGGAGTTGGAATTATCAATTTATTAGGCGTACGAGTTTATCGTCTTAAAGATGGACAAGTACTTGGATTCTTACCTGAATTTACTTCAAAAAGCGATTCTGAAGAAACTTACGATGATGTTGTAAAAAGAGTTCTAACACTACGCTCAATGCCCTATAAATTTTTAGAATCGTGGGGTAATGAACATCTGGAAAATATTCAGATTGGCTCTTGGGAAATGACAACTCAGGGTTATCGAATGGTAGAACAAGGTCCAAATTCTGGTGCTGACCTGGAAACTCAAACAATCAGAATTCCACGCTATTACGGTGATTTTCGTGATGACACACCATATACCAATCTCTCTCTCTATTGTCCATTCTGTGGCACTATGGAACTTGACCCAACTATCTATCTTGGTCACGAGGTACATCTTAGAGCAGCTCAGAATATATTCACTGGTGAAATAATGTGGTATGTATTCGTAGATGGTCATCTCCATGACACTATGACTGGAATGGCAAATGTAGATGTGCCACTTTCTGGTGAGAACTGGGGTAGTTATGCTCAACTCCAGATGATGTTAAAATCGAACAGAGTTGAAAACATTGCCACTGGCGTAAATGCTGTTCTTGGAAACATAGCAGGTGCAACAATCTCGGGTTCATTCGGCAATACCTGGGGAGTTATCACACAAGCAGGTATGGGTGTAGCCAATCTCGGAAAATATGCTGTAGCTGACCATGCTATAAGTGAGCAGATTTCAAAATCTCACCCCTCGCCATCACTAATTCAAAAAGGAACAAGTTCTCTGATGGCAAACATGGAAATGAGTCCGGCTATCTATATCTTCAGAACTCAGACTATCCCTGATTGGAATTTCCAATCATATGGTCATACTCACGGTTTTGCTTGTTACAAACCTGGAAAACTTTCAGATTTCAAGGGTTTCACTGTAGTTGACAAACCAGACATAACTGGAATTTCATGTTCAGAAGAAGAAAAGGAAATTATCTATCAATATCTTGTTACAGGAGTGAGATTGTAATGCCAGTAAATTCAAGAAAATTTCTCAAGAGACTTGTGAACAATGAGGTATTGAAAGCTAACGAGATACTTGAAACACTTTACGGTGCGAAATATCACGGTCGTAAAATAAGTGCTTTCGTTCAAGGTTCACTGTCCAAATACGACTCTCTCCTAATTGTAAAATCCAAATCAGACCCCTCAGATAAATACTTTTCTCAAATCTCTGCTAATACTCACATGACTGTTAGACAACTGCAAGACCGTTTGGAGTTGCTTCAGGAATTCACTGAGGGCAGACGTTGGAATGGTTGGGATTTGGACAAAATATTTGATGAAGCTCAATATCGAGCTGATGTTGCAGGTCTTGAAATCGAAGATTTTCTCGATTTCTGGGACTTAGCAAGAACCGAATCTTTTGACTATATCGGAGATTCAGAAACATACGTCGACCTGGCTTACTCAGCAGTAGACCAGGTAGGATTCGACCAGTTTAAGAAAGCGATACTGGCAGCGAAAAAACAAGCGAAAGCAATAGCATCAAAACAAAATCTTTCTACTGAGCAGTTTGAAATGTTACTTACACAAAAACAAATAGAGACAATAGAAAGACTATCGAACGTAATAAGGTGAGTGATTATGCTGTGGTGGGAAGACTTTACTCGCAAGAGAGAATTATTGGATTCTATGGAAGAAAAAATAGTTCTCTCAAAAGACAATAAAAAGACTCGTTATTATAATGTGGCTGTATCATTCGATACTGAAACAACGTCATGGAAAGAAAAAATAACTGATAATAACGGAAAAACAACCTATGTCAAGAGAGCTTGCATGTATGTATGGGCTTTCTCAGTAAATGGTATTCGTGTCTACGGTCGCACATGGGACGAATTTCGTAAAACACTATTTTATCTGAAACAGAGATTAAATCTAACAAGATATCAAAGACTTATGATTTTTGTCCACAATCTCGCCTATGATTTTCAATTCTTCCGCCATCATGTAAAGGTGGATTCTGTTTTCGCAAGAAAAAAGAGAAAACCGATAAAGGTGTTATGCGAAGATAAATGTTTTGAATTCAGATGTTCATACATTCTATCAGGTTTATCTCTGGCTAATGTGGCAAAGGATTTGGAAACTCCAATTAGAAAGTTAGTCGGAGACTTAGACTACTCTTTACCTCGTCATACTAAAACAGAATTGACAGATAAAGAATTGAGATATCTCGATTATGATGTATATATTTTACATCATTATATCACAGAAGAAATCTCAAGAAATAATAATGATATTTCACGTATACCATTAACAAAAACTGGTTACGTCAGGCGTTATTGTCGTGATTACATAAGAAAAAATACCAACTGGAAGTCTTATCGTGCAATGATAAAGAAAGAGGGTGCTACAGACCCAGACCTTTTCATACTACTGAATAAGGCTTTTGCTGGTGGTTTTACTCACGCCAATTACTCGAAGGTACATTATCGTCCCCTGCTCAATGTACACTCGAACGATTTTGCTTCGTCATACCCTGCGGTAATGGTTTGTGAAAAATTCCCACGAGGCAAATTCTATAAAACACAAATAACCTCATTAGACCAATTCAGGAAACTAACCCAATCTTACGCTTGCGTATTCGAGATAAAGTTAACCGATATCACGCCAAAGTCTGACCATCACGTTTGGTCACGTCATAAGTGCTTGCTTTTAGATGACGAAATAATTGATAATGGTAGAATTGTAGCAGCCAAGTCAATCATCACTTATATGACAGATGTAGACTTGAAAATATTTGAGATGTTTTACGATTGTAAAATCCAATCCGTAGGACTATTCTATTGGGCAAAGTATGATTATCTGCCTAAGCCTCTTATTGAGTGTATTCTCAAATACTACAAAGATAAAACCCAATTAAAGGGAGTCGAAAACATGATTGCAGAATATTTCGTCGCTAAAGGCATGATTAATGGTATCTACGGAATGATGGTTACCAATCCTCTTAATGATGAAATTCTCTACGATGATGAAGATAATTGGAATTGCGAAGAACCTGATATCGAAAGCACGCTCCAATATGTATACAACAAGAATGAAAAGACTTTTCTCTCTTATCAATGGGGAGTTTGGGTGACGGCTCACGCTCGTTATAATCTTCTATCACAAGTATTTCAAATCGGAGAAGATGCAATCTACTGTGATACTGATAGTGTTAAGTATCAGAATAGAGAAAAATACATAACTCTATTTGAAAATTACAATCAGACTACTGCTGAGAAAATGAGAAAAGTATGTGAACATTATAACATAGACTTTGAATCGACTCAGCCTGAAGATAAAAAAGGAAAAAAGCACCCTCTTGGTGCATGGACATATGAGGGAAAGTATGAGCAATTCAGAACTCTCGGTGCAAAAAGATACTGTTATTCTATCATTAATGATAAAGATGAATGGGAATTTCATATCACTGTAAGTGGTCTGCCGAATGTAACAGAGGAAGAATACGAGGACGAGAACGGAGAAATCAAAAAACGAAAGTTAAAATATTGCCCTACACAGTACATTCTTGACCATGGTGACTTTGACTATTTTAGAGATGAAATGGTCATACCAGCTGACTACAGCAGGAGAACAACCATGACTTACATAGATAAGCCGTTCAAGACAACACTTGTTGATTACAGAGGGGTTGAATGTGAGGTAGAAGAATTGTCAGGCATACACGCTGAAAAGAGTTCTTATAAGATGTCTTTCTCAGATGAGTTCGCATCATACCTATTAAATCAGGAAAACGGTTTAACAGTTCGTAGAAAAAAGAGAGCTGAATTAGCTGTAAATCCATTTGAAATAGGTGTAGGTGTACCACTCTCGTAACTCTCTATCTCAATATACTTGGAAATTCCAAATAAAACAAGGAGGAATTATGGAATATTACACCGGAAAGAAAATAATGAAATATAAGGCGGTGTATTATGTAGTTGTCGGACCACGTTCAAATGGTAAAACATATTGGTGGTGTGATAAAGCACTCGACCACTATATTGACGACAACAAACAAAGTGCTTATATCCGCCGTTTCGATTCTGATATATTACCTCAGAACATCGAAGCACTATATAATCCACACGACATTTCAAAGAAAACACACGGTAACTATAATGGGGTCGAATACAAGAAACGTGCATTCACCTTAGTTTATAGAAATGATGACGGTATCATCACCAAAAGAGATTTAAAACCTTTTTGCTATTGCTATGCTCTCAATGTCTGGGAGTCTGCGAAAGGCGCTGACAAAGGTGATATAGACTGGATACTCTTTGATGAGTTTATGACAAGACGCCGCTATCTTGCTAATGAGTTCATTATCTTCCAGAATGTACTCTCAAGCATCATTCGTGACCGTTTGGATGTTACAATTTTCATGATGGCAAATACTGTAAACAAGTATTGTCCATACTTCAAAGAAATGGGTCTTACTCGTGTTCAGGACATGAAACCCGGCGACATTGACCTTTATCGTTTTGGTGAGAGTGGTCTTACTGTAGCTGTCGAAATGTGCGGCGAAAACCAGAAAGCAAAACAGCTCTCGAAATACTATGCTTTCGACAATCCTCAGCTTAAAATGATTACCGAGGGCAGTTGGGAAATCCAATCATACCCTCATTGTGAACATTCTGTTCGTAAAGAAGATATCGCATATAAGTTCTATATACTTTTCAGTGATACACTTATTTGCGGTGATATCGTTGCAAAAGACAATTATTTGTTTATCTTATATCATCCTCATACGGGCAACCATACCCCAAACGACGATGATATAATGTACATACCTGTACACGATGGTGCATTACTCCATTGTGTAACACTGAGCGAACAGAGAACACGTCTACACTCGCTCATATCAAAATTGATAGGCGAGGGCAGAGAGTTCTACAGTGATAACACCACTGGCGAAGTTATACGCAACTGGAAAATAAACCAGCTCCATATGATTGCGTAACCTCTACTTCCCCGTCAATTGGAAAATCCAATTCAGGTGTTTGGTGTAATTATCATATCAGTTCTCTGACAATTTCAATTTAAGTAACTAATTCCACTTCACATTTTCGTTATCCTTTTCATTTTCATTTTCCCTTTCCCTTTCCCTCTCCCTATCCCTCTCCCTATACTTCTCACCATCTATAAAAGTAACCCCTAATTCTGGGTTCTTGTTCTTTCTCTCATTTTCATTCACAAAATGAGAAAAGGTACTACCAGAGTTAGGGGTTTCTTTTTCTATATTATTTGGAATTTCCAAATGTC
>JAEEGL010149158.1_pt1 | contig 13776 bp, 10 predicted proteins | sample 9134231 | NCBI WGS metagenome assembly JAEEGL01 (sample SAMN16246548, study PRJNA631951) | gut metagenome | biome: gut microbiome; feature: rumen; material: fiber-attached | host: Bos | place: Iran: Karaj | collected 2018-10 | reverse complement strand
GTGGTTGGGCTAGTCGAAACCAGCTTTTCAAAGGTTGTCATTTCGTTTTCCGTCAGTACAATGGCGACAGATTTGTTATGCTCAAAATCCACAGCATTTTCAAGCTCAACAAGTTCGCGCACGTGAAGCAGAAGCTTGTCTGCATATTCGTAATATTCTTTTTCTGCCACAGGAACAAAATCAACTTTGAAATACTTGAGTGAGCCGGGCAGTCCGTCTGAGTATTTTGAGCCGTCTTTTCGTTTCCCTGTTATTACAGTTTTAAGCCGTTGATATGTGATGTCACGACAAATGTTATTTTCATTGTTTGTGCAGAGAATAAAGTTGCGGTGTCCACCATCTTCGGAATTGAGTTTGAGGACTGCGTGACCAGTTGTGCCAGAACCTGCAAAGAAATCTAGGATAATTGATTCTGATGATAATCCCATAATTTTTATAACTTCTTGAATGAGTTGTATTGGCTTTGGATAGTTGAATATTTTACTATCACCAAAAATGTTTTTAATTTCTGTTGTACCATTCTGATAATTCAGTTCTTTTTTATCCCAAATAGATTTTGTTTTTGTTTTGCGTTGACCGTCCCTATCAAAATAATCTTTTTGATAAATATCCCAAAAAGTTTCTTCACCACGTTTAACTTTTTTGGCGATTAGATATTTTGAGTCTTTTTCGATTTTTTCTTTACTCCAACGCCATGTACCATCCTCATTTGTAGAGGGTTGTATTGGAAGTGCAAAATCAGAATAGTTTTCGCTTTTGTCTAAAGAAACTGAAAAATCATTAGGATTAACATAAATTGGAAAATAAAGATTTGGTCTCTCTGCTCTTCTCCAAAATCCACCTCTCATTCTTAGCCCTAAAAGTCTGTATTTCCCATACTCATCTTCTAATTTGTATTCATCCATCATGTCATCGGACAAATCTTGTCCTACGATATTAACCGAATCAATGTTTTTTGCATAAACCAAAAGATATTCATGAAGATTCGCAAGTTCAGCATCGGACATAGAACCGCGAGGATTACTTTTTATAATAATATTTCCAATATAATTTCTTTCTCCAAAGATTCCATCGCATAATAGTTTTAAATTACATTGTTCATTATCATCTATTGAAATAAAAATTGCACTGGTTTCAGAAAGTAGTCGTTTCGCTAGAATTAAACGTGGTTTTATAAATGAGAGCCATTTAGAATGTCTATATGAATCTTCTGTATCTACAAAATCATCATCATAAATAAAATCTTTGTTTCCAGTATTATACGGCGGATCTATGTAAATCACGTCGATTTTGCCTTTGTGTGTTTTTTCCAACAGCTGAAGGCTTGCAAGATTGTCACCTTCAAGCAAGAAATTCATTTGTCCGTCATTTCCAACGAATAAATCTTTTTCCTCCGTTAGAACAGGTAGATTATTTTCAAGCGTTTCATCAATTTTTTCACGGTGCTCCTCAAAAACAAGTCCATATTTCTGACCGTTAATTTGTGAAGTCAATTCGTTCAAATAGCCCATTAGTTTTTGTAGATTTTCATCGTATGGATTTGTTTTTAGATATTTTCTAATTTCCTCGATTTTGACGAGTAAATCTTCTCGTTTTTGTTTCGATATATTTGTGGGCATGTCTTTTCCTTGCGTGAACAGTAAAAAATATATAATTACAGTTATTAGCTGTAATATTACATTATTTCCAGTTTTCACTCAATAAAAATATACAGTTTTCTTGCTTAAAATAGGAATTGTGGTAACTTTTCAAGAAGAATTTATAAGTAATTTGAAGTTTTATAGAAAACAAAAATCAGTATCTCAAGAAAAACTTGCCGAAGCCTGTGACTGTGCTACAGGTACGATTGGTTGCATTGAATGTGGGAAAACACTCCCTTCTTTTGAAATGATTGTAAATATCGCTACAGCTTTAGGCATAAATCCAGCAGATCTCTTCCTACGGAACGCATCCACCACGGTCTCAAACACTAAAAAAATCCTGAAATCAGAACTCATCCCCCAAATCGAGGAATTTGTAGATAAGAGATTGTAAAAATCAGAAATTTTGACAAATTAATTTTTTTGTATATATATAAAGGAACTTAGTAGGAGGGATACAGAAGGCGCGGTTGGAAACGAGCGCGAAGCGCGATGTTTTAAGCCGCGTTGCGGAACGAAGTGTAGCAATGGAGGTGGTGCGGAGCACCGTACCGGAACCTGGAGTAGCCCGACCGTTTGCAAAGCAAACGGTAACGCCCCGTAATAATTTGTTCTTTCCCACCTTTTGTCTTGTATCAACACATAACTCAATTGACAAACCGATTTTTTGATGTGAAAATGTTAGAGAGCTGTTTTATTCAATTTTGGTGATGAAACGGCTTTTTAGCTGTGCGAGATACATTTCGTACGGTAGAACAAGACGAATCGGATTGAAAAATAAAGCGATGTCATTTGGGAGGAGCATTGTGAACTTCAATGCAGAAACGCATTTAAAAAACATCATTATTCCTTATTGGAACAGCATGAAAGACGATGAGCACGGCGGATTTTACGGATTCCGCACGTATGACCTTGAAATCCTGAAAAAAGCAGATAAAGGCGTGGTTCTTCACAGCCGGATTCTGTGGTTCTATTCCAATGCATACATGACGCTCGGCGGTGAGGAGAATCTTAAGAACGCGTATCATGCGTATCAGTTTATCCGCGACTATTGCGTAGACAGACAGCACGGCGGCGTTTACTGGATGATGCATTACGACGGTTCCGTTTCTGATAGCACGAAAAACGCGTACAATCAGGCTTTCTGTATTTACGGGCTTTCTTCCTATTATAAAGCGACCGGTGACAAAGAGGCTCTGCGCCTTGCGTACTCGCTTTTTGAATGCATAGAGACATATTTTTACGACGGCAACGCGTATAACGAAGCGTATACAGCCGACTGGCGCAGTGTCGTTGAAAGTGCTATTTGCGATCAGGGTGTCACCGCCTCCAAGACGATGAACACGCTTCTTCACATAATGGAAGCATATACCGAGCTGTACAATGTTGACCTTCATCCGGCAGTGGCACAAAAGCTTATCGACATTCTTGAAGTTGCTCGTTCCAGGGTGTACAACCCGGAATTCGAGCGTCTTGAGACTTTCTTTGATACTGATATGAAATCTCTCGCTGATATTCATTCGTATGGTCATGATATTGAAGCTACATGGCTTTTGGATAAAGCTGCCGACGCGCTTAAAAGCGGATTGGCTAAAGGTGCGATTGGCGCCCAGTACGAGGCTCGCGCCCGGCAGATAATAGAAGATACTGCTGCATACACAAGTGTAATCGCGCGGAAGATACTAGATTGCGCGTTTGACGGTGAAGCTCTTAACAACGAGTGCCGTGGAGAAATATCTGAAAAAGCAGGAAACGGCCGTGCAGAGATTAACACGGAGCGCATATGGTGGGTTCAGGCGGAAGCAGTAGTCGGATTCGTGAACGCATGGCAGAAAACTGGTGACGGTGTGTATGAGGATGCGGCGGCGAAAATCGCGGATTATATACAGAATGTGCTTACCGACAATCGTTCCGGAAGCGAGTGGTTCTGGAGCGTCACGAAAGACGGGGCTGTGTCTGATCACGGAATAACTGAGCCATGGAAGTGTCCGTATCATAACGGGCGTATGTGCATCGAGCTGATAAAGCGCGGCGTTAAGTAGGACGTTTGCCGGCTGCAGGCGTGTGTAATTAAGTAAAACATAATTAAATAAGAGTGTGCAGAAATGTTCGTTTCGGGCACATTCCATAACAGGATGGAAATATGATAGATAAGAATGAATTAGGGTTAGTTCCAGAACCACGCTTTTTAAAGGTTGTGGACGGCACGTTCAAAGGAAATGGAGCCGCTTTGGATTCTGTCGAAGCACTTTTTGCTTGTGTCGAGAAAGTCCGCTGTGATTGTCTTCATTTCGCAAGTATCTGGAGTTTTCATAGTGCTCTAATAGATGAGGCTTACATTCTTGATGTTTCGGAAACTTCTATCCGGGTTCATGCTGTTTCTGATGCAGGATTCTTTTATGCCGAGATGACTCTTAAGCAGCTCTACATGACCTATGGTGGCAATATTCCTTGCCTTTATATTGAGGATATCCCGGAATATGAATGGCGAGGTTTCATGCTCGATGTTTGCCGAACTTTCTATCCTGTTGAGTTCGTCCTGAAAATGATAGATGCTGCTGCTTTCCACAAGCTGAACCGTTTCCATTGGCATCTGACCGATGATCAGGGATGGCGTTTCAATGTTCCGGAATATCCCAAGCTGACAGAAATAGGTGCTTACAGAAAGAATCTGCGTCTTCCGGAGGGCGAGTATCCTAAAGGCGGCTTTTATACTGATGATGAGATACGTAAGGTCGTTGAGTATGCGGCTGCGCGTCATATAACGGTTGTTCCGGAGGTTGAGACTCCAGGTCACGCATCTGCGATTCTTGCTTCGTATCCGGAGTTAGGATGTACTGGCGGTCCGTATGCTGTAGAAGATCGTTTCGGTATTTTTGACGATGTTCTATGTGCTGGAAACGATGCTGTTTTCACTGTTTTTGAGAAGATTTTTGACACTGTTTGCAGGCTTTTCCCTGGTCCTTATGTGCATATCGGAGGCGATGAGTGTCCGCGGACGCGCTGGAAGGAATGTCCTAAGTGTCAGTTCCGCATGAAGCAGGAAGGTCTTTCTAGCGAGAACCTTTTGCAGAGCTATTTGACAGCGAAGTTTGCTAAAATGCTCGAAGCTCGCGGACGTGTTCCAATCGGTTGGGATGAAGTTCTTGACGGCTCAGAAAAGTTCGCGCTCCCGAATACGCTTGTCGTGCAATCTTGGCGCGGCATGGAAGGTGGCGAAAAAGCGTCCGCTCTTGGGCACAAGACAATAATGTCGCCGAATACAGCCGGCTGTTACCTTGATTACAAGCATCTTGACAGTCCGATGGAGCCGGGGAACCTTGGTGTTATAACTGTTAAGGACTCGTACTCGTTCTCGCCCGTGTCCGCTGGTATGAGCGAGGGTGCAAGGAAAAACGTGCTTGGCGGTCAGGGCAACCTTTGGACGGAGCTGATTTATGCACCGAAAATTGCTGAATACATGGTTTTCCCGCGTCTTTGTGCGCTTTCGGAATCATTCTGGTTGCCTGTCGAGGAAAAAGATTTCAGTAGTTTTTCTGTGCGACTAGCGGTTCACAAGAAACGGTTGGACGATATGGACTTCCAGTATTACCGCGGTCCGCTGGAATGAACAAAAATCTTGATAACTGACAGAAAGAGTGTATAATTAAAGTGATATTATATCATTGGTGGGTATTGACGTGGATTTAACTGATTTTTTTTCTAGCAGTGGAACAGGTTTCTTTACAGCAAAGAATGACGGCAGTTTTACTATAGTCGATTCAAATGAAAGTTTTCTTTCTTTGACGGGTTTATCATCTGCAAAAGATGCAAAGAGTCGCAACCTGAAGACTTGTCTTTCTGCGACATCTTTTGACCTTTTGAAGCACAAGCTTTCATCTTCCAATCAGTCTTTTGAGATTGAGCTTACGTTCAAAAAAACTGGCGGAAGTTGTCTGTACGGTCTTTTCAATATTTCTCTGAACAAAAACGCTAAGGATACGCCAATAATCGGAACGTTGTGTGATATCTCCGCAATTAGAAAACGTGAGCTGATCCTAAAAGGTCAGAACGAAGGTTTGCTTATCGGCATGGAGAATATGTCCGCGCTCGTCTGGGAATACGATTTTGAGACAAAGGCAATTACATGCAATAATTCTTCCGTAAAGGCCCATTGGAAGGATGGTGTTATCCCGAACGTTCCAGAAACCCTTCTGAGCAGCGGATTCGTCCATCCAGACTCGCTTTTCCCGTATTTGGAGATGCACGAGGCATTGGAGCGCGGGGAGCCGGAATGCAGTTCCGAAGTCCGCGCAAAATTGGATGGAGTCAATTTCAAGTGGCTGAGCATAAAATATACGACTATTTATGACGACGAGACTTGTGAGCCGTTTAAGGCTATCGGTATTGCTCTTGATATAAACGACCAGAAGGAACGCCAGCTTCAGTATCTTATGGATATGCAATACCATGATGCAATGGTGTCCGACGCAATCTACCTTATGGAGATTAATCTGACAAAAAATATTGTCCTCAAGGCGGACAAGCGCCTGAAAAACAGGCTGGGCGACGCGCACTCCATGGCATACTGGAACCTTGTGACAGTAATGGCAGATTTGATCGTATATGAGAAAGACAGAAGCTTCTTTATCGAAATGCTCTCCAAAGATTATCTGCTGAACCTTTTCAGAAGCCAGATGACGAATTTCTCGTTCGAGTATCGGTCTGTTATAACGAAGGGCGAGATTCAGTGGAGACGTGTTTTCATCAACTTCATTCTGGAGCCTATGCAGGGTGATGTTTGTATGCTCATGTATGCTCGGAATGTCAACGATGAGAAGCTTCGAGAGCAGAACCTGAAGGAAGGCGCGGAGCGTGATTCTCTGACAAAACTTTACAACAGAGCGACTATTCAGCATAAGATTGACTATGAGCTTTCTGACGCGTCAATGCTAGGAAAGACGTGCGTTCTTTATATGATGGATTTGGATAACTTCAAGGTTGTAAACGATACGTACGGCCATTTATACGGGGATGCTGTTCTTTGCGAGATAACGTCACGCATAAAATCAGTTTTCCGGGGTTCTGACATAATAGGAAGAGTCGGCGGCGATGAATTCACTGTGTTCTTGTCGGATGTTCCTTCTTATGATTTCGTGCTTGAAAAAGCGGAATCCATATGCAGTGCGTTACGGAATCCTGTGAAATTCGATATGAAGGGATTCACTCTTTCTTGTTCGGTAGGTATCGCGATTTCTCCGCAGAACGGAATGGTTTTCAAAGATCTGTACGAAGCCGCTGACGAGGCTTTGTACGCGGCAAAGGCAAAAGGAAAAGACTGTTTCTGCTGTTTCGGTGACAAAGCGTAGTAGTTTTATTACTTTATAACACGGTAAATGACTGTTTTATAGCAATTCGCTTTTGATCCAGACATCAGCTTTCAAGAGTATGCCTCATCAATAGGTGTTTTGCGGCGGCAGGTATTCTGCTGGTGAAATTATGAGTGTCGCGTTTTGTCAAAAATCCATTTTGTTTTTGATTTTTCAGATTCATTTAAGCTAAAGGTATTTTACTATCTAATATGAGAATTTTACTTGTAGAGGATGAAATCCATCTTGCTCAGGCTTTGACTGAGATACTCAAAAAGAACATGTATGCGGCTGATGCTGCTTATGATGGGGAGACGGGATTAGAATACGCGCTTTCTGGTGTGTATGACCTAATAATACTTGACATAATGCTTCCGAAGATGAGCGGAATCGAGATTTTGAAGAATCTGCGTGCGGAGAAAAAATCCGTGCCGGTGCTTATGCTCACCGCAAAGGATGAGATAGAGGATAAAGTCACCGGGCTTGATTACGGAGCGGACGATTACATGACAAAGCCGTTCTCTACCGACGAGCTTCTGGCGCGAGTACGTGCGCTTCTCCGCCGTAAGGGCGAGGTCGTTGATGACGAGCTTGCTTTCGGTGATATTGTTCTTAAGCTGAAGAAAAATGAGCTTGTCTGTGGTGATAATCAGGTGAAGCTTTCTCTTAAAGAATTCCAGATACTTGAGCTTATGATGTACAATCCTGACCAGATTCTTACAAAAGAACGCATAATCGACAAAATATGGGGCGGTGATTCCGACGCTGAGTATAATAATGTCGAGGTTTATATATCGTTCTTACGCAAAAAGATGCAGTTTTTGAACGCAAAAACTGAAATAAAAACAGTCCGTGGCATGGGATATTCGCTGGAGAGCTGATATGGACGTAATCAATAAGCTCCGCATAAAATTTATTGTCATTATCGTTATTATCCTGACAGTGATTTTCAGCGTGATTTTCAGCGTAATAAACATAATGTCGTCACAATCGACCGAGAATCAGATTCGTATGCGTCTGCAGGAGCTTGTTGACCACGACGGGGTGTATTTTCCGCAGAATTATCCGTACCGATTTAAAGACATGGTTTACGAAGAAAATGTTCTGAATAATCTTATGGATATGCAAGAAAAGCCTCCTGAAGAAGATGAGCTCGAAAACAAGTTTATGATGGGCAGACGCGATAGGTTCCAGTTTTTTTCGTTCAAACAGCCTTTTGAAACTTCAAGCCTGCGCAATTATTTTTCTGTGAAACTCGATAATAATAGAGAAATAACCGAAATACTGTCTCCTTTTCCTATCCATTATACGAACGATGAGATAGCGGAGCTTATTCAGTCAATTGCGATAAAAGATTCCAGCATGGGTTTTTTAGGCGGTATAGGATATATGACCGCAAAAAAAAGTTACGGGTATATCGTTGTGTTTGCGGAGGTTCAGGCAGAGGCAAACCTTCATGCTATGATTTTCAAAATATCGATATATCTTTATGTTATAAGCCTTTTGATTTCGATAGTGATAGCGTGGTTTTTCTCCTGTTGGGCTGTAAAGCCGGTAAGGCAGGCGTTTGAGAAACAAAAAAGATTCGTAGCTGACGCGAGCCATGAGCTGAAAACTCCGCTTGCTGTAATATCTGCCAATCTTGATGTATTGGCTGGCGAGACAGGCGAAAACAAATGGATTACCTATATCCGTGGCGAGATAAAACGAATGAGCAAGCTCGTCAAAGATTTGCTGTACCTTGCTAAATGTGACAGTCAGGAAGTGAAATATCAGTTCTGCGAGTTTGATCTTAGCCGCGCTGTGATGAGTTCCGTGCTGCCGTTCGAGAGTACCGTTTATGAGCAGGAAAAAACGCTGGAAACTGATATAGCGGAGAATATCCAGTATGTTGGTGATGAAAGCGGAATAAAACAAATTGTCGTGATTCTTCTTGATAATGCGGTGAAGCATACTGAAAAAGGTGCGGTGATAAAGATCTCTCTTTCTGTCTCCGGCAATAAAAAAATTATTTCAGTGCGGAATTCCGGTATTGGCATAAGTGCCGAAGAACAGAAGCACATTTTTGAGCGTTTTTACCGGACGGATAAATCGCGTGCCAGGGATACAGGCGGCTACGGTCTGGGACTTTCGATAGCGAAGTCAATTGCGGACATACACCACGCGAAGATTTCTGTAAGCAGCGTAGAAGGTGAATACACTGAGTTCGTTCTGGTCCTTTAATCACATGCATTAAGCTTATGCTTTAGCAGATGCTTTAATAGTTGCTGTTTTTATCCGATGTTGAAGTGACAATTCACGAAATTTCATAGAAAAAAAAAGCGGAGCGTGATTTTTTATGTTCGGAATTAAGATTTATGAGGCTCCTTCTGATATTGATGCGGTTATACGCAAATGGAAGGATATTGGATTTGACACGGTAATGACAGGCAGAAACTGTCTTAAAAACACGGATTTCATCAGGGAGATACATTCTGCTGGGCTTAAGCTCAGTGTGGTGGAGCCGGTTTTTCTTGTTCCTGATGAAGCCGAGAAAGCGGAATGTGCGGGCGGAAAAAAGAATGACGCGCTGTTTGACAGAGCTTTGCTTGAAGACGGTTCGCCAGCTGAAGAAGATTGGGTGCGTTTCATATGCCCTACAGATGAGAGGTGGCTTTCTCATGTTTATGAGCGCATCGGTAAGGATGCTGCTCTTGGCACGGACATATTGACTTTTGATTTCGCGCGGTTCTATCAGTTTTGGGAGACGGTTCTGCCCGATTCTCCAGTATCGTCACTGAAACGTACATGCTACTGCGAGCGTTGCAAAAAAGATGCTTCGGCTTTTAAAACCCAAAAAGAATGGCGGACGACGATTGTTTCGCAAGTTGTGAAAAACTGTGCGGCTGCTGCTAAATCTGTAAATCCGGCAGTGAAAACCGGCGTTCATATTGTGCCGTGGAAAACTGATATGTTCGATGGTGCTTTGGAGGAAGTTATCGGGCAGAACCTTAGAGCTTTGAGTGAAAACGTGGATTTTTTTGCTCCAATGACATACCATCACATGATTCGGCAGTCACCGGAATACATCAGCGAGCTTGTGAAAAACCACCGTGAATACATTCAAGACAGAATACCAGTCGTTCCGTCTGTTCAAGTGAAAGAGCTTTATAGAAACGATGTTCTTCCGCGTGAAGAGTTCAGAAAAGCGATAAAAGAGTCTCTTCGTTATTCTACAGGCGGCATTTCGTTCTTTCAATGGAATGATATAGCTAATTCCGAAGAAAACTGCAAGATTATAAAGCAGGAAATCAGCGTGTGTCTTGTAAATAATCGTGTTTTTCTTGTATAGTAAATGCACGAGGTAACTGATGAAAATTAATCCGCTTAAGGGAATGCGCGATATTTTGCCTAAAGAGCAGCGCATACGTGACTATATTGAAGGAAAAATCCTTGAAGCATACAGGTCTTCCGGTTTTGAACGCATTTCAACACCTATCCTTGAAGATATTGAGAATCTGAATAAATCTGAAGGGGGGGACAACCTTAACCTCATTTTCAAAGTTCTTAAGAGGGGCGAAAAACTCGAAAAGGCTTTGGAGAGCGGAAATCCAGAAGAGCTTTCAGATATGGGGCTTCGCTATGACCTTACGCTGCCGCTTTCTCGCTATTTCGCGGCTAACAGGAATGTTCTTTCTTTCCCTGCAAAAATAATCCAGATAGACAGATCTTTCCGGGCGGAGCGTCCGCAAAAAGGCCGCTTCCGTGAATTTTTCCAGTGCGATATCGATATACTTGGCGACTCATCCCCGAATGCGGAAGTTGAGCTTATCGACGCAACGACAAAAGCGTTGTTTGCTATCGGTTTCAATGATTTTATTGTACACATAAACGACAGGCGTATTCTTCGCGGAATGCTGGAGAATATGGGTTTCGCAAAAGATTCTATAGACTCTGTGTGTATTTCGTTCGACAAGCTTGATAAAATCGGTGTGGACGGAGTTACGGCTGAACTCACGGAAAAGAATTTCCCGGCTGATGCTGTTGCGGCTTTGAAAGAGTTTATGTCTGCTGGCGCAATTAAGCTTGATGATGTTGCCGCCCGTTGCGGAGACCCTTCTGTTGCAGATGATCTTAAATATGTTATAAAAACGGCAACAGAGATTTCCGGCGGAAAATACAAAATAGAGTATACGCCGAACCTTGTTCGCGGACAGGGCTATTACACTGGCATGGTGTTCGAAATTACGTGTCCTCAGTTTTCTGGAGCTGTCGCGGGCGGTGGAAGATACGACAATATGGTTGGAAAATTCCTTGGTCAGCAAGTTCCGGCTGTTGGCTTTTCTATCGGTTTTGAGCGCATTTGCGGCATCCTTATGGAGCAGGGCTACAAAGTGCCGGATGATAAAGAGCGGTTCGCGCTTTTGTACGACGACTCGTTGGCTTTCTCCGCGGTTGTTGCAAAAGCAAACGAGCTTCGCGGCGAATACTGCGTTGCGTTGTTCAAAAAATCGAAGAAAATCGGACCACAGCTTAATATGCTTGAGTCTGCTGGATTCACGAAGTTCGCCGCGCTTAACCCAGACGGTTCGCTGAAAATGTTCGGCGGCGACAAGTAAGCGGGGCTGGCGTTTTTGAGTTCGTGCGTCCGGTGGTAAGTGCGTTTGCTTAATAGGAGGCAAATGAGCGTGCTCGGCCAAAAGCGAGGTTGTTTATGACGCGTGACGAGTTTCTTTTCTTGCTGCAGACAGAAAAGCCGTATGAATTTGAATTCTGCGGCAAGAAATACAATATCACATACGACAAAGACAGTTCCGGTAAAACGTGGATAGTGTTCGGCAGGCTCTATGAAGGCAAGCGTTACGCGTCATACGGCGAGCTTATGAACAACGCGAAAGTGGAAAATCACTTTTTCCGCGAGATTCTCCCGGAACTGACAAACAGATAAATTCATTTATTACTATTACTTATTCGATGAATTGCTCTCGCTGGTTCCCTGTACGTAAAGTAGGTTCCTCACGAGTGACGAGCTGTACGTTACCGCTTCTTCGCTCGTCGCTATCGTTCGTCAATACTTTCCGTACAGGGACCCACCAGCTACGGAATTCATCGAAGAAAAACATAAAAATGTGAATATACCCTTCTGTTCCTGGAGAATTAAAAAAATCGGTAAAATCCCTGAATTTTTTTCTTGACAGCTCTAGTAAACTGGTTTACCATATTTTTATGAGCAATCGGTTGCGCAATAATGATGAGCATGCTTCCTCGAAACCCGTTACGATGAAAGACATCGCGGATGAACTCGGTCTTTCAAAAACGACTGTTTCCAGAGTCCTTTCGGGTACAGGACGGATAAGCGAGGAAACAAGACGCATGGTTTTAGAATGCGCAACGGCTCACAACTATAAGCCTAACTCTTTGGCAAAAGGACTTGCGACTTCGAAATCGTTCAATATAGGCGTGTTGTTGCCAGGTGACGGAGAACAAGCGGATATCCCGTTTTTCCATAAGTGTCTTTCTGGAATAACGCAAGAGGCCGCCACTCACGGATATGACGCGCTTGTGCTTGTTACAAGTGGCAATTCTTCGGAACATTTGGAGCGTATCTTACGGCAGAACAAGGCGGACGGTGTTATTATCACCCGGCTTATGGAGAACGACAGCCGTTTGCGCCTGTTAAAAGGTTCCTATATGCCGTTTGTCGTCATAGGTTCCGGTACGGAGCCGGGTGTGGTGCAAGTTGACACCGATAACGAAGAAGCTTGCCGAAAGTTTACAGAGCTGCTTGCAAAACGTGGTTATAAGCGGTTTTTATTTTTGTGCGGTTCGTCTGACATAACTGTAAACAAGCTTCGTGAGCGAGGCTTTAGAAAGGCAATGAAAAACTGCGGTTTCGACGAGAATTCGTTCCGTATATGCTCTGAAAACCAGAATATGTACGATATTGAGCGTAATCTTATGGACACCGTTGATTTTTTCGCTGACTGCATAATATGCGGCGATGATGTCCTGTGCTCGTATACGATGACGTGGCTTGAGAAAGCGGAAATACAAGTTCCGGATGACATAATGGTTGCATCGTTCTATAACAGTAGCCTTTTGGAGCGGTTCGGCTGTGTTGCGGCAATTCAGATAGATGCCGACAGAGTAGGGCGAACCGCTGTATCTGTGCTTATGCGAAAACTTTACGGAGAAGATGTTTCGGAAAGAAATAGCGTAAATTACAGTTTCGTAGGAATTTAAATCTCAGGATTCAGCTGAGCTCATTTTTTGACTCAGATAATCATAAAGTTCTGTTTAATCAGGAGGATATTAATGAACAGAAAACTTTTATTGGCGTTGCTGCTTGTTGCGGCGTGTATGACAGTATTTGCAGGTGGAAAAAAAGATACAAAGCCGGCAGATAACAAAGTTGTTCTTACAGTATGGGAATCAACAAACGGTCCGGATGAATTCATAAAGAAAGCTGGTGAGGCTTTCACTGCAAAACATCCTAACATCACAATCAACTACGTAAACGTAGAGCTTGGTGACGCAACTGGACAGATTGCTCTTGACGGTCCTGCCGGAGTTGGTGCAGACCTTTTCGCAGCTCCTCACGATAAACTTGGTGAACTCGTTTCTGCCGGAAGTGTTCTTCCTACAGTAAACGCTGATGCTGTTAAGAAAGCAGTTCTTGGCGCATGTTCAACAGCTCTTACATACGACGGAACAATGTACGGATATCCTGTTTCTGCAGAGACATACGCACTGTTCTACAACAAAGCTCTCATCAAAGAGAACGAGCTTCCTAAGACATGGGAAGAGCT